>Ga0160422_10000972_pt1 | contig 17717 bp, 14 predicted proteins | sample Fk160mmetaG_FD_108192 | JGI IMG/M metagenome (GOLD analysis project Ga0160422, IMG submission 108192) | Marine microbial communities from the Central Pacific Ocean - Fk160115 60m metaG | ecosystem: Environmental > Aquatic > Marine > Oceanic > Photic zone | place: The Central Pacific Ocean... | reverse complement strand
TAACAAATTACATAAATTAATTATACACAAATATTTTAAAGAAGATATACACAAATTATATAAAAAGATAGATATCTATAAAATTTTTTAAATAAAAAAGTTCTTTATTAAATAAACAACATTTTTACCAATTTATTAATAAATCATTTATAAATAATTTAAAGCATTTATGTAAATAGGAATAATTCTTATATTCTGTAAGAAATTTATGATATGTTCTTGTATTAATCGGCAATGATAATAAATCATTAATAGCTGTTCCCACATCTAAAAAAGTTATATCTCTTCTTTTTTTAAACAATTTATAACCTAAAATATTTGTTAGAGAAGAAGCTGAACACATTACAATTGACCCACTTGGAATTTTTATAAGATTACTAAAAATATTTTTTAATTCATCTTGATAATTTTGAATAAAATTATCATTAACTTTAATATGCTTATAGTAATCAAATTTTATTTTTGATCTCCAATTTGATACAACTACTAATCTTTTATTTGAATTAAAAATAAAAGGCAACATCTTTGACCTAAATAATAAATAGTTTTCATTTATTAATAAATCAGTAAAAGTAATATACTCATCAAAACCTCCATTTAACCTTAATAAAAATTCTCTATCAATTAATGCCTCTGGATCAGAAATACTAAAAGTCCTAATACCTTTATAAAAATATTTATTTTTGTAAAGAGAGGATTCTAATAAATCCTTTCTAAAGTCTTTATCAAAAAGAGGACTAAATTTTTTTGAATCTAATTGAGGATATTTATTTTTATATTCCTTACCTCTAAAAATAATTTTTCTATTAGAAATAACAAGATCTCTATTACGAAGTACCTCAACCTCTCCATCGCTAAATCTTATATATGAAAAAGGCGTATTTGAATCTAATAATTTTAAAAATAAATTAAAGTGATTTTTCGGATTAGGTTTTATGTATTTATTCATATATATGTGAATAAGTCTTTATTTTTAGATAAAAATGATAACTTAAATTTCTGAATATTTATATTATTTAAATCTAGTTTTGTATAGTATCTAATTTTCTTAAAGAATTTATAACTAATTAAACAATTATTTAATGTTATGTGTTTAGTTAATTTAGCATAATATAAATCTGGGAAATATTCATTCTGCAATCTTTCCTCATTAGAAAATAAATTTATATAATCATAATTTTCCCAAATAAAAAATTGTAAAAGGGCATTAAAATAAGATAAGTCATTACATGATAAAAGCGTATTAATAGAAGGTAATACTAATAATGGAATATTGTTTAGATTTTTATATTTAATCCTTGAAATAATATTATAAATATTATTAATATTATTAGAAAAATTTTGAAAACTTTTATATGTTAGTTTTTTTGATTTAAAACTATATTTAAATAACAAAATTTCTTTTTCTAAAATACATATGATATATGATGGCTTAAAAATCGATTTATTTATAAGACTTCTTATCTCTATAGGATCATTTAAAGTCTCTTCATTTAAAATTAATATAAATTCTTTTTGATTAATAATATATTCATCATTATAATTTTGAAAGTCATCATTTTTAATAAATCTTATTTCATTTCTAAGATTATTCTTATAAATAAAATATTTTAATATTGGATTTACTATAGACTTATACCTTAATGAATAATTGCCTTTCTCTGATATATTTTCTATAAACGAATTTTCATAATTAAGTATTGGTATATTGAGAAAGATTCTTAATTTAGAAATGAAAAAATCATATTTATAAATTTTAATAAATTTTAAAAACTTATAATTATTAATAAAATCTAAGATTTGAATTAATAATTCCTTTAATTTATTTGAAAACCAATCAAAAATAGTACTTAAAAAACTTTTTTTATAAGAGGAAATCCATCCTTTAAAGCAAAATAAATCTATGAAATCATTGTTATTTTCAAGAGAATTATAGAAAAAATCTTGAAATTCAGTAAATATATTAAGAAATTTTTTTGGAATAATTATCCAGTTAGTAGAAAAACCAATATCTATATTTTCGCTATACCTAAAATATATTTTATCTGCAGGTAAAGAATTATCATATATAAATTCTTTATCTATCCCTTTTTTATTAAGTAAATCCCAATTAAGAAATATAATTTGTTTAAAAGACAAGTTTATATTTGGATTAACTAAGAAATTTGCAATATATGTTAAAAAATAGGATTCTTTTGCAGATTTATAAAAATTGCTTTTTATTTTATTATTTAAATTTATATAATCTTTGATTACTTTCAAATTGTTTGTGATTTTATTAGTTTCATTTTTTATATCTTTCAATTTATAGTTATTTTTTAAAATTGGATTAAAAACAAATTCAAACCTATTATTATCATAATCTTTATTCAACATTAAAGTAATAAACTCAGCATTAATATCTGATGGCAGACTTTTCTGAAGATTTATAAATGCAACCCAAAAATTATTACTATCTTTTGGTAAATTTCCCGTTAGACAATTATTTAAAGTAAAGATAATTTTAGTCTTAGAATTTTTCAAATCAAAAACACTTTGCTGAGATTCAATAAAAAATTTTGTTCAATAAATATTATAGAGTAATATAGTTTTTATGGTTTTTAAATGTTTATTAGGTTAAATTCTATTATTAATTTTCAAATCCTAATTAAAAATTTTTTAAAGTTTTTCCCAAAATATCTATTATTCTTTCAATATCGGAGGTAGATAATCCCACCCACATGGGTAATCTCAATATCCTTCTTGACAAATTATCTGTATTAATTAAATTTTCGATATATTTTCCATATTTCAAACCAGCAGGAGAAGTATGTAAAGGTATATAGTGAAAAACAACACTAATTCCTTCTTCTTTAAGTTCATCAATAACTCTATTCCTACAAATATCCTCTCTTAAAATAATGTAAAACATATGAGCATTATGTTCGCAATAATTAGGAATATACGGTCTTGTTAAATATCCTTTTCTTTCTAAGTCTTCTGTCCCTTGAAAATAACTTTTCCATATATTCATTCTTTGACTTTTAATATAAGATGAATTTTTTAACTGACCCAATAAAAACGCCGTCAATATTTCACTCGGCAAATATGATGATCCTAATGATTCCCATGTATATTTATCAACTTTTTTATTTAAAAAACTTTTTCTATTAGTACCTTTTTCTCTAATTATTTCTGCTTTTGAAATAAGTTCTTTTTTATTTAATAAAAGAGCTCCTCCCTCTCCAGAAATTATATTTTTGGTTGCATGAAAACTTAATGTACCTAATTCACCAATAGAACCTAAAAATTTATTTTTATATTTTGATCCAAAAGCCTGAGCAGCATCTTCAACAACCCATAATTTATTATCTTTAGCAATTTTCATTAAAATATCCATATCGCAACTAATTCCCGCATAATGCACAGGGACTATTATTTTTGTTTTGGAAGTTATTGCGGCCTCAATTTTATTAACATCAATATTTAAGGTTTTTTTGTCAATATCAATAAATACTGGGGTAGCCCCTCTTAAAACAAAAGCATTAGCTGTAGAAACAAAAGTATAAGAGGGCAATATAACCTCATCTCCTGGTTTTAGATTAAAAATCAAAGCTGACATCTCAAGAGCAGCAGTACAAGAATGAGTAATTAATACCTCTTCTATATTTAAATATTGTTTTAAATATTCTGAACTTTGAAAGGTAAATTTTCCATCCCCAGATAGATGTCCATCTTTTAAAGCTTCTAAAATATAATCTTTTTCAAATTCAGAAAACCAAGGTTTATTGAAAGGAATATATTTTGTCATTTTAAAGTAAACCTGTCTGATATCCATCAACTATCATTGATAGATATTTTTTATAATCGCAAATAGGCATTTTAAAAATCAGCTCTTTAAATTCTTTTACAGAAATAAATCCTCTCACAAATGCAGCTTCTTCGGGACATCCTATTTTCATTCCCTGTCTTTTTTCAATAGAGGCAATATAAGTTGAGGCTTCATGTAAGGAAATACTTGTTCCTGAGTCCAACCATGCATAACCTCTACTTAATCTATGTACATCTAAAAGCTCTTTTTTTAAATATTGAATATTTAAATCAGTAATCTCTAATTCACCCCTAGCAGATGGTTTAAGTTCTTTTGAAATATTAACAGCTTCCTTATCATACAGATAAAAGCCAGGTATAGCATAATTACTCTTTGGTTTCAAAGGTTTTTCCTCTAAAGATAAAACTTTTAAATCACTATCAAATTCAACAACCGCATATCTCTCAGGATCAGGTACATGATAAGCAAAAACAAGTGCACCTTTTTCAAATTCAGCGATTGCTTTAGGTATATCGTTTCCCCCAGAAAATATATTATCTCCTAAGATTAATGCAAAATTACTATTTTCAATAAATTCTTCAGCCAACAAAATTGCATGAGCTATCCCTTTAGGTTTTTCTTGGATAACATAATTTATCTCAATTCCAAGATGACTACCATCTCCAAGTAAATTTTTAAATTTCTCATAATCATAAGAAGTTATTATTAAGCAAATTTCTCTAATTCCAGCAGCTATTAAAGTGGTTAATGGATAATATATCATTGGTTTATCGTAAACTGCCTGTAGTTGTTTACTACCTACACTAGTTAAAGGGTAAAGTCTTGAACCTTTTCCCCCAGCTAATAAAATTCCTTTCATTTATTTAAAAGTTAATAATCTATAATTCTAATTTAAGAAAATAATATTTCTTAGATACCAATCTACCGTTTTTTTAAGACCTGTTTCAAATGTTTCTTTTGGATACCAACCAATTTCTTTCTTTATCTTAGAAGAGTCAATAGCATATCTATAGTCATGTCCCGGTCTGTCTCTAACAAACTTAATTAATTTTTGATAATCAAAAGATTCTTCTTTTCTCAAAAATTTAGATTGTCGGATATTATCACAAACTAAATTAACAACTTCTAAATTTGTTTTCTCGCAATTCCCTCCGATATTATATGTTTCACCAACAATACCTTTCTTTATTACTAGCAATAATGCTGCTACATGATCCTCGACATAAAGCCAGTCCCTAATATTTTGTCCATCACCATATATAGGTAGTATTTCTTTATTTAAAGCATTTTTAATCATGCAGGGTATCAATTTCTCTTTATTTTGGTAAGGCCCATAGTTATTAGAACAATTAGTTATTAAAATTGGCAACCCATATGTTTTAAACCAAGCTTTAACAATATGATCAGATGATGCTTTAGATGCCGAATATGGCGAACTAGGATTATATTGGCTTTTTTCACTAAATAATCCAATACTTGAAAGACTTCCAAAAACTTCATCAGTAGAAATATGATGAAATCTAAAAACTTTTTTTTTATTATTTGCCGATCGATTCCAATATTCTTGAGCAGCTAACAATAAATTGTAAGTTCCACAAATATTAGTCTCTATAAATTTATATGGATTGGTAATAGATTTATCTACATGTGTTTCTGCAGCTAAATTCATTATATAATCAGGATTATATTCATCAAAAATATTAGATAAAAGATCTTTATTATTTATATCACCTTTAACAAATTTATATCTGCAACTCTTTGATACTCTCTTTACAGAATCAAGATTACCAGAATAGGTCAACTTATCAAAGTTAAGAACCTCATCTTCAGTATTTAGTATTAAATGCCTTATTAATGCAGATCCTATAAATCCAGCTCCTCCAGTTACGAAATACTTCATATGAACTTCTTACTCCTTATATTTATTAGATTTATTTTTAAGAAAAACATAATCAACAATATTATCTTTAGGATAATACTCATTCACAATATCCTTTAAAGACTTTCGAATCGCTTTATAATTATTTTGATTAATTACCTTATTTAAGTAATCTAATTTTGGCTTTAAATATTTCCATTTAAGAAATGGATCTTTAGATCTAAAAATTTTTGGATGTTTTGTTGCCAAAGGATTATTTGATACTAATAATTCCTCATATAATTTTTCTCCGGGTCTTAAACCTGTTATAGCAATTTCAATATCGCCATTAGGGTTAAATTCGTTTTTAATTTGTAGTCCGGATAATTCAATCATTCTCTTAGCTAATTGAAATATCTCAACTGGTTCTCCCATATCAAGAACAAAAACATCACCTCCCTTAGCCATTGCACCAGATTGAATAACTAATTCAGCCGCCTCACTTAAAGTCATAAAGTATCTTGTTATTTTCCTATGGGTGAGCGTTACGGGACCGCCATTTTTAATCTGCTGTCTAAATTTTGGAATTACAGAACCAGAAGACTCTAAGACATTCCCAAACCTAACAATTGAAAATTTAGTTTTATTTTTTTTTCTTTTTAAATTTGTCTCTTCTTCGACCTTAGCTTGAAGAATCATCTCACTAATTCTTTTACTAACTCCCATTACATTTGTAGGTCTTACAGCTTTATCTGTAGAAATAAATACAAAATCTCTTACATCATTTTTTTCAGCTAATTGAGCAATTCCTAAGGTTCCAAATATATTATTTTTTAACCCTTCAACCAAGTTATGTTCAACCAATGGCACATGCTTATATGCAGCAGTATGATAGATAGTCTTTGGTCTCCAAGTTGAAATAATTTCACTCATTCTTTCGTTATCTTTAATACATGAAATTAAAGGTATCAACTCCACATTCTCTAGACCTTTTTTTTTATTTTTTATATCAATCAATTCAGAGTTAATAGAATATAAAGCAAATTCATTAATTTCAACCATTATAATTTTTTTAGGTTTCAATTTCAAAACCTGGCGACATAATTCACTTCCAATTGATCCTCCTGCACCAGTTACAAGTACTACTTTTGAGAAAATATTTTTTTTAAGTAGTGATTTAAATGGCTCTATTTGCTCTCTGCCTAGCAAATCATCTATTACTAAATCTTCGAGAAAATATTTTGAATCTAACCCACGAGCAAGATCAGAGATACCTGGTATAGATCTCACAGCTATTTTGTAAGTTCTCAAATCATTTATAATTTGCATTCTTCTTTTTCTAGAAACTGAAGGTATCGCTAATAATATTAAATTAATAGATTTTTGATTAATTAATTCTTTTAATTTTTTTGGAGGATAAATAAATTTTCCATCAATAAATCTTCCTTGATGCAACTCATTATCATCTAAAAATCCCTTAATAGCTATTTCTCCACTATCTTCTATAGCTTTAGCTAGCTGTCTCCCTGCCTTACCTGCTCCATATATTAATGCTTTAGCATTGCTTGATGAATTCAAATGTTTTCTATAAAAACCTCCTAAAAAGTAACTTATTAACATCCTCCAAGTAGCAATAAAAATAAAAAAAAGCAAAGGTTGTATTAAACCAATGGTTCTTGGAATACCTGAAAATCCATAAATTGTTATGAGAAGAGAGTAGATTAATCCATATATAAAACTTGCTTTAATAACTATTAGTAAAGCGAAATAGCCTGAATATCTAAAAACTGCTCTATATAATCCAAAAATTACAAAAATTGGTATTGACAATGAAAATGATAATAATAAGGCTTCAAAACCTCTTTCATTGATAGAAGAAAATTCTCCTAATCTTATAAAAAAAGATAACCATAAAGAAAAACTGCAACTTATTAAATCAAAAAGTAAAGCTATAAATATTTTCGAAAATCTAGGAAGATTAATTATTATCTGCGAAAGATATAATTGATTTCTATAAAACATATTAAACACTCTCTTACTTTTTGTTTTTAGCAAAATTATAAATTTAGATGATTAAATTACTAAGAATAAAACAAAATGCATCATATTTTGAAAATATAGATAAATATAAAACAAACTTAAATATTTTAATAATCAAAACTCTTGTTAGAAATTTTTTATTTTTCTGTTAATAAAATTTTTTAGTATTAAAAATAATGACTTGAATAAATAAAGAACTAAGAAACTTAAGAAATTAGATTCATATTCATTTTTCAAATTTTTCTTAAAAAAGTTTTTTCTTTTTTTTACTAATTTAGTATATAGTTCTGCTTTTTCGTAAGGAATTAAGAAATCAGTTTCTAAAGGCTCATAAATATTCTTTAAAGCTTTCTTTAATTCATTATTATAATCAACATAAATAAAGTAATCATTAAAATTATTTTTTTCAAAATCTAAAAAATTATATTTATTAGTCTCTTGAAAATTCCTTTCAATATTATTAGCATAATCTTCTATTGATTTATATTTTAAAACTTTATCTAGCTTCTTTATTAAAAGTTTATATTGATAAAACTCTTCGCCAATTCCATTTACTGGATGTTCATATAAGATCGCGAAAGTATTTTCTTTAGCCAACTTAATAGTACTTTCGTAAAGATGATCAAATATTTCTTTTTTTGAAAACCCAGACATTCTTAGGGTTGTTATACTTGCATTATTTGTAGGTATTTGTAATGGATAAGATTTATTATTAAAAGGAAAAGATGCAATGTCATTTATATTAAATCCAAATTCTGACGTATAAATAAAAGAAAATTTACTAATAACTTTTTGATAATTGAAATTATAAAAACCAAATGGACTTACAAATGATACTGCTTTAATATTAAAAAATTTAAATACAATTTTTGCTATTGATATATTCAAAAAATTATTTAAAAAATTTCTATAAGTCATATGTCTAAAGCTATGAATTTGAATATTCTGATTATTTTCCCTTAATTCTTTAATAAAATGTATTCCACCATGTTTCAACCAACTATAAATATCTATATACCAAGTAAATTTCTTACTAGATTCTAAAGCTAAATTCAATGTATGATTTAAACACTTTTTAGAAAATCCATCGGCATCTATTCTTATTGAATATGATCCATTATTTTTGATAGATCGATTATGATTTATATATGGAAGATTTATTTTGTTAAAAGAAAATGTAAAGATATGATTTGTTAATTTTCTTAAAAAACAATAATCTATTGTTGGACCAATTTCACAATAAAATTTTTTAACAGTCTCCGAGTAAATAGGCCTATATTCATTTGATAAACCAATAATTTCTTTTAAAATATTAAAAGGGTAAGATATAAATTTTATATTATTTTTTTGAATATACTTAATCCCTGAATTTCTAATTTTTCTAAAATTATTATCTAAACAATTTCCATATTCACTAAAGCCAGAAAAGGTAAGAACCTTTCTTTTCACCATAAACGAACAATTTATTCCAATTTCAAAAATATTAATTGCTTTAAAAATATAAGCTTCTCTAATTTGAATATTCTCAATTTTTAATAAATCTTTTAAGAAAAAATTATCAGTAATTATAAAAATATTTTCCTTTATTTCATTAAAATCAAAAAAAGTATTCCATATAAATACTTTTATTCCATAATCTGAGATTGCTTCTTTAATATTATCAACAAAGGTAAAGTAAGCATTGGATTGATAAAGATAAGATACAAGATAAGAATTTGAAATTGATCTATCAACTCCAATTACAATATTATTATTTTTCAATTTTATATTATTAATCTTTTAATACTATAGTTCTTAGGGGAACTATAGTAATTAGAATTCCTTTTATCAAAAGTGGTAAATTTATTTAATGAATCTTCTAGTATTAATTTAAAAGCACTAATATAAGTTGAGATAAGATTTATATGATTTTTATATTCGATTTGATAGAGAGGTACTTTTTTATATGAAATATGATTTTTCATTATTATATCGCCATAGTCTATTTTTTCTGTAAGTATATGAATAGTACATCCCAATTTATTCAAATCTCCATTACGAATAGCCCAATATTCTGAACATAAACCTCTATATTCAGGAAGTATTCCACTATGACCATTAATCCAAATAAGTTTTGATAAATTAATTAACTCTTTCTTTATAATTTTACCTCCCAAATTTAAAACATACTTGGAAGAAGCATTCACAAGCATTTCTTTAACTTTAATATCATTATTAATATCGTAAGTTAAGATATAATTTATATTCTTCTGCTTACAAAGATCAAGTAGTAACTTTTCTCTTTTTCCATAGTTTAATATCTTATGTCTCTTGAAATCTTTTAATCTGTTCATTAAAAAAATAATTATAAAGTTATAAATTTTATTTTTTATAGAATTTAAAAAACTAAATTTTATTTTTTGAATTATTATTAACTCTATATTTGTTAAATTGGAAATTTCATTAACAAAATCATATCCTAAAAAAGGTAAGTTCGTAGATATAATAACAGATTTTTTATTTTTCATTCTTTAAAGAAGATAAACTAAATTTTGCCAATAATATTAAAATGGCAGCACATGAAAGTAATGCAGTAAAAACAACCGCAAATATTTTTATTACATAATTTACCAAAAGAATATTAACACAGGTTAGTCCAGAAATAAGTTCAATTTTTTTAAATATCTAAAATCTTTTTATAGGACTTTTATATTTTTTTTAAGGATTCTTTATTTAAGTTAATTAAAAAATCTTTTTATGGCTAATTTAATTATTTTAGTTGTTTATAAAAATAAATTGTAGAATTTATCTTTTTTATAAGATTTTGCTATTATTTTAAGAGGTAAATATTGATGAATTGAAAAATTATATTCTTGGTATATCCTGTTATTATCATGATAGTGCTGCAGCGTTAATTAATAATGGCGAAATAATAACTGCTGTTCAAGAGGAAAGATTTTCTCGAAAGAAACATGACTCTTCTTTCCCCATTAATGCCATAAAATATTGCTTAGAGTCTGAAGAAATTGATCTTAATAAAGTTAATTGTATATTTTATTATGAAAAACCACTTTTAACATTTGAGCGCCTCTTAGAGACATATTTGGGAGTGGCTCCAAGAGGATTGAGATCATTTATATCCGCAATGGAAATTTGGGTTAAAGAGAAGCTATTCTTAAAATCTCAACTAAAAAAAGAATTAAAATCACTTCAAAAGCAAATAAATCCCGAAAAAGAAGCCAAAATACCAAAACTATATTTTTCTGAACATCATCAATCTCATGCTGCCTCAGCTTTCTACCCAAGTCCATTCGAAGAAGCAGCAGTTTTATGCATGGATGGAGTTGGAGAGTGGGCAACAACTTCTGCTTGGGTTGGAATCAAGAATAAAATTAAACCATTATGGGAAATAAGTTTTCCTCATTCAATAGGTCTTCTATATTCGGCATTTACTTACTACTGTGGATTTAAAGTTAATTCTGGTGAATATAAATTAATGGGTTTAGCTCCTTACGGAAAGCCAAAATATGCGAAGAAAATAATGGAAAATTTGGTTGATATAAAAGATGATGGAACTTTTAGATTAGACCTTAGTTATTTTAAATACCATAGGGGATTTAGAATGACAAGCCAAAAATTTCATAAACTTTTTGGAGCTCCACCAAGAAAAAGTGAGACAGAAATAACGCAATTTCATATGGATTTAGCAGCATCGATTCAATTTGTAACTGAAAAAATAGTTCTTAAAATAGCTAAAAAGTTGCGGAAACAAACTGGATTAAAAAATATTTGTCTTTCTGGAGGCGTAGCACTTAATTGTGTAGCAAATGGAAAATTATTACAAAAAAAATTTTTTGACGATATTTGGATTCAACCTGCTAGTGGAGATGCAGGTTCTGCTTTGGGGACAGCCTTAATAGGATGGTATGATCTTTTAGAAAATGAGAGGATAGTTGATCCTAATGATTCTATGAAAGGAACCTATTTAGGATGTGAATATAGTAACGAAGAGATAATCAATTATTTAAACAAAATAAAAGCGCCATTTCAACAGTTAGAAGATGAAATACTATTTAAAAAGGTTGCTGAAATTTTAAGTGAAGGCAAAGTTTTGGGGTGGTTTAATGGGAGGATGGAATTTGGTCCAAGGTCCTTAGGCGCAAGATCAATTATTGGAGACCCAAGAAATAAGAAAATGCAAAAGATAATGAACCTTAAAATCAAATATAGAGAAAGCTTTCGTCCATTTGCACCATCTGTTCTAGAGGAAGATGTATCTAATCAGTTTGAACTTGAAACTAAAAGTCCATATATGCTTTTAGTTGCTCCAGTAAAAAAAGAATTATGTAAATCATTGACCAAAAAACAAAAAAAGTTATTTGGTATCCAGAAATTGAATATCGTTAGATCATCTCTTCCAGCAATTACTCATGTTGACTATTCAGCCAGGGTCCAAACGGTTCATAAAAAAACTAATCCCCGTTTCTATTCTTTGATACAAGCATTTAAGGAAAAGACTGGTTGCCCCACCGTTATCAATACTTCATTTAATGTGCGGGGAGAGCCTATTGTTTGTTCTCCTCAAGATGCTTACCTTTGTTTCATGAGAACAGAAATGGATGTTCTTGTTTTACAAAATCAATTACTTTTCAAAAAGGATCAACCCCTGGTCGAAAAAGACGATACTTGGAAACAAGAATTTGACTTAGATTAATAATGCGTTATACCCCATCAAATAAGAAACTTAGTGAATTCGGATATGTAATAGGATTTGGTTTCCCTTTAATAATTGGATTAATAATACCTTTATTAACTGGTCATAGCTATAAATTTTGGACTTTATATATTTCAATAATATCTTTGATATTTGCGATATTTAAACCAAATTTACTTTTTTATCCCTATTGTTTATGGATGAAAATAGGTCATATACTTGGTTGGATTAATAGTAAATTAATTTTAAGTATAGTTTTTCTTATAGTTTTGCTACCTATTGCAATAATTATGAGAACCTTTGGTTATGATCCTTTAAGATCAAAAAAAAATAATCATACTTCCTATGAAGAAAAAAAGACTAATCACGAAATAAACCTAACTAAAATTTTTTAAAAATGGCATCTTTTATTGAATTAGTAAAGGATTTATGGGATTTCCTAAAAGTCCGAAAAAAATATTGGTTAGCTCCTCTAATAATCACTATTTTGATCATGGGAACTTTAATAGTTTTCACACAAGGTTCTGTAGTGGCACCATTCATATATTCAATATTTTGAATGTACAAAAGAGAATTACCCAAAATAATATTAATCAATATAAGCTTAATATTCTTTATCTTTGGATTTCTTGAAATTGGAGCCAGATTATTATCCAGTGCAATTCTTTTTGGGAATAGTAAGCATCTTTTTGATACATCTAATAAAAATTACATTACAAACTGCAAATCTTGCGAAGCAGAATCCTTTGGCCAAAAAATATATACTGATAAATTTGGTTATAGGACTTCAAGTCTCAATAAAGTAAATTCAAAACCAGTAGAAAAAATAATAATTATTGGCGATTCCGTCGCATTTGGGCCAGGAGTTAAATTCGAAGATACTTTTCAAGGGTTATTATCAGATAACTTTTCAGAATATAATTTTATTAATCGATCAGTAATTGGTCATAGCATTGATCAACATTTACAAACTGCTAATTTGATTAGAAAAGATAATAAAAATATATATAGAGTTTATTTTATTTATTGTTTAAATGATTTAAGTAATATTAGTAGTTCTGAAATTATCAAAAATTCAAATCCTTATGAGATTGAAATAAATTGGGTAGACAAAATTAAAGATATTAATTTTTTTTCTTCTATAAATAAACAATTAAGAAATAAATCAATACTATATATGCTAATAAAAGGAATAGTTACTCGGCCTCAAGAGCGCTATTTCTTTTCTGACTTTAAAAATTATTTACTAGATATTGATCAATTAAATATAAATAATTTAAAAAAAATATCTGAAATTTTTAAAAAAGAGAATATAAAATTTACAGTGATAGTATCTCCATATGAATATCAAGTTAGAAATGCAGAAGTAAATAACAATTTATTATTACCTCAAAGATTCTTAAAAAAATTCTTTATAAAAAATAAAATAAGTTATATCGATGCTTATCCAAAATTTTTAGAAAGTGGATTAAAATCATCAGATCTTTTTCTTCCATTTGATCCTATGCATTTGTCAGTAGAAGGACATCAAATTTTATATAAAATAATCCAAAAAGATCTTACTTATACAAATTAAAATCTTAAATTTGCTTTATCTTAAAAATATTTATTTTCCTTATTATTTCTCTCAGGTTCTGGTACTCGTAAACTGAGTACTATACATTTTTAATGTAAATCAAACTCTCTAAATTTTATATTTAATAATCTCTTTTTAAATAAAAGTATTTTAGATTTAATAAAATCTCCTTAAAACAAAAGTTATTGATGGCTTGTTTTGAAAAAATACCTTAATATCAACCTAAATTAAGAATTTAATTTTTACAAAAATAAAATTCTTAAAGCATATTTTAGGGTGCAGCATTTTCAAGTGGAGCCATGCGGATTTGAACCGCAGACCCCCTGCATGCCATGCAGGTGCTCTACCAACTGAGCTATGGCCCCGAATTACCTATAGTAATAATATAGATAATAATAAATTAACTATAAGGTTAAATTTACTAATATTTTGATTTTTCAAACAGAATAACATAAAAATAAAAAATTAAATATTGCGAGATCATCTATTCCTGCAATTACTAATGTAGATTACTCTTCCAGAGTTAAAACTTTAAGTCAAAAGACTAATCCTTGCTATTACAAGTTAATTAAGGTCTTCAAAAAAGATAGGCTGTCAAATTTTAGTTAACACATCTTTTATTGCTAGAGGTGAACCTATTGTTTGCACACAGCAAGAAGCTTTTCGATGTTTTATTAGAACTGAGATGAATTTTCTTGTATTGCAAAATCAAATTCTTTTTAAAAATAAAAAGAGATATTTTTAGAGTAAGTTAAGTCATATTAAAATTTCTCACTTTGTCCTAAATAATTAAAATTAAAGATATTAAAGTTTAAACCTAAACTCTTATTTGAACTATTATAAAAAGCACCAACAGAATAAGCTCTTCTTTTTATATCAATAGAATAATTAGGTTTGGAATATTTACCATCATCAAAATTTAAAGATGTTTCATAACTAAAAACAATTGGTCCATATATTTGTTGTTGAATATTCATATTTAGCCTATAACTTTTATTAATATCATCAAAACCGAAAGGGCTCTCTCCACTTTTTAATACAAAACTATTCCTTAAATTAATATTTGTATAGTCAAAAAATTTATCCTTAAATTCACCAAAAACTAAATTAGGTCCACTACTAAATGTAAGACCTTTTTGAGATGATCCATCACCATATAAAAAGATACCTGATTGTATATCTGTAACCCACTCAATCCTTTCATTAATAACTTTTGGAGAATATTTATATTCAGAATTTATATTTTTATTTAATAATTCTTTTTTCCATAAGGCTAATTTATAAGTTAATTTGCTTGCAAATACATTTCTATATAAGTTATTAAAAGAATTAATATGCTTACTTTTGGCTTTAAATTGACCTGTATCAAAAATCAAAGCTAAATAAGTCTTCTTATCTTTATTTATCCATGACTTTCTATTAGCTATGCTAAGAGAATTTCCAAAATAGATTTCATGCTCTCCTGAATATCCTCTTGAAATAGTATCGCGAAAAGAACTTGTATATTTAAAATCCAAATATTCTGAAAAATTTTCCTTTCCTACAAGATCAATTTTTGAGTTTTCATTATCTAATTTTATATCTTCTATATCTACAAAATTTGTTAATTTAATATCCTCTACAAATTCATTAATGACCTTATCATTTTTTTTATTTAAATCAATCGATTTCTCTAATATAAGTTTTGATCTTACAGCCTCTGATAATCTATTTGTATTTAATGTATTAAGTCTGGTAAATAAATTAAATTTCCACTTATTTATATCTGCATTAATATCTGCATCAAGGGCAAAAATATCAGATAATAAAATATCATTATTAACCTTAGAGCTCAGTAAAGAAGATTTTGGCTCTCTAAATGCATTAGTAGTTCCTTGAATACCTCTTTGAAGAAGTATATAAGGCCTAAATTTAAAATTTAAATCATCATTTATCTCAATAGGATCAAACCCTTTAGATAAATAAAAACCGTCTTTCTCGCCATAATCAGAACCTATTCCCCAACTGGATATTGGTTCTTTATCATATATGGTTCTTTTACCAATTGGTATATTCAATTTGTCATCTAAAATTATACTACTTTTACTACTTATAAGTTTTATCTTTTCATCTACTATTTCTCCTATAAATTTTTTACTTTTTAGAAAAAATTGGGGTTTATTTAACGCGTCATTTGTAAATAATATATCTTCTGAAAATAATTGCTTATCCTCTAAAATAACCTTTTTAGATTTATATCTCCATTTTGTTATGGATGGAATATCAAAATTAATACTTGTGATATTGAATTTCTTAGTTTTCTCAAAATCATTAACAAGGCCAATATTAACACTATCAATATATTCAAGACCTACTACTTTATTTTCAACATTTTTGAGTATGTATTTTTGTTTAATATTTTTAAATTCAAAATCCTCAATAAAAGAATTCATATCAAGTACTCCATAGATATTATCTATATATCCATTCCCATTTTTTAAATTATAAAAGACTTTAGATGCTTCAAAAAACTGATTTCCTTTTTTAAAAACAACATCACCAAGAACTTTTAATGTTTTATTCTTTTTATCGTATTCAACTTTATCTCCTTTCAATATGGCATTAGAAAAATAAATAATTGCATTACCTTCAGCATAATAAACATTACTAATTTCATATTGAAGATCTGATTCAATTTCTAAAGTATAATCATTTATTTCTGACTCTTTATCAAACGCTAATTGATTTAGAAACTTATTTTTATTCTCGATAATATCATTTCTCAAGACTTTGCTAAATTCAATTGATCTCCTCCGTAGAGAATCTTTATTTTTAATATTAGAATTTATGAAATTTTTATTTAAATGATTATTTTTAGAATAAATTTCTGTAAGATTTAATTTATTAAATATTTGGCTTTTGATAGGCCTTAAATTAAATAAAGGTAGATGGATAGTTAATAAACCAATAAAATATAAAAATGCTTTTGAGTACAACTTAAACAATAATCAATATACCTTGAAAAACTAATTATATGTAAAATTTAAGGTTAAGTAAAAAATTTTTACAAGAAAAATTATATTTTTCTCCATACTGCTAATAATTTCCCTTGGATTATGACTTGTTCACAGTCAACTTTAATGGGATCATAATTTGGATTAGCGGCTTCAAGAGTAACTTCTCTGCCCTTTCTAAAAAAATATTTTAATGTCGTACCAGATCCTGGAACCATTGCACTTACGATGGTTCCATTTTTTAAAGAACTCATCTCTTTTAAAGGTTCCATTAAAACCATATCTCCATCAGCAATAAAAGCATCAACCATAGAATCACCATTTACAGTTAAGGCAAATACATCTCTTTTCTTTAAAACCTCTCCAAGATCTAATTGCTCATTTAAATCAGCATAAGTTTCAACAAGACCACCAGCTGCAATTGATCCTATTATAGGTATTGTACTATTTGCGACATCTGATAAAAGTTTTAAAGTCCTAGCCTTACCTTCTTGCCATGAAATAAATCCTTTTTCTTGAAGATGTTTTAACCTACTTTGTATTGGCGCGGGGGACTTTAGCCCCATTGCCTGCATCATTTGTCTAATTGATGGGCTATGTTGAAATTTATTTATATAGTCTTGTATCCATTCATAAAGCTCATGTTGAGCATTTGTTAAATTTTCGCTATTAATTTTTTCCAAGTGAACAAATGTACTCTAATACATTAGTACCGTTTTTATTTATTTTTTGCAAGCATTCTATTG
>Ga0160422_10000971_pt1 | contig 17726 bp, 15 predicted proteins | sample Fk160mmetaG_FD_108192 | JGI IMG/M metagenome (GOLD analysis project Ga0160422, IMG submission 108192) | Marine microbial communities from the Central Pacific Ocean - Fk160115 60m metaG | ecosystem: Environmental > Aquatic > Marine > Oceanic > Photic zone | place: The Central Pacific Ocean... | reverse complement strand
TGCCCGAGGAGGGACTTGAACCCTCACTTCCAATGGAAAACGGATTTTAAGTCCGCAGCGTCTACCAATTCCGCCACTCGGGCATGAGCGATTCTTCAACATAGCGACTGATTGATTCGAATCGAGCAAATTGTCACTCCGTTTCCTGCTTTTGCCAGCCTGTCCTTTGCCAACGAACGAAGCCACCCAAATGGAAACGGAGATTTATGATTCCCATGAAAAACTTGCATTCCGAAAAATCCTATGGTCTAACTTAACCATGAACGAAAGCATCTTGGTCGTTGATGATGAGGAGGCCATCCTCAAGGGCATCAATTTGAACCTTGGTCGAAAATTCGACATAACCCTTGCTCACGGCAGTGACGAGGCGCTCAAACAACTCGAGGAAAAAGGTGAATTCGCAGTGGTGGTTTCCGATATGAGAATGCCGGGAATGGATGGGGCCACCCTTTTGCGAAAGGTCCGGGAGTCCTACCCCGAAACCCTTTGCATTTTACTCACCGGGCACGCGGATTTCGAATTCGGAGGGTCCGAGGCTCTGCAATCCGGCATGCTTCATAAGATTCTCAACAAACCCTGCAGTCCGGAAAAGCTCAGATCCACCATACAGGGAGCTCTTAACCTCAGAGCAGGCAGGAAAGAGGAACCGGAGGAGCAACTTCCCCCGGGGGCCTTCTAACCCGGATTCACCAAAGCCTCGGTCCCGGAATCCTTGGCCAAGGATCGCCATGAACTGCCCATGAGGAAAAAACCGAGCAGAAACATCGCTCCTGAAGTTCCGCCGATCAAACTCCCAAGTCCGTGCTCCCAAGCCATCAGAGCCAAGGCAATCATGGGCATCACCATCATCACAACCGCAGGCAAGAGAGCGAAACCATACCCCACCTTGCTGGCTTTGAGAAAAACCACGAAGGTAAGGAGGGCCAAGGCGGCAAGTAATTGGTTGGTTGCTCCGAAAAGAGGCCAAATCGCCTTCCAAGCCGGTTGCAGAGAACCATCCGCAGCGGGAAATTGCTGAAAAACCAAAATTGCAGGGAGAACCAAAGCCAACAAGGTTCCGAGATAGCGGCTGGTTTCGTTACGCCAAGCGAAGAGCTCCTCGATCAGGAAACGCGTCAATCGAGTACAGGTGTCAAGCGTAGTGAGCAAAAAGGTGCTTATGGCAAGCATCGCGAACTCCGCCCCCAGGTTCGTGGGGATGCCCACTGCCCCGAAGAACTTCGCCGCTCCCGCCGCAAAAAGCCCCACCGGAGTACCACCGGTCTCGCGCTCGCTGATGGTCAGAACCGCCACGCAACCCATGGCAAAGACTGCCAAGACCCCCTCCACGAGCATACCCCCATAACTGATTCTACGAACGTCACTCTCCCTTTTGATCTGCTTGGAAGTGGTTCCACTGGAAACAATGCTATGAAAACCACTGCAGGCACCGCAGGCCACGGTGATGAAAAGAAAGGGAACGAGCATGCCCAGTTTTTCGGACTCCCAACCGGTGAAAGCAGGCATACGGAGGGTCTCTCCCGAAATCAGCATCCCCAAAACTCCCACCACCAGAATGGCGTAGAGAAAACCCGCGCTCAGAAAATCTCGGGGTTGCAAAAGAAGACCGACCGGGAGAACCGCAGCCACAAAGCAATAACCCAAAGTTGCGTAGATCCAAAAGTCCTTGCCCAACTCAACCATCGGAAAGAAATGCCCCACCGCCAAACCGGCAAAAGTCAGGGGAAAGAATATAATGGCTAATTTACCGAGCGAGAATTTTCCGCTTCTCATCAAAAATCCGAAGATGACCGCCACGACGATAAACCAACCTGAGGCGCTGGCAACCGCCGGTTGTTTGGCGAAGGTGTTGGCGGTTAGGTCGAGGAAAACGATGATGACGTAAATCAAAGCAAGAACCACGAAGAGCATAAAGAGCTTGCCCGCTCCTTCTCCAACCAGACTGCGCATGGTGTCGGCGATCGAACGGCCGCCGTTTCGAACGGACATCAGGGTACTGCCGAAATCATGCACTCCACCGACCAAAATCGCTCCAATCAGAATCCATGCCCATGTCGGCCCCCAACCGAAGTAGGTAGCCGCCAGAATCGGTCCGACGATGGGACCCGCCCCCGCAATCGAGGAAAAGTGATGACCGAACAACACGGATGCCCGAGCTGGGACAAAATCGATTCCATCTTCCTTCTCATTCGCGGGAGTCATACGATGGTCATCGAGTTGGCAGCGATCGGAGAGGAACTTTCCATACCACCGATAGGCGAGGAGGCAGAGGAGGCAACTAAGTAAAAGGAGGACGGTCAGCATAATGCCAGCTATCCATGAATGCTTTCGATCCGGTTGGCAACGAACAAGTGAACGAATTCATCGGAAACCGCTTGCGGATTCCCTCGGGAAGTTCAATGTAAGGCGTCTCATACGAATGATCCGTATTTTCCCACTATTCCTCTTCACTTTTTGGATTCCTCAAATTCTTGCCGAACCCGATGAGGGTTGGAACAAGGTCAAGGAGAAGGATGGAGTGATCGTTTATGAAAAGGAAATCGGAGACCGCACCGCCTTCCGTGGGGTCACCATTCTCGAAGGAAACCCCGAGAAACTCGTTGGAATCCTTCACAATACGGAAAGATGGCGTCATTGGATTGACGATTTGGACGAAGGCCGCGAATTGGAACGTAAGACTTCCTTCCGCGCGATCTATTATCAAGTGATCGATTCACCTTTCCCGGCCAGCAACCGAGATCTCGTTTTCGAATCCGTGGTTACCCGGGAGGCTGACTCCAGCATCCTTGTGCTTATGCGGTCCGTCGAGCACTCCGAAGCTCCCAAAACGGTCGGAGTGCGGGCAACCCTTCTCTACACTTCCTACAAAATCGAACCCCTGCCTGAAAACCGCATGAAAGTGGTCTTCGAAAACCTTTCCGACCCCGGCGGTCGACTGCCGAACTTTTTGGTCAATTGGGCCTCCCGTTCGTACCCCATTTCTCTTTTTCAGGGTCTTCGCAGGGAAATGAGCGAAAGTTCGCAAAAAAAAGCCCCTCTTCCCGAATAGCGAAGAGGGACTCGAAGAAACTCTTGAGAAAATAGGACCTGCGGTTACCGAGAAACCATGGTTCTTTTTTTCTAAGTTCGAAGCATTCGATGCAAGAGCCTTGGAAACGAATACTGATTCGATCCTTTCCTCACGAGGGAGGAATTTTCGGATAAGTCAGAAAAGTATGCAACCAAGGCTCGCTGGAATCGGGTGGCCTGAAAGACTTTTCTCCCTCTTGCATTTTTCTTTTTTTCGCAAATCCCTTCTCCCATTTCACGTAAGATAACATGTCTTCACCCTTTCGTTAGTTTTATGTTTGAACAGAAAAGTCCACACACCAGACTTTCTGAGTTACGACTCCCGCATTGGACGAACCGTTCGAGAAAGGACCAAACCTTCGCATAAAAGATACTCCCCGCAAGGTTTGCTTCTTGCTTTGATTCCCGCCACTCCAATAGAGTCCCGCCAATTTCCACACCATAAGGAAGCTCATGAAATCTAGATTTGCAAATATTCTTCTCACTTTTTTCCTGACCTGCTCGGGGATGGCTGAAAAGCCGAACGTGGTGATCATGTTCATGGACGACATGGGCTATGCCGACATTGGCGCGTTCGGAGCCCAGGACTACCCCACTCCGAATCTCGACCGCATGGCGAAAGAAGGAAGAAAATTCACCGATTTTTACGTTACTCAAGCAGTCTGTTCGGCCTCACGGGCAGGACTGCTGACCGGGTGCTACAACAATCGCATAGGAATTGTCGGCGCTTTGGGTCCCAAATCCAACACGGGTCTCAATCCGGATGAAATCACCCTTGCGGAAATCTGCAAAGAGCAAGGCTACGCCACCGCATGCTTTGGCAAATGGCATCTGGGGCATCATCGCGAGTTCCTCCCTCTCCAACATGGTTTCGATGAATTTTTCGGACTCCCCTACTCCAATGACATGTGGCCTTATCATCCGGGCGTCCTTCACCTGCCCATGAACGAGCGCCTGAAGCGCTGGCCTCATCTTCCGCTCATCGAAGGAAACGATATAATCAACCCTCAAGTTTCTGCCAAGGATCAGGAACTTTTGACCAAACAATACACCCAGCGCGCCGTCTCCTTCATCGAAAGGAATAGGAAAAAGCCCTTCTTCGTCTACCTTCCTCACAGCATGGTTCACGTACCCCTTTTCGTTTCGGATGACTTCAAGGGAAAAAGCGGAGCCGGCTTATTTGGAGACGTAATGATGGAAGTGGATTGGTCGGCTGGGGAAATCATGAGAGTCTTGCGAAAGCACAATTTGCATAAGAACACCTTGTTCGTTTTCACCTCGGACAATGGCCCATGGCTTAATTACGGGGATCACGCAGGCTCCGCCGCTCCCCTGCGCGAGGGAAAGGGAACGATGTTCGATGGTGGATGCAGGGAACCCATGCTTGCTTGGTGGCCTGGTACCATTCCCGCAAACTCCATTTGTCGAGAGCCCGCCATGACCATTGACTTGCTACCCACCATTGCTCACCTCACCAAGGCGAAACTGCCTGAGCATACCATCGATGGTCAAAACGTCTGGCCACTCTTCACTGAGGATGGAGCAGTTTCCCCACAAGAAGCCTATTACCTCTATTACGGCAACCAGTTGCAGGCCGTTCGTCAGGGAAAATGGAAACTTCACTTCCCTCACGGTTATCGTACCATGGCTGGAAAACCAGGCGGGACCGGCGGGATTCCCACCAATTACTCCCAGGCCAAAATAGGTCTTTCTCTCTTTGACCTGAGGCAGGACGTTGGCGAATCCAAGGACCTGAAGGAGCAGTATCCCAAGATCGTCCAAAGACTTTCTCAATTGGGTAAGGTCTTCGACGAATCCCTGAAAAGGAATAAGCGGCCCGTCGGTAAAATATAAGACTTTGCCAAGGCGTCCGCTTTAAACCCTTTGGACAATGCTGAAGACAAGGAAATGCTTTCCCTTGCTTTGCATGACCTATTTGTTGCTTTCGTGTTCGAAAGACGTATCCGAAGTCGTGGGAGATTGGAAAAGTGAGGGATGGTCCGAAGTCGCATCGCATGGTGAGCCGTCCGAATTCGTCAGGCATGGCAGACTCATGCATGAAAAGGCCCAATCCATTGAGGCTTCTTGGATCGTAGACGGCAAGCGGAAGACTAAGCTCTACCGGCAAGCCAACCACCACTACCTCGTACTCCGCTTTTTTAAGAAAAACGAGGACGAATTCGTCGTGGTTATGCGTAGGAGAAAATAAAAAAGGCGATGGATTGCTCCATCGCCTTTGATTGGAAAATAAGATCCGTTTAGGCAAGCGCCTCCTTGGTTGTCTTGATGATTGCAGCGGCAATCTTGTAGGGGTCACCATTGGAAGCAGGGCGGCGGTCCTCCAAGCGACCCTTCCAACCATCCTGAATCGTTCCGACAGGAATCCGAATCGAGGCTCCGCGGTCCGAAACGCCATAACTGAATTTGTCAATGGATTGAGTTTCGTGGAGACCGGTGAGTCGCTGGTTGTTATCCGCTCCGTAGACGCTGATGTGACGGTCGATGTTCTTTCCGAACTCTTCGCAAATTTTCTTGAAGAGCTCTTCTCCACCTTCATCACGCATGGCGCCGTTCGAAAAGTTCGCATGCATACCGGAACCGTTCCAATCGCCTTTGATGGGCTTCGGATGCAGATCGATTGCAATATCGTACGCTTCCGCAGTACGCTCGAGCAGGTAACGAGCAAGCCAAATTTGGTCGCCTGCGCTTTCGGCGCCCTTAGCGAAAATTTGGTATTCCCACTGCCCCATCATGACCTCGGCGTTGATACCTTCGACGTTCAATCCGGCTTCCAGACACAAATGCAAGTGTTCGTCGACCAAGTCACGGCCCTTGGTGTTCGCTGCTCCGACTGAGGTGTAGTAAGGACCTTGGGGTCCCGGATATCCATCCTTGGGAAAGCCGAGAGGCAAACCGGTTTCCAAATCGATCAAAGTGTACTCTTGCTCGAACCCAAACCAAAAATCATCGTCTCCGTCGTCAATCGTGGCCCGTCCGTTCGATTCATGAGGAGTGCCGTCCGGGTTAAGTACTTCACACATGACCAACCAGCCATTGCCTCCGAACCGATCCGGGTCGGGAATGACGTAAACCGGCTGCAAAAGGCAATCGGAGGAATCTCCGGTGGCTTGCTCGGTGGAAGAACCGTCAAAGGACCATTGCTTGGCGTCCTCCAACTTGCCGCTGAAGTCTTCAACGATCATCGTTTTACCGCGTAGGCTCTGCGTGGGCTTGTATCCGTCGAGCCAAATGTATTCTAACTTGTGCTTACTCATATGTTGATTTTGTTTCTTATGGGAATCGTCAAAGAGACGAATTCATAGGGGAAAAGGCAATATAATTAGCAAAACCAATGCCAAATGCAATCCCTCTTGGGATAATGAGCAAATTTTACCAAAGCCCAGCTAGTTAAGCCAAGGGCTTTCGGGAGCGTTTGCCAGCAGATGAAGCTCATCGCTCATTCCGCCAACGATTTTCTTCCAGGTCTCACGTTTCAGGTTCATTTTGGAGAAAAGATCATGATCCAAGGAGGAAACGAGCCACGCCTCTTCATCCAATTCACTTTCAAGTTGGCCGGGTGACCACCCGGAATGTCCAAGAAAGCACGCGATTTGCACTTGTTTGTTTTCGCATTTCAGAGACTCGGCTTTCTCCAAATCGATTCCAAAATACAACTTGAATGAGTTGGGCGACTCCAGCCACTCCCACGCGGCGACGATCAATTTTTCCCTTTCAACGGGTCCGCCTTCGAAAACCGGCACTTCGGAAAAAAAACCACCCTTGAATTGATCATCCATTTCGCCCAGCGCCTGCCCGATGGGCCGGTTGAGTATAACGCCCAAAGTCCCCTGATCATCGGAATGAGCTGATAAAAAAACGATGGTCTGCGCAAAATTAGGATCCTTCAGGTTGGGGTGCGAGAGCAATATGCTGCCCGAAAGACAGGTTTGGGGTTGGTATCTGTGCGTCAGGTTCACTTGTTTATCCTTATAAACAAATTTTCATCCACAAAGAAAAAACGCAAGCCGAACTCAAAAAAAATGGGCTAATTGCACATGCCCACGCTATCGAAGGGTAAAATCCTAAGCCTTGACCGCTTCGACTTCCTCGACTTCTGCGGATTCTTCCTTGGCGTATCGAGCCTTGGGTTCCTCTTCGTCCTCTTCGACTTGACCGGGAACTTCGGGTGGCGCGGTTGCTTCGGCATCTCCCCACTGTTCCTCGTACAAGGCCTTGAGGTGGGTAAACACCTCAACCACGGAATCGTCCGCCTCGATTTCAAAAAGCTTGAGGATTAATTCCTTGTTGTTCTTCAACTGCAGACGCTTGCCCAAAGTTTCCATTCCCCGATAACTGTTGATCACTTCCCTCGCCTCTTCCTGCTTGGCCAAGATTCTTTTCGCTTCCCGATAACTAATGCTCATATTTTATACCTCCCTTTAGATTCAATCCGATGTATAAACCAAGAGGAAATTTCCATCCACTTCGTTGTCCACAATTTCTTAGATAGAAAATCAGTCGGAAATGTTCGATTAAAAACGAAGAAATGTGAATAAGTTTTTGCGAAGGGGATTTCAAAGAAACAATTCCTCGGACAAAACTACCTGCCTTGAGTAAAGATTTGGCTCGTTGAAAGCAGATGGTCGCTGGCTTGAACATTGACTCGTTTGAGCTTACTCAGATTCACGGACACCTTCAGTCGGTTATTTCGGATAATTGAACTCATGGTCAAACCTCTGCGAAGATAAGAGTTGCCTTGCCCAAAAACAACCAAACCCTTCCGCATTGGAAATCCATGCATATCCCATTGATGAGAAACAGAATCGAGAAGAACGACGAAAATAATACGTTTTTCTTCGAACACCGATTTCGATGCTTCTTCCAACGTACGGCAAGATTCGATCCTTACACTTCGCCCCTGAATAGTCGCGTTGCTTTCTTCAGCGAGGTAGGCCAGTCTTTCTCGAAAAAGGCAATTGTCATAACCAACGACCAGGATAACCACGTGATCGGTGACGGGTGGCAGATTCTCGGTTTGCCAAGAAAGGTTGTCCATCGATCGAACTACAATTGCCGTCTCCAAATTCACCATCCTCAACTCCGCTCTCGTTGGCTTCATCGCATCGTTTCCCTTGAGAGAGAGACCCGTTATGTTGGAGAGGACGGTAATTGCAAAGAAAACAGTTCCCAAACAATGAGAAAGTCTTTCGAGATTTTTTTTCAGAACCGCCATTCTAAAACTTCTTGTAAACGGACAGAATGAAGTTCCGCTCGACCCGCGTTGGCTCGACGTCAACTCCGGGATACATCGTCTCCAAATGATAGGGTTCGAGCAAATCGCGACCGAAGAATCCGATTTCCCAACCCTCTCTTGGCTCCCAAACCAATCCAAGATCGAGTCTTAAGTGAGATGGAATGGTGATCGGGTTGTAATCGGAGGGGATTTCGGTACTTCCGGCGTAAAAAAGACTTTGCACGAAGGTCAGGTCATCGGAATATCTGAACTCCGAGGTCAGGCTGGCCGTATCCTCGGGGAAATCATTTACCCGAGTGCCTTCGACCTTACCCCGGGCATTCGAATAACCCGCTCGGATTCTCCACCTATCCGACACGCTCCAGTCAACCGAAAGCTCTCCTCCAAAAGCCTCCGCATTCTTGGCTTCATAAGCATTTACGGAAGTTGAGGAGGTTGCCGCTCGAACCGCATTTTTGGTATCGTAAAAATAGGTGGAGAACTCGAACAAGAGATCCTTGTTCGGGCGAATCCGCCAGCCCACCTCGTAAGCGTCCATCTCCTCGCGATCCAATTTCTCGTCTCCCGCGTAGGTTTTGTTGACCCAAGTGGAGGTGGCGGGAGACCAATCCTTGTAGGGAGTTAAACTGGTGTATCTCTCCCGGAGGGAAGGCTGCCGGTGAGCTTTCGAATATCCAATCCAAACGACGTTGTTGTCGTTGGCCATCCATGAACCTCGAACGCCTGGCTGAAGACCAAAACCGGAAAGATCGTTCTCTTCGACCTTGGCTCCCAGAGAAAGTCTAAGTTCATTGCTGAGGGTAATGGAGTCCTGCAAATATGCGTTAAATCGGTTGAACTGGGTGTAGTCTTTGTCGTAGTCCAAAATGGGAGCTTGTACGCCGAACCGAAGCGGATCGATCACTTCCGAACTCACGTCCAAATCCGTTCTTCTTGCGGATGCTCCAAACGAGATCAGATGACTAACGCCCAAAGGCAGGTTCCCATCAAAGGATAAATCATATTGGGTTTGTTGCCACTCATAGCCCAAATGCCCCATGTAAATGTCACTATGATCTACGAAACCGGTCAAGGACCACTCCAAGTCAGCATCCGTAATTCCTTCGAGCTTGGCAATTAGATGCCCCGAGTCATTGCTCATCTTGGCATACCTCTCATAGCGAGCGGTCGAATAGCTCGGCAAGAGATAAGGCAAGGCAGAGCCAACTGATTGAGAGTCATCCCACGTCGTTTGGTTATAGGATGCAGAAGGAGGTAAAACTCTCGGAAGCAGAATTGCCTGTTCTGCGGGAGTCAAAGTTCCGGCCAACTGTTGAGCGAGTTGCTGGGCAAAAGATAGGGAGATCGGAAAAGACTGACTTAAGGGTATTCCAAATTGATTTTTCAAGTTATCAATATTGAATTGCAAAAAGGCCGATTGTAGCCCAAACCCCGATCCATTCAAAATCGGAGGCAATTCGTCGATGTTGTAACGCAAGCGACTTGACAAATCCAAAACGTGTTCCAAGCGACGCGTTGAAGCTCCGGCGGCAACGAAAAGATTCAAATCCGACCCCAGTTCCTTGTCATATCGAAAACCGAATTTACGGAGATAGCCATCGTCCCGGGCAGGCAAACCGGTATCGAGCGTCCCCTCCGCATATTCCTGGTTTCTTACCCAAACCCGGTAAAAGCTATCTTCGGAGATTTGCCCCCCATGAACGTAATCGCCCATGAAGGTTCCCGACTTCTCCATCAGAAGGCGAACCGAATCACCCTGCGTGTCTCCGGAATGCTTGGTCACCAAATTAATCACGCCGTTCACCGCATTGGTTCCCCAAATGGACGCTCCGGGACCCCGGATCACTTCAATCCGGTCGATCACGGCAATGGGATAATCGTCGACCGAATAGTTTGCGCTGCCAAGCATCAGTTGAGAAACTTCTCTCCCTCCGATCTTGCCGAGGAACTTTTGAGTGGAGAAACCGCTGAAGTTTCTCATGGATGCAAAATTGTCATAAGCCAAACCCCGGCTGACGTGCATACCGGGAACCCCTCGCAAGGCTTCCACCGTATTGGCGTAACCGAATTGCGTGACGTCCTCCGGTTGAATGACGTGAACCGAAGCGGGATTCCTCCAATACAACTGATCGTACCCAAGAACGCTCTTAACTTGCACGTTTGCGAGATTCCTGAATTCCATTTTCAGCAGGCGAATGAGCTCTGCCTGCTCGAAGGGATTTAACCGTTCAGTGGAATTGCTCTCATCCGATGCGGAAAGGTACTGTTTCTGCCCCAAGTGAAACAATGCGATCCACAGAAGCAAAAACTTCTTCAAAAGTATGAACAACCTTGGGCAAATGGTAACGTTCTTAATCAAAAAAATTGGAATGATTGCCTAACTTTCGTTCTTACGGGAGGGGTGAATTTCCACAACACTTTTGAGGTTGGCAAGTTTGGAGCTGAGCTTCGGGGAGGTTCGTCGAAAATACTTTTCGCTCACAACCAACTTCACTCGATTTCTCGATACAATGAAAGAAACGTCACCGCCCATCTCCGTTACGAATTTCCTCCCTTCTCCGAAGATCACCGCATGCGTTGTCAAACTCCTCACTTTAGCTGGAGAGAAGGAAGAATTACCCAAGATAAAAACGACCTGACACCCCCCGGAAAGCATTTCCTCGGCTTCCGCATCCTGACCATTTTCAAAGTGATGCAACTCCACCAACTGATCGCTTATCTTCAGGGCTCTCTGACGAACCAAGAAACGGAGCGATTCGACGAATCCTCTGTTTTCATCGCCAAGGATGACCAACTTGGGGGAATCACCCTGTTTGGGAAGATGTTCCTCCTTCCAGTATGTGAAATTCACCAAATGAGTGAGATAAGTGGCTTGCACGCGAGCGGTTCTTCGATCTTGCTCCAAACTTGCCAAAGCAGGCTGAGCATAAGACTCAACCGGCCCAAAAAGAACCCCAACACAAAACAGCCAAGCAATACAAGTTACCTGCAAGCTAAGTTTGAGTCTGTTTTTGAATCGAAGCACTTTAGTTTAGAATTTCTTGGTTACGCTTAATAAGAAAGTTCGTTTGATTTTGGCGGGTTCCACATCAAGATCATTGTACATGTTCTCTATGTGTTCGGGATCCAAGAGATCGCGTCCGAAAAGACCGATTTCCCAGTTGTTGGAAGTCCGCCAGGTGAGCCCGAGATCCAATCGCAAATAATCCTCTACTGAGATCTCGTTATACGCGGATGGAATCACTCGATCGTCCGTGTAGTAGAAACTTTGGCTAAAGATTAAATTGTCTCTGAGACTGACTTGTGAGGACAGATTGGCCATGGATTCCGGAAAATCGGTTTGCCTTTCTCCGTCTTTCTCCCCACGAGAAAAGGAATATCCACCCTGCAACCGCCAAGCCTGGGAAGCCCGATAATCAAATGTGATTTCTCCCCCAGTTGTCTTTACGTCGTTGGGTTCGTACTGTGGTGGACCGGAAAAAATCGCATCCTTGGTGTCATAGTGATAGAGTGACAATTCGATCAACAAATCTTCTGAGGGTCGAGCCCGCCAACCAAGTTCATACGCATCCATGCGTTCGTCATCCAAATCACTCGCAGATTCAAATGCCGTATTCACCCATAAGGAACTTAATGGATCCCAAATTCTTGCGTAGGAAACCTTGGTATATCTTTCGACCAAAGAAGGTTGTCGATAAGCCCGGGAATAAGCTCCCCAAAAGATGTTACGGTCATCAAAGCTGTATGAAAATCGAGCGCCTGGTTGAACGGTTGATCCACTCAGATCACTGTCTTCGAACTTTGCTCCGACCGACAGGACGAGTTTATCCGTTAAATCAATTGAATCCTGAACGAAACCGGTAAAGCGGTCGAATTGGGTTGGGCTATCCCCATAATCAAGAATTGGAATATCCGTCCGAAGGGTACCTGTGGATGGGTCAAAAGTTGGAAAAGTCCATGGATCGGTGGCCACATCGTTAACGTCGAACGACATGTGGCGGAACGCGAAGCCAAAGGCCAAATGATGAGAATCACCGACTGGCTTATTCGCCTTGAAGTCCAGATCGAATTCTTCACGCGCCCAACTGTGTCCGATATGGCCCAACGTAGTATCGTACAACTCCGCGTAGGCTGCCAAGGACCATTCCAAGTCATTATCGGTAATGCCGGAAAGCTTGGCCCTAAGATGCGATCCATCTTGGGGCATCTTTTCATAGTTATCGATTCTTGGTATCCCTCCGATCGTTCCATTTGCAGTCGGCCAAGTGGAATAAGATGTCAGAGGGGGAACGGGAACTCCAGCAGGTAATAGAGGGGTCAGGGAAACTGGGATAAATGGAAATTCACCATTTGAAGCGATCGGTAACAAACCACCATTTCCGTCAGCAGGTAAAAAGGGATTTGGAAATGCGGTGTAATTAGGGTCGGTTGGGTAGAGTAACCTAGAGGTCAAATCCAGAACATGATCGACTCTGCGGGTGGCAAAGCCACCGGCAAAAGTGAACGCCAAATCGGGCGTAAGGGCCTTATCGAATCGAAATCCCGCCTTACGCGCATACCCATCATCGCGAGCGGGCAAGCCGGACATCAGCTCCCCTTCCGAATACTCCTGACCTCTTACCCAAACGCGGTAGAAGGAATCATCGCTAATTAGACCACCGTGTACGTACTCACCCAGAAAGGTTCCATCGTCCTCAATGACCGTTCGAACGCTATTTCCCTGCGTGGAAGCGGCGTGTTTCGTTACCACGTTGACAACTCCACTCACCGCATTGGTTCCCCAAATCGATGCGCCGGGACCGCGGATAATCTCCACCCGGTCCAAAATCGCCAGAGGAACGTCTTCGGTCGTCCAATTGATGGTTCCTCCCATACGCTGCAGAACTTCCCGACCATCCACCATCGTAAGGAACTTCTCGGTGGCCGAACCACTGAAGTTGCGCATGGTCACGAAGTCGTCATACTCGACTCCTCTCGTTACGTACATTCCCGCAACGTTCCGGAAGGAGTCCACCATCAAAACATGACCGTTTAAGCTAATGTCTTCGGGCCGGATCACTTGCACGGACGCTGGATTTCTCCAATGCTCTTGCTCATACCCGAGAACTCCACGGATCGGGATCGACGCCAAATCCCGAAAATCAAGATTCAACAGTCTTTTGAGTTCCGCTTTTTCAAAGGGGCTCAAGGATGAGCTTTTATTGGAGTCAGCATTCGCCTGCTGAAAAAGACATGCGTGCGCTATGCATATGTAAAGCAGTGGAATGATAAGAGATTTTTTCAAAAGCTTAGGAATGCTTTTACATTAAATCTGACATTTGCAAAGCTTTTCTTTCAAGAAATTGTCAACAATCCTAATATTGTTACACGATTTACCTCAAAATGGGAAAATAACCAGTCATTCTCCTGAGCTTTTTCTCCAGAAACGCTTGATAAGGAAGACCATCCAAAAAACAAAGGTTTCCGGCGTGCGGAAACCTCGTTCTTGGCAAAGACTTTGAAGAATCAATCGGAAACCACACCGATCATGGCCTTGAGGATCGCATTCCAAGTATCGGGGTTCTCCAAAGTGGCGTTGGGGAACATACATCCGTCCCAACAAATGTGCTTGATACCACGCTCTTGAAAATCCTTCAGCCAGTAGTGGGAGCAGCGGCTGATATCCAACTTGCCGTTGGGATCATCCGCAGGGCAGTGCTTGCCTGTCTTGTCATGCGAACCCGCACCATGTACCTCTCCGTCGTTTTGAGCGACGTGAAAATCTATGGTCCAGGGTCGCAACTTATCGGTCATCTCTTCGTAAGCCGTATAAAACTCTTCTTCCGAATGTCCATCCTGAAGAAGGGCATGCTCGGGAGCATTGTAGCCCATTAGGTATAAATAGGTGTGAGCCAAATCCGCTTGAAAGCCCAGAGTTTCGGGCATACCCACTCCTTCGAGCAGATCGAGCATGTCTTTCCAACTATGCATGCCGGCCCAGCAAATCTCTCCCTCGGCGGCCAAGCGCTCGCCGTGATCAGCGGCGATTGCAGCGGCTTTCTTGAAAGTATCGACTATTCTAGCCGTTCCTTCACCCGGGTTTGCCTTCCATTGCTCGACTCCAAACTCAGCGGAATCGATCCGAATGACACCACCCTTTCGGGCTCCGTGCTCATTGAATACCTTGGCGATTCGGCAAGCCATTTTCACAGCGTCCAGGAATTTAGCCTGTTGCTCGTCACTTCCCATGGCGGAATCCCCAACCGTACCTGGCCAAACGGGGGCAACCAGGGAGCCTATGTCAAAACCCTTGCCCGCAATCAGATCCGCGATGGCCTTTAACTCGTCGTCGCTCGCCTCGGGATTGGTGTGCGGCAGAAAGAGAAAGTAATCAATGCCGTCGAATTTGCGTCCATCCACGGAAGCGCCGGCCGACAGATCAAGCATGCGTTCCAAACTGATGGGAGGTTCCTGCCCTTCGTCATCGCCTTTTCCGACGAGACCAGGCCACATGGCATTATGAAGTTTGAGAGAAGATAGGCTCATAAGTACTATTTTGGAGGTTTGAAAGAAGAAGTCAGTTTTCCGAAAGACTCCGATCAAGCAAGAAAAATTTGAACAAAGTTCGTTTTAAGGCTCGCATTTGGTAACGATCTTTGCGGAGATTATTGCAAACCAACCCATCACCAAAACAAATTATGAAATCTTCCTTCGCTTCCTTTTCCGCACTCCTGGCAATCCTTGCCATAGCCTGCTCCCAAGCCCATTCGTCCGAAGCTTCCTCTCCCCTCAGTGACTTGATTGCAGGACCTCTTCTCGATTCCAAGGGCAAGGAAGTGGACAAAAAAGTTCTGGAGGGAAAGACCGTGGGTCTTTACTTTTCCGCTCACTGGTGCCCACCCTGCCGTACCTTCACTCCCAATCTGGTAAAGTTTCGTGACTCCAACAAGAAGGACTTTGAGGTTGTCTTCATCAGTTCGGACCGCGACTCCAAGGCGCAACTCAACTATATGAAGGAAACCAAAATGAAATGGTACACCCTTCCCCATCGCTCCGAGCACGCCAACGCCTTGGCCAAGAGATTTGAAGTTCGAGGCATACCCGCATTGATTATAGTTTCGAAAGACGGAACGACCATTACCAAAAACGGCAGAGGGGACGTCAGTTCAAACCCCAAGGGCGCCCTGAAGAAATGGGAGAAGTCATCCTAGTCCTTTCCCGATAACCACCAAGCCCTCATGGATCCGCCTGATTAGGCTGATCCACACCATAAGCGCAGGAGGCGTTGGGTATGCGTGGTTTTTTTCGTAAATTTCGAGAATATCGAAAATTGCCAATCGGCCGGTAAAAGGTTTTTTGACGAAAGAACAAAAAGAGGAACGCCCCCCCTTTCGCGTTGTCCTCCTTCTTGATGCATATTAGTGTTTTTTCCTCTTATGGACGGACCGAAAAACAAAACTTGCAAGATTTCCTGCACCGACAACCTCGTGGTTGCTTTGCAAGATCTCGAACAGGGCGAAACCGTTGAATGCGAAGGGGAAATCTTCCGGATTCGCGAAAGAGTCGGAGCGAAGCACAAATTTGCCGCAACCGACCTTAAGATCGGAGATTCGGTATATATGTACGGAGTACTGGTTGGTGAGACCACTCGGGCCATCACCAAAGGAGAACTCGTAAACACCCGGAATCTGGCGCATCGGTCCGCCGAGTATTCTTCCTCTCACTCTCCCATTCAATGGAACGGACCCTGCGTGAATTCATGGCAGGGACAGACCTTCATGGGTTTCGACCGAGGAGACGGTTCGTTCGGAACCGCCAATTACTGGCTGGTCATCCCCATGGTCTTTTGTGAAAACGGTAATGTGGAGGTCATGAGAAACTCCATGGTGCAAGCCTTGGGTTTGGCCAAACGCAGCCAGTACGAACGCTTCGCCGAGGAACTCGCGGAGTCCTACGCTCAGGATGAAAACCCGGAAGCGGTTACCCTGGCCGAGCAACCGATGGATTCCCAATCTCCGGTTTTCCCCAATCTGGATGGAGTCAAGTTTCTGACCCATGGATTGGGTTGTGGTGAGACGCGAGGCATTTCCAATGAACTGTGCGGGCTTTTGGCCGGTTATGCCTGTAATCCGAACGTAGCGGGAATCACCGTTCTCAGTCTGGGTTGTCAACACGCTCAGGTCTCCATCCTCGAAAGGGAAATTTCCCAAAGATCTCCCAATTTCAAGAAGCCTCTCTTGGTCTTCGAGCAGCAGAAATATGCTTCCGAAAGGGAAATGATGGAGCAGGCCATTCGTCAAACCTTTGCCGGTCTTGCCCAGGCCAATCGGCTCCGTCGCGCCGCCACCCCTTTATCGAAGTTGAGCCTGGGCATGGAATGCGGAGCGTCCGATGGCTTTTCCGGAATTTCCGCAAACCCCGCGATCGGACGAGTCGCAGATCTCACCGTGGCTCTTGGCGGTAAGGTCATCTTGTCCGAATTCCCCGAACTCTGCGGGGTCGAACAGGAAATCGTCAATCGGTGCATGAACCGTGAGACGGGTGATCGTTTTATCGAAATCATGAGGAATTACGAAGAGCGCGTGAAGGAAGCAGGCTCGGGGTTCCACATGAATCCATCTCCGGGAAACGTGAAGGACGGCTTGGTCACCGACGCCATCAAATCAGCCGGAGCCGCCCGCAAGGGAGGCACCTCCCCCATCGTGGACGCGCTCGATTACCCGGGGTGGGTCACGAAACCCGGGTTGTCCTTACTCTGCACCGCAGGAAATGACGTCGAATCGACCACCGCCATGGCGGGAGCCGGAGCGAACATGATCCTTTTCTCAACGGGCCTGGGCACGCCCACGGGCAACCCCATTGCCCCGGTCGTGAAAATTTCCAGTAACTCGAAGACCGCCGAGGCCTTTTCGGAATACGTCGACTTTGACACGGGTCCCATCATTGACGGCAAGGAAAGCGTGGAATCGAGCGGAGACGCTCTGCTGAATCAAGTGATCGAGCACGCCTCCGGCATTCGCAAAACCAAGTCGCAGATTCAGGGAAGGGATGATTTCTTGCCTTGGAAACGCGGAATGTCCCTGTAAGATCACTCTTCTCCCATGAAAAGATTATCCGAAAAAACAGCCATCGTAACCGGAGGAGGAAAAGGCATAGGCCGGGCAATTTCCCTTCGCTTCGCATCCGAAGGGGCGAAGGTGGCGATTTGGGAACGCGACCTGGAATCCGCCGACGAAATCACCCGGACGATCCGGGAACAAGGAGGAGATGGCTTGGCGGTGAATTGCGACATCGGAGATGCCCAAAGCGTGGCCAACGCGAACCGCATGACTCTTGACTCTTTGGGCACTCCCGACGTTCTGGTCAATAACGCGGGTATCGCTCACGTTGGAAACGCAACCAACACCAGTGAGGAAGACTTTGA
>Ga0160422_10000969_pt1 | contig 17736 bp, 9 predicted proteins | sample Fk160mmetaG_FD_108192 | JGI IMG/M metagenome (GOLD analysis project Ga0160422, IMG submission 108192) | Marine microbial communities from the Central Pacific Ocean - Fk160115 60m metaG | ecosystem: Environmental > Aquatic > Marine > Oceanic > Photic zone | place: The Central Pacific Ocean... | reverse complement strand
CGGGGGCAACCGGCATCCCATCCGGGGGCTTCAGACCAAAACCCATCTCTATCTTTTCAATCCCTGGTCGGACGGCACGAATATCTTCAGGACCGCAACCAACGGAACCGCAACCTACCGGCTGATGAAGAAGCTGGCACCCTCCGACAACAAGATCGCAGCCCGTCTTGCAACCATGGATCACAGGACCGTGGAGGAACTCTATGACATCGAGAAGGACCCTGACTGCCTCAATAACCTCGCCGGGGACGTCGCCTCCCAGACTATCAAGAGCCGTCTGCAAGCCCGCCTTCAGAAGTTTATGGAGGAGAGCAACGACCACGCGCTCCCTGCTTTCCTGAAGCGTGACAATCCTAATGCCCTGGCGGCTTACATGAAGAAAGTGCAGGACGAATCGGCAAAGCGCCGCGCAAAGCGCCGCAAGGGGAAACAGCAAAACAAGACCCCGGGCGAAAAGTCCTCAAAAAAGGTATCCTGACCCCCCTCCTTTCGATCAAGTTGGCAGTTTCCGCCCCTTGGCCTCACTGCCACAATATGGATGGAATCCGTAGATTCTTCTTTTGAAAGAGAAGGCCTTTCGCTGAGGTGGAGGTTTGAACCATGAAATCGTTAGCGCTCCTCGCCCTCATTCTCGCACTTTGTCCCGCCGCAGCTACCGACAAACCAAATATCGTCGTCATCCTCGCCGATGACATGGGATACGGGGACGTGGGTGTTCTCAACCCAAAATCGAAAATCCCTACTCCTCACCTTGATGGCCTCGCTCGTTCCGGCGCCAGTTTCCTCGACGCTCATAGCGGCTCCGCCGTCTGCACCCCTACCCGCTATGGCCTGCTCACCGGTCGCTACTGCTGGCGTTCGCGCCTTAAGAGCGGGGTGCTTTTCCCGCCCCGCGACAAACCGCTCATTGAAGACAACCGGCCTACAATCGCCAGCTATCTCAAGTCCAGAGGATACCAGACTGCCATGGTCGGGAAATGGCATCTCGGCATCGAGTGGGCCCGCGATGAAAGTGGCAAGGCGGTCTTTGACGAGCCCTTCACCAATGGCCCGATCGAAAAGGGCTTTGACCAGTGGTTCGGAATCGCCGCCTCCCTGGACATGGTTCCCTACGTCTACCTGCGCGACCATCAGGCAGTAGCCAAGTGTACTACAACCCAGAAGGCGATCGGCTTTCCCAAGTATGTTCGCGCAGGGCCCCGGGATCCCAACTTCGACCCCGGTGACGTCCTTGACGACCTCGCCACGGAAGCCGCCACCTTCATCAAAAAGGCCACCAGCCCCGGGAAGCAGGACCCAGCCGCCCACCGGCCCTACTTCCTCTACATGCCCCTCACCGGTCCCCACAAACCGGTCTGGCCCCACGAGCGCTTCGTCGGGAAGACGCGCCTCGGCCTCTATGGCGACTTCATCCACCAAGTCGACTACACCGTTGGTGTCGTCCTCAAAGCCATTGCAGACTCCGGGCAAGGCGACAATACCCTCGTGATCTACACCAGCGACAACGGGTCCTTCATGTATCGGCGCAAGGAAGGGCAGAATCATCACCTTGCCGACGAGAAGGACCAGGGCTACCGGCCCTCAGACCACTCTGCCAACCACCACTGGCGAGGAACCAAGGCCGACGTCTGGGAGGGAGGACACCGCGTCCCATTCTTCGTCCGTTGGGCGGCAGGAGGCATCCAGCCCGGCACCCGGGTCTCCCGGGTTACCTGCCACACGGACATCTTCGCTACTATCGCCGCAGTGACAGGAGAACCAGTTCCCGCTGGTGCTGCAGAAGATAGTTTCTCCTTGCTGCCTGCCGCCCGGGGCAAGGCTGATGCCAAACCGCGCCCCGGAGTGATCAACCACTCCGCTTCCGGGATCTTTGCGATCCGCAGGGGCCCATGGAAGCTAGTGGCCGGTAACGGCTCGGGAGGCCGACAAGGCCCCAGGGGCAAGCCCTTCCAGAAGCCCTACCATCTCTACAATCTGGACAAGGACCCGGGAGAAACAACGAATCTCATCGAAAGCAGGCCGGAAATCGCCGCGCAACTGGAAGAGGAACTCATGCGTATACGCAGCATCGATTGAATGCTTACCGGGCACTCCGATACTCAGTTTAAGGCGTTCCACGTCTGCACCTTAGGTCATAGAATCGATGATCTCGCGGGCACCAAACAGATAGGCAAGCGGTAGAAACCTATTCATGAATCCAGAAAGTCTCCGCTGGCTGCCTAAACTATGCCGTGACAAGGTCGGATCTCCCCGGTATACTCCGGCGCTCCTCCTGTTCAATGAAAGCACTTGTAGTTTTTGCCATCGCAACCCTCAGTAGCTTGGCGCACGCGGCCACGATTCTTAGTCCCGGAGATCCCATCGTCGGAGGCCAAGTCCAGGGACAGGCATTCGAAGTTGGCGGGGAAGGATTTGTAGGTGGTTTCAACAACTGGCCCGGCGGGGAGCCCCCTGGAGACCTTATTAACGGGGTGATCGGAGGAGGGGGTGAAAAGTATCTCAACTTTGGCGAGCTCAATACCGGCATCGTGGTGAGCCCCACTGCCGGCGGAGGCCTTCCTTCAATCGTTACCGGTATTGAATTCTGGGTAGCAAATGATGCTCCCGAGCGCGACCCATCCAGCTTTCAGCTCTGGGGCAGCAATGCTGAGATCAACCTTTCTGGCGCCTCCATTCCCCTGATAGACTTTAGCCTGATTGCATCTGGTGGATTGAGCCTGCCGAATGGCCGGGATAATACTCCGGACGGAACTGGTTTCAGTGAGGTTGTAGAATTTACAAATGATGGCGCCTATACCCACTACATGCTGATTTTCCCTACTGTGAATAACGAGGCCATCGCCAACTCCATGCAACTCTCGGAAGTTCAATTTGAGGGAACATTTGTTCCAGAACCCTCCACGACTCTTGTTGCTCTTATCGGCCTTGTGCCGCTCCTGCGTCGCCGCAGGCCCTAGGAAAGGACTGATCAGGATCCTCATTCTATTGAAGCCTGCCTTTAACCGCAGGCTTTTTTGTGTCATCAGGGTGTCCTTACGGCACAAAGCGTACTCGATACTCCTATGAAAGCTTTCTCCTTACTCCTGCTTGCCTCCCTCTGTTCGTTGACCGCGAGCGCTGCCCCACGGCCAAACGTCATCCTCGTTATTACCGATGACCAGGGATACGGCCCAGTTGGACGCCACGGACACCCGTGGATCCAAACCCCCAACCTCGATGCTCTTTACGACAAGAGCGCGCGGTTCACTCGCTTCCTTGTCAGCCCTACCTGCTCCCCCACCCGGGCCGCAATCATGACTGGCCGCCACCCCCTGAAGAACGGGGTATCTCACACCATCCTCGAGCGCGAGCGCATGACGCTGGAGGCCACCATCCTGCCTCAGGTCCTCCAGGGCGCCGGTTATACTTCCGGCATCTTTGGCAAATGGCACCTCGGGGACGAAGACCCTTATCAGCCCCACAAACGCGGCTTTGACGAGGCCTTTATCCACGGTGCCGGAGGTATCGGGCAAGCCTACAACTGTTCCTGTGCGGATGCCCCGGGTAACAAGTATTTTGATCCAGTGGTTCGCCATAATGGATCGTTCGTGAAGACCAAGGGTTACTGCACCGACATCTTCTTCACCGCTGCCCTTGGATGGATAAAATCCGTAAAGGACAAGGAGGCTCCCTTCTTCGCCTACATTACCACCAACGCTCCCCACGGCCCCTTTATCGCTCCGCCTTCCAACACCAAGCGCTTCACGGACCTCGGCTTCGGGACGAGGCAAGCCGGCTTCTACGGCATGATCGAGAACATCGACGAGAATATGGGCCGACTCCACACTATGCTGGAACAATGGGACCTCTACGAAAACACCATTGTCATCTTCATGTCGGACAATGGTATGACTGGGGGCGGGGGGGGACGGCCCGGTAAGGACCTCGCCAAGGGGTATCCTTTCTTCAATGCAGGCCAGAAGGGACTCAAGGGTTCCGTGGACGAAGGGGGCGTCCGCGTCCCGTTCTTCGTCCGCTGGGACGGAACATTCCTACCCCGGGACATCAACGAGCTTTCTGCGCATATTGATATCCTGCCCACCCTCGCAGCGGTCGCGGGTGCCTCACTCCCCAAGGATCAGGTTGAAGGTCGTAGCTTCCTTCCCCTCCTCCTGGGCCAGAAGATCAAGCTCGCAGACCGCTACCTCTTCTCCCAGAAGGCCCGCTGGCCGACCGGATCTGAGCCCGACAAGCACCAGTGGAGCAACTTCGCAGTGCGTAACACTCGCTACCGTCTGGTCGGCGGCCAACTGTTTGACTTGCTCGCAGACCCGACCCAGCAGAACGACGTAGCCGCCCAGCACCCCAAGGTCGTTCAAAGGATGCGCGCTGCCTACGACGAGTTTTGGAAAGAGGCACGTCCCCTGATGGTCAACGAGAAGGCCCCCATGTCCAAGACCCGGCCCTTCCATGTCTGGTACAAAGAACAGCTCGCAAAGGGAGGCATCCCGCTGTGGTCCCCACCGGACCTGAGAGAATAGCCGGGCGCTCTCGAGCAGTCTCTCGACCTTGAGAGCTGGAATGGAGCTGGTAATTCGCTGACTCAAACCTCGACCACCCCAAATGGGGGCGGAACATCCACGGATACACACATGAGAATCGTACCAGTCAACCCTGACTTGGACCTCTTCTTTCGTATCCGTGCCGTCGCAACGCCCTGAAGGTTCAGCATTACCGCAACCCAGGGCCCGGCAGCCAGTCCAGCCCCGGCAGCCCTCCCCCCAATTCACTGATCTTGCGCCTGCCTGGCTTGCGTTTGATTGACCTGACGCTCCTTCCGCTTTGGGGTGGCATCCATCCGGGATGTGTATTAACAATTTTCCGCTAATGCGAATTGTCCCCATCCTTTTCACCGCGATAGCTATCCCAGCTTCCGCATTGGGAGACATTGATTTCAATCGTGATATCCGGCCTATCCTCTCGGACCGATGCTTCAAGTGCCATGGCCCGGATGCCAGAAACCAGAAGTCGGACTTCAGACTCGACTCCCGCGACAACGCCCTGAAAGACCTTGGAGGCTACTTCGGCATCCGGACGGGAGACCTTGACCAGAGCGAAATGCACCACCGGATACGGAGCTCCGATCAAGAGGACGTCATGCCTCCGCCGGAATCCAACCTCAGCCTCAGCGAAAGTGAAAAAGCTCTTCTCGATCGCTGGATCATGGAGGGCGCCACCTACGACACCCACTGGGCATTCAAAAGCATTCCACCCAGGGTGCTGCCCCCGGGCCCTGGCCCCCGGAAATGGGGCAATACCCCGGTCGATTCATTCATTCTGGATGAGCTCAGTAAAGCAGGCCTTCCCCCCAATCCAGAGGCCTCCCGCGTGAGCTGGTTGCGCCGGGTTACATTCGATATCACGGGGCTTCCCCCGACTCTGGCAGAGCTCGATAGATTTATTTCGGACGAGTCTCCGCAGGCATACGAGCAGGTAGTTAACCGGCTTCTTTCCTCCGAGGCCTACTCCGAGCGTATGACGAGTGAGTGGCTCGATGTCGCGCGCTACTCGGACACATACGGCTATCAGGTCGACCGGGATCGTTTCGTCTGGCCGTGGAGAGACTGGGTCATCAATGCCTTCCGGGAAAACATGCCCTACGACCAGTTTATCACGGAGCAGGTGGCCGGAGACCTCCTGCCTGGGGCCACCAAGGACCAGATTCAAGCCACGACATTCAACCGGCTCCATCCACAGAAGGTCGAGGGCGGAAGTGTGCCGGAGGAATTCCGGGTCGAGTATGTTGTCGATCGGCTGCATACCTTTGGGACCGCTTTCCTGGGACTCACCCTCGAGTGCTCAAGGTGTCATGATCACAAATATGATCCCATCACGATGAAGGACTACTACAGCCTGAGTTCCTTCTTCGCTAATATCGATGAAGCTGGCCTCTATTCTTACTTCACTCCATCGATCCCGACCCCGACCATGCTCCTCACTTCCGACGATCAGGACAGGCAGATCGCAGAAAAAGACAAGGCCATACAGGCATCACTCCGCGCCGTCTCCAGCGAGAGGGACAACGCCGCGCAATCCTTCGGCGAATGGCTCTCGAGGCGCCCTGTGGAGTTCGAATGGACAGGGCTTGAAGCCCACGTGTCATTCGATGGGCGAGCGGGCGGAAACCTTCCCGACCTCGCGCGGAAAGACAAGCCGACCAAGACGAGCGGTAATAACAAGTCGGTCGAAGGCGTCGAAGGCCAGGGGCTTCAGCTTAGCGGTGACGATGCAGTGCACGTCCAGGGAGCTGGAGCATTTCGCCGGACCCAACCCTTTTCCATCGGCATGTGGATCAACACTCCGGAGCAGTTCGAGCGAGCGGTCGTCTGGCGTCGCTCCAAGGCCTGGACCGATGCGGGAAGCCGGGGCTACGAACTCCTTCTGCTTGAAGGAAAGCCAAGTGCCGCACTTATTCACTTTGATCCCGGCAATTCAATCCGCGTGACCGCAAAGGACCCGCTTCCCGCAAATTCCTGGCACCATGTCACCGTCACCTACGATGGATCAAGCTCTGCCAGAGGTCTTCGACTCTGGTTGAACGGGAAGCCTATGCCTTCAACGATTGTCCGCGACAAACTGACCAAGAACATCGAGGGAGGCGGTGACCCCGATCTCCGGCTGGGGCAACGTTTTCGCGACGTAGGATTCAAGCAGGGCAAGGTTGATGAGCTCCACGTATTCAAGCGCGAACTTACTTCGATAGAGGTTGCACAGCTCTACGATGGAGAGAGCCTCTCAAAGGCTCTGGCAACTCCACTTTCATCAATCACTCCGCAGGTTCGGACACAGTTGCTGGACTACTTTCTCTCGGCCACGCATTCGCCTTACATCGAGGCTCTGGAACGACTCCAGAGCGCTCGCGATGCCAAGAGAAGCCTGATCGAGCCCATCCGCGAGATCATGGTGATGAGACAGCTCGAAACTCCTCGTCAGTCCTATATCCTTGACCGTGGTCTTTACCATGCCCGAGGGGAACCGGTGGGCTTTGACACTCCCGCTATCCTTCCTCCCTTTCCTGACGACCAGCCACGCAATCGTCTGGGGCTGGCGAGATGGCTTACCTCCCCAGATCATCCCCTCACCGCACGAGTGACTGTCAACCGCTACTGGCAGCTCTTCTTTGGCCACGGCCTGGTGCGAACCCCTGAGGATTTTGGCAGCCAGGGCAAACCACCCAGCCACCCCGGGTTGCTGGACTGGCTTGCACGAGACTTCATTGAGAGCGGCTGGGACCTGCACCACCTCATAAAGCGCATTGTTCTCTCCTCAACATACCGTCAGAGTTCCCTCGCTCAGGCAGAGAGCCGGGAAAAGGATCCGGAAAACATTTATCTCGGACGGGGAACCACCGAACGGCTTTCGGCAGAAATGATCAGGGACAACGTCCTCGCCCTGAGCGGACTGCTGGTCAGAAAATCCGGCGGTCCTTCCGTCAAGCCATACGAGGTTGCGGTCTCCTTCAAACCCTCAAACCCAGGGAAAGGAGCCGACCTCTACCGGCGTAGCGTCTACACCTGGTGGAAACGAACTGGACCCGCTCCTGTAATGATGACCCTCAACGCCTCCAAACGTGATGTCTGCCGGGTTCGCCGGGAAGTTACCTCCTCTCCTCTGCAGGCATTCGTCCTCCTGAACGGGCCACAGTTCATGGAGGCGTCTCGCGTAATGGCAGCCAAGCTCCTTGAAGCACATCCAGACTCTCCCCGCTCTCTCGTCACGGAAGCATTCCGGTCTTTCACCAGTCGCCTTCCGCGGGAGAAGGAACTCAAGATCCTTCTCGCTCTGCACGAGGAGCAGGTCGCCCACTACAATGCCAACCCAGAGCAAGCCAAGGGGTTGCTTGCTATCGGCGCCTCTCCCGAAGCGAAGGGCCTGCCTCCGCACAAGGTCGCGGCCACCGCGATTCTGGTCAATACCATCATGAACCTCGACGAAGCTGTTTCCAAGCGATGAGAACAATTCAAACTCCAGCATGCAGTGGCTTTGAGAGCCCAATCGGACTCAGCCGGAGGAGGGCCTTGCAATCATTCGGAATGGGATTGGGCTCTCTTGCCCTTGCGGACCTCGTATCCGGCGAGCAGGCTTCCAGAAGGGCCCTTCCTGCAGCCCCCCCCGCGAAGGCAAAAAGAATCATCTTTCTCTTTCAGGCAGGGGGCCCCTCCCAGATCGACCTTTACGACTGGAAACCGAGGCTGAAAGTGGACTCCGGCAAGGAGCTTCCCGGGTCCATCCGCATGGGCCAGCGGCTCACCGCCATGTCCGGGAATCAGGCCAGCCTGCCCCTCGTCGGCACTCCCTTCAAAATGGAGCAGCACGGAGACTCCGGGTCGTGGGTTAACAGCGACATTCTACCTCACATTGCTGGCATCGCCGACGACATTTGCTTCATCAAGTCCATGCACACCGAGGCTATCAACCATGGTCCCGGGGTAACGTTCATGCAAACCGGATCACAATTTCCGGGACGCCCGAGCATGGGAGCATGGCTGGACTTTGGTCTTGGCTCCATGAACAGCGATCTGCCCTCCTTCGTCGTCATGGTCACTAAGAACAAGGGAGGGCAACCGCTGGTATCCCGGCTCTGGGGAAGCGGCTTTCTTCCGGGGAAGCATGACGGGGTCCGGTTTCGGGCTGACAAGGATGCAATCCTATACCTGAACAGCCCAAAGGGCATCGACCGGGCAAACCGCAGGAAAGTTCTCGATCACCTCCGGGAGCTTCACGAGATACAGCTTCAGGAGACCGGAGACCCTGCCCTCGAAACCCGCATCGCGCAATACGAGATGGCCTTTAACATGCAACGTTCCATTCCCGAGGTCACTGACCTTTCGGATGAACCGGAAAGCACCTTTAAGCTCTATGGAGAAGACGCACGGAAGCCAGGCTCCTTTGCTGCGAACTGTCTTCTCGCCAGGCGGCTTGCGGAAAAAGACGTTCGATTCATCCAGCTCTACCATCAGGGTTGGGACCAGCACGGAGGATTACCCGGAGGCATTAAGAATCAGTGCCGAGAGACCGACCAGGCCTCTGCCGCACTGGTCACAGACCTGAAGAATCGCGGCTTACTGGATGACACCCTTGTGATCTGGGGCGGCGAATTCGGTCGCACAAGTTACTGCCAAGGCAGATTCAACGCCGGCAACTTCGGGAGAGATCATCACGGGCGCTGTTTCACGATGTGGATGGCTGGCGGCGGGTGCAAGGCAGGAACCACCTACGGGTCTACGGATGATTACAGTTATAATGTCGCCGAGAATCCGGTTCATATTCACGACCTCCACGCCACCATTCTACATCTCCTCGGCATTGATCATGAGAGCCTCACCTATAAGTATCAGGGCCGCCATTTCCGCCTAACTGATGTTCATGGAAAAGTAATCCGGGGAGCACTAGCATGATTCGTGAGACTCGACTCGATTTTAAGGATTATCTTTATCGTGACAAACCATCGGGCCGTATTCTGAATAGCGCCCGCCATTGCAACTATCCCGCCTTTAGCCATGAAGCGTATCCTTCTTGCTGTCTCAATACTAGCCGCTCTCCTGTCCCCCCTCGTGCTTTCCGGAAAGAAGGAGGAGGACCCCAAACATATTGTCTTCATCGCAGGTAATCGAAGCCATGGCCCGGGAGAACATGAGTTCTATGCTGGTTGTATGTTGTTAGCGAAGGCCCTCAACGAACAAAGTGGCCTTGGAGTAAAAGCGACCGTTCTCCGAGCTGACTGGCCAAAGGAGCACAAGTCCGTGGTCGCAAGTGCGGACACCGTTGTGATCTACGCTGACCATGTCAGCGCGCACGCTGGACAATGGGAGTTTCTGGATGAACTCGCTCGGAAGGGGGTGGGCATGGTCTTCATGCATTATGCTGTTCATCCCAGTAAGGAAATCGGGGAAAAATACTATCGGCCTTGGATCGGTGCCGCCATGGAAAGCGGGTTCTCTGTCAATCCCCACTGGGTTGCTGATTTGTCCATCATCAAGAACCACGAAATTGGCAATGGGGTCCCCGATGATCTGACCGCTCTTGACGAGTGGTATTACCACATGCGCTTCATCAAGGAACGGGACAAGGTGCTGGATCTCTTTACGGCCGTGCCAACCCGGCAGAACATGAACCGTTACATTAATATGTGGAACAAAAACGGAGTAGAGGGGTTGGGCAAGCCGCAGACCCTGATGTGGGGCTACGAGCGGCCCACCGGGGGACGCGGAATCGGTTTTGTGGGGGGGCACTACCATGAAGGCTGGGCAATCGATGGAATACGAAAAGCCGTGCTCAATGCCATAATCTGGACCGCGGGAATGAAGGTTCCGTTGGACGGGGTGCTTTCAAAAACTCCAACTGAGGAAGAACTGAACGTTAACCTCGACAAGAAGGGGCGAGTTAAACGAATAAAACTACCGGACCCTGCAGCATGGAAAAAACTTCCTCCCGCAAAGATCCAGACGGACCGGGAATTGGGTTTTAACGAGGGTGCCGGAGCGAAGGTGAGACCAGCCCCGGCACCCCATAAGAACCCCTCTGCAACCACGACCCCTCCAGCGCTCTCCAGCGCTGATAAAGGGCCTCAGCCTGACCAAACGACCAATCTGGACGAGCGTCAGGCAACGGACATCCTGCTGCCAGGCGATCTCGAGATTTCAGTTTGGGCCGAAGGGCCCATGCTGTCCCGACCCTTGAGCATGGACACGGACCACGCCGGAAGGGTCTGGATCGCAGAACGGCACTCCACCGCGCAAAACCCGCGAGGGTCGCGGATTCGCATTCTTGAGGACAAGGACCGCGACGGCGAGGCCGACGAATCACATATCTTTCTCGAGGACGGGACCCACGAGGGGCCTCTGGAAATTAGCGTCTTTGGAAACAGGCTGGTGGCCTTCAATCCCCCACATCTGACCGTTTATACCGACATCAACAAGAACCTCATCTTTGAGCCGGAAATAGACAAGCGCGAGAATATCCTGACCGGGTTCAAACGTCCTGAAAACGCTCAGGGGTTGCAGGAAATCATCGGAGGACCCGATGGGAGATGGTACTTTGGCCACGATCATAGCGGAGCGGAGCTGAAGGACAGGAGCGGAGTGAATTTTATCGTCACTGGCCCCCCCGAGAACGAGGTGCCGGAGGAGGCGGAGAATCCCCGCAATCTGACCGGCAGGACCAGCGGAGATGGGAAGGTCTGGGTCGGAGGGTTCACGGCCGGCGTCAATACAGATGGCTCTGGGATGCGCATCATGGGGCACGGGCTTCATCGTAGCCTCGGGCAGACGGTAACTTCCTTCGGAGACATGTTTCACAGTGACAGAAGCGACACCGGTTCCTGCCGGATCACGTGGCTCATGGAGGGGGGATTCCTCGGGTTCTTATCACCAGACGGCACCCGAACCTGGCAGGTTGACCAACGTCCTGGCCAACCAGATTCCGAAGCTGAATGGCGGCAGTGGGACCCGGGAACCCTGCCCCCGGGGGACACCTACGAGAAAGGCGCGCCCAGCGGGATGTGCTTCTATGAAAATGGCGCCTTGCCAGACCGATATGCAGGCCTTCTCACCAGTTGTGATCCCCAGAGAGGAGAGGTCCTCGCCTATTTCCCCGCTCCGGAGAAATCAAATTTCAAACTCGAGCGCTTCACGCTGCTGAAATCGCGGAGTCCTGATAGCTTTCATCCTGTTGATATTCTTGTCGGTGCCGATGGGGCCCTCTATCTGGCCGCTACCGATGCTCTGGAAGAGCCCACCTCCTCGCAGGAGAACCCCTCTGGCGGGGGTAAGATCTTCAGAATTGCTCCAAAGAACTTCCGCCCCGAAATAAAACCATTACCAGCAGACTCCGTTAAGGGCGCTCTTGCCCTGCTCTCCAGCCCCGCCCAGAACGTGAGATTATCGGGATTCGAGATCCTTCGAGAAGCAGGGGAAAAGGCCCTTCCTGCGGTCCGGGACATGCTGGGGCACTACAATGGATACCTTCAGGCCCGAGCGGTCTGGCTTCTTCCCCACCTTGGAGCAGAAGGCCGACGCCTTGCCCAGAGCCTCCTGGAAAGCACGGATGCCTCGACCCGATTGCTGGCGTTCCGTGCTCTGCGGAGTGCCGGCGAAGACCTTCTGGGGGCAGGAGGACAGCTGATTCCGGGCGGATTGATCAGCAAGTTCTATGCTGACGAAGCCAGTCCTGCGGTCCGGCGGGAGGTCGTCCTCGCCCTGCGCGATACCGAACCCCAGCGTAAAGCCACCTACGTAAGCTATTTCCTCCGGCGGTGCAGCCCAAGTGATCGGACCTATCTCGAAGCCTGTGGCCTTGCCTCCGAGGGTGCAGAGGAACTCATCTGGTCCAGGTTAAAGAGCATGGCGGGCATTTCACTAGCGCTCGAATGGCCTGAGGCATTCGCAAGAATCACGTGGCGGCTGCGCCCGAGCACGGCCATTCTGGACCTCCGCAAACGAGCCCTCTCCGAACATCTCTCTGAAGACGCAAGAATCATGGCCGTCGAAACACTCGCCTTCAGCCGTGACATAGAAGTAGTGCGAACTCTTATCGAAATCGCAAAGACGGAGGGGCGGATCGGAAAAGAAGCCAAGCGCTGGCTTCTCCACCTCGGCGAGACCCGGTGGAGCGATCTCAATCTTGCTCCTCTGCTCAAGGCACATGGACTCGCTGAGCAGGAAAACTAGTCCTTGCCGTCCGTGCCCATACTCCAGAGAGATATGAAGCTCGGAGCGTCTGTCCTTGTTCTTGCTCTTGGAGCGGGTTTTCAAGCATGGTCTGGGACTCCACCCTCGCCACCGAACATCCTTCTCGTCTACACCGATGACCAGGGCTACGGAGACTCCAGCTGCCTCAACCCAAGCGCAAAGTTCAAGACCCCCCATCAGGATCGGCTCGCCCGGGAAGGTATGACCTTCACTGATGCCCATTGCTCCGATACCGTCTGCACTCCCTCCCGCTATGGTCTGCTGACTGGACGATATAGCTGGCGGACGACCTTGAAGAGAGGGGTTTTTGGGGCAGAGCACCCCTGCCTGATTGCGCAGGGACGCACAACCCTCGCCTCTTTCCTGCGCGAGAATCGCTACCGGACAGCAATGGTCGGGAAGTGGCATCTGGGCATGGATTTTCCCGGTAGGCCAGGAGATCGTGACTGGGCCCTTCCCGTTCAAGATATGCCTCTGGACAAAGGGTTTGACTATTTCTGGGGAATCCCTGCCTCATTGAATTACGGCATTCTCGCATGGTTTGAGGGCCGCTTCGCCGAGGTGCCTCCTTCCCAATGGACCCGGAAGAAAGCTAATCAGATCGCTCTCTCGGACTATCGCATCGCGCCTCCCTACCAAGCGAAGCACGCAGAAGGGCTGATGGAAGTTGCTCCTGACTTCGTCGATTCCCAGTGCCTTACTCGTTTCACCGAGCAGGCAGTCAACTGGATCGAATCCATTGCGCAGGACGCCCGGAGTGGCCGGCCCTTCTTTCTCTATCTCCCCCTCACCTCACCTCATAAACCAGTGATTCCTCTCGAGCAGTTCCGCGGACAGGGTAACGCTGGAGCCTACGGCGAATTCATGATCGAGACGGACTGGCACCTCGGACAGCTACTCGCCACACTCGACCGGGAAAAACTCACGCATAACACAATCGTTATCTATACATCTGACAATGGACCAGAGAACACTTGGAGAGAACGCATCCGAAAATTCGATCACCATAGCGCCGGACCCTATCGAGGAGGCAAGCGCTCTGTCTACGAAGGTGGACACCGGGTGCCCTTCTTTCTACGCTGGCCGGATCAGGTGAAGCCTGGTTCCCACTGTCGGGAACCAATCTGCCAGACGGATCTCCTCGCCACATTTGCCGACATTCTCGGCCAACCCCTCCCCGGGAATGCAGCGGAGGACAGCATAAGCTTCCGCCAAGCCTGGCATGGTTCCGCGGGACAGTCCTCCGCACGGGATCCCATCATTCATCATGGGGCGAATGGGCGTTTTGCAATTCGCAAGGACCACTGGAAACTCATCATGGAGAGCAGGAAAAAAGGCGAACAAAGGGAACTCTACAATCTTGAAACGGATCCCAGCGAGAAACACAATGTTCTCGCCACAAACCCCGGTGTTGAGAAAGTTCTTCTTGCCCTCCTCATTGATATTGTCACCAGCGGATCCACCCGGGATGGGGCAACCACTAAGAATGATACCCCACCCTGGGCCGACCTCGTCTGGCTTCCCCGTTGATTGCAGCCTTCGCGATGCGCTATCGCCTCACCATTTTAACCCTTCTTGCAGCCAGCCTTACTCCCGCCCTTTCAGAGGGCAGGTTCCCACACATCCTGATTATCCTCGTGGACGACATGGGATACGGGGACCTGAGCGCTTATAATTCGAGCTCGAAGATTGCCACTCCCCACCTCGACAAGCTCGGTCGGGAGGGAATCCGCTTTACCGACGCTCATGCCCCGGGCCCCTTGTGTCACCTTTCCCGATACGGTCTTCTCACGGGTCGATATCCCTTTCGAGCCAACACGGCCGCCTGGCGCAGGCAGCCCTCGATTAAGGAAGGGCAAATCACCATTGCTTCGCTCCTGAAGAACAAGGGCTACAACACTGCAATGGTAGGAAAATGGCATCTGGGGTTCAGGGAGGACGGCTACGATAAGCCCCTTTCCGGGGGTCCGGTGGATGTTGGATTCAACTCGTTCTTCGGCATCAGGGCCTCGACGGATATTCCTCCTTATTTCTACATCCGAGGGAGCCGGGCGGTCCAGCAACCGACCAATAAGATCACAGCAAACAACAGCGACGGCTGGTCCCGGATCCAGGGAGCCTTCTGGAGAGCCGTGGGAATAGCCCCTGACCTGAAGCTCGCAGAGGTTCTCCCACGGTTCACTGATGAGGCTATTTCCGTCATTAAAAGCCATTCACCCTCTGACCCCAAGCCTCTCTTTCTCTACCTCGCTTACCCCGCGCCTCATACCCCCTGGCTTCCCTCGCGCGAGTTCAAGGGAAAGACTGGCGCCGGAATGTACGGAGAATTCTGCAGCATGGTGGATGCCGAGGTCGGCAGGGTTTTGAAAGCACTGCAGGAGCAACAACTCGAGTCCGAAACCATGGTGATCTTTACCTCCGATAACGGGCCGGTTTGGTACGATGCAGACGTCACACGGTTCGGACATGACTCTGCAGGGGGCCTCCGGGGAATGAAAGCGGACGCATGGGAGGCAGGTCACCGCATGCCCTTCCTGATTCGCTGGCCCGGGATAGTGAAACCGGAGTCGAGCTCCTCCCGTCTCATTTGCTTCACCGACCTGATGGCCACTTTCGCAGAGCTGACCGGAACCAAATTACCGGGAGATGGAGTCTTCGACAGCGAAAGCTTCCTTCCTGCCCTCACCAATCCCTCCGTGGGACAAGTTCCACGGGGACCCATCGTGATGAAAGCCGGCAGCGGCGCCATGCTGATCAGGGAAGGAAAATGGAAGCTGATCGACCAGCTTGGCTCCGGGGGATTCTCAAGTCCCAAACGGGTCCGCCCTACGAAGGGGGGGCCTGAGGGTCAGCTATACGACCTCTCCAAGGATCCCTCCGAGAAAACAAACCTGTGGAGCGAGTATCCTGAGTTGGTCAGGAGCCTCCGCAAGCGTCTGAAGCAGATCGCAGGGAGCTCACCGTAATTTATCCCTGGCAGGCGGTATTTTCCCCATGATCTGGCACGTCTGGCGGGAACCAATATCACGGCTCTGGGCCAAAACCGAATCCAGGGGCAAGAGCAGGGTTGACGGAGGGCCCGCAGAGTCTGAGGATCCGCGCCCCACTCACACACGACACCTCTTCTGGTGCACAAACCTACACACGCTCATGAACATAGAAACACTCTGTCTCCACGGGGGGCAGGAACCTGATCCTACCACGAATGCCCGCGCCGTTCCTCTTCATCGGACGACATCCTTTGTTTTCGACAGCACCGAACACGCCGCGAATCTCTTTGCGCTGAAGGAACTCGGGAACATCTACAGCCGGATTATGAACCCCACTCAAGCGGTCCTTGAGTCGAGGGTCGCTCTCCTTGAGGGAGCGCATGAGCTTGCGGCTCTGGCCCTCGGATCGGGGACAAGTGGGGTCTTCTACTCCATCATCAACCTTGCCCAGGCCGGTGACAACATCGTCTCCGCTCGTAATCTCTACGGTGGGTCCTACACGCAGTTCAACGACATCCTTCCCACCCTTGGGATCGAAGTGCGGTTCGTCGATTCGCAGGACCCCGATGCATTCGCTCGGGCTGCGGACGAAAATACCCGGGCCTTTTTCACCGAAACGGTTTCAAATCCTGCTCTTGAGGTGGCTGATCTCGAGGCCATCTCACAGCATGCCAGGGCCTGCGGGGTTCCCCTGATCGTGGACTCCACATTTTCTACTCCCTACCTCACCCGGCCCATCGAACACGGTGCTGACATTGTCGTGCATTCTCTCACAAAGTGGTTCGGCGGCCACGGCACAGGAATCGGAGGCGTCGTGGTGGACGCAGGCCGATTCAACTGGGGCGCGGGAAAACACCCACTCTATGATACCCCGGACTCCTCCTATCATGGCCTGCGCTGGGGCCATGACCTCCCCCCGGAGCTGTCTCCGCTCGCTTTTATCCTCCGGATGCGGACTGTGCCCCTGCGAAATCTCGGAGCATGCATTTCTCCTGACAACGCATGGATTTTCCTACAGGGAATCGAAACCCTGCCCCTCCGGATGGAGCGCCACTGTGACAATGCTCTCGCCGTCGCAAGACACCTGCAGGATCATGAGGCCGTGGAGTGGGTCCGCTACCCCGGGCTCGAGGACAGCCCAGAACACGCGAAGAATGAGAAATACATCCGAGGTAAGGGCGGCGCCATGGTGGTCTTCGGCATCAAAGGTGGGGCAGATGCAGGAAAGGCCTTTATCGAGGCGCTTCAGCTGCACTCGCATCTTGCCAATGTCGGGGACGCGAAGTCCCTTGCTATCCACCCGGCGACCACAACCCATTCCCAGCTCAACGAGGAACAGCAGGCCGCAGGCGGGATCACACCCGAACTGATTCGTCTGTCGGTTGGCATCGAGAATATCGACGACATCGTGGCAGATCTCGATCATGCCCTCGCAAAGACAGGCTCCTGAAGGGCGCTTCTGACTCCATAGCTCCCCGAGGGCACCGAGCAGTTTAATCCCCTGCACTACCAATCATGCCCTACCCGGGTATCCAGCTTTTTGATCTCAAGGGACGCACCGCCCTCGTCACAGGCGGGTCAAAGGGGCTTGGCAAGGCTATCGCAGCTGGCTTTGCCTCCGCCGGAGCCTCAGTAGTGCTGGTCAGCCGGCATGGCGAGGAGGCGAGGAGCAGTGCGGCGGAGATTGCAACCGACCACGGTGGCAACGCGCTGGGGCTGGAGGCCGACATCACGGTCCCAGCGCAGATCGAGGCAATGATCTCCTCGGCCAGGGCTTCCTTCGGAAGTGTCGATATTCTCGTCAATAGCGCGGGCATCAACACGAGGGGCTCGATCGACGAAATTACGCTCGAGCAGTTCCAGGAACTCATGCAGATCAACGTGACCGGGACGTGGCTTTGCTGCAAAGCGGCTATTCCCTTCATGAGGGCTGCCGGCTGGGGACGAATCATAAACCTGTCGAGCGCCATTGGCCTTGTCGGGGTGCCGCAGCGAACTCCCTACGCCTCGAGCAAGGG
>Ga0160422_10000968_pt1 | contig 17763 bp, 16 predicted proteins | sample Fk160mmetaG_FD_108192 | JGI IMG/M metagenome (GOLD analysis project Ga0160422, IMG submission 108192) | Marine microbial communities from the Central Pacific Ocean - Fk160115 60m metaG | ecosystem: Environmental > Aquatic > Marine > Oceanic > Photic zone | place: The Central Pacific Ocean... | reverse complement strand
TGCTCCTTGTCAACCTACCAAGCTATCATGCATACACACACCTTTGAAAAGATGGTCCGCGGTCTGATTCTTACTACCCTTTGTGGTTGGGGTCTCACTGGCGGGGGGCTGGCGGAGGACGGAGCCACTGCCACAGGCTTGCCCGCCGAGGGCAAGATCGAAGCTCATCTTGGTAAGCCCACCATGGAACTGGCCCAGGTATTCCAGAGGGAGCGTTTCCCCAACATTGTGGTTGCTCTTGATGGCACGGTGGTAGCTACCTTCGGGACCAGTAGTGTAAAGGCTCGCCTCAGCAGCGATGCCGGTAAGACCTGGGGCGAAGAGATCATGATCTCCAAGCCGGGATTCCAGTGCGGAGGCCTCACTGTTGATGAGGGCACTGGAGCAATTTTTGCGTTCGTTGAGGAGCGGCACCCTCCGGCGCCAATCCATGTCTTCAAGAGTCTGGATCATGGGAAGAGCTGGAAAAAGGCAGAGGTAGTGATCAAGCCAGACTCCAAGGGAAACCTTCCGTCGATGCACATGAATGATCATGGAATCACCCTTCGCCATGGGAAGCATGCTGGTCGAATTATTAGGCCCTCCCGCTGGTATGCCGGGGCGAACGCGCATGAGAAGTGGCCGGAGCACTATACCAATGCGGTCTACAGCGATGACGGAGGAAAAACTTGGGAGACCAGCGAGCCCTTTCCTGCCAATGGAACTGGGGAGGCAAGCGTTGCCGAGCTGAGTGATGGAACAGTGTATTACAATTCCCGCCGGCATTGGGCCCAGGAGGGAGCGGACCCACGGCGGCGCTGGACGGCGATCAGCCCTGATGGCGGAAAGACCTGGAAGGACCTGACGTTCTGCAAGATTCTTCCCGATGGTCCACAAAATACCAATTATGGATGTATGGCGGGTTTGACCCGGCTCAATGTGAAAGGTCGTGACGTACTTCTCTACAGTAACTGTGACAGTCCCGGTGGACGGAGGCTGGGCACGGTATGGGCGAGTTTTGACGGGGGCAAGACGTGGCCACTCAAGCGGCTGGTCTTCAAGGGAGCATTTGCCTATTCGGCGATGACCTCTGGTAGGCCTGGGACAGGCACCGAGGGGCTTGTGCTTCTTCATTTCGAGGGTGGACCGAAAGGAGGGTCCACGGTGTCACGTTTCAATTTGAGCTGGGTTCTCGGCGGGGAGAAGACCGGAGATGGTTCGGTCCCGGACTGGGCTCACGCCGACGCGAAATAATCGAGTCTTAGTCCGGATCAGGTATGTAGCGCCATTAAGCAAAGACAGGACGATTGTGCCGCTCTATGAATGTTCGAATAATTGGCCTTCTTGTGCTCTCGGCCACGATTGCCTGCAAAGGAGATCCCGGATCCCAGCCTTATCAACCTAAGCTGGAGAACAGCAAGAGAGGAGATCATCACGATTTTCCTCTTGGTGTGCTTTCCGCGACCGGGCGCCTGATTGATGGGGAGAGTGAAATCCTGATCAGGGATGTCGGGAAAGGCGGGGCGGCGGAACAAGCTGGGTTGCGCGTTGGCGATCGCATTATCTCAGCAGCAGGACACAAGCCCGCCCGTTTTTCAAAGGAGACCGAAACAGGGTTGAAGGGTCCGCAGGAAGCCCTCGCGAATGCTTTCGATGCGGCCTACGCTGCGGATCCGGCGGTTCTGACTGTTGAGGTCCGGCGCGGGGGCACCCGTTTGCCGTTGACCGTGAACCTTCCCGGCGGACGCCTTAAGGCGGCAGAGTTACTGGCGGGAATTGCAACATACCTGAATGCCACCCAGCAGAAAAATGGGCGATGGCAACCGGGGGTAGGGGGAGATGCGGACGTCTACATGTCCGCTTTCTGCGGCATGGCTCTCTTGGCTGCGGATCAAGAGCGGTTCCTGCCGGCTATCAAAGCGGCCATCCGTTTCATCAACGAGAAGAGTACAGCATTGATCGATCCGGAAAATCCCCGGGTTGGCCCGAAGAGCTGGCAGGCGGCCAGCAGTGCTATTCTCATGGGTGAATACCAACTCGCGACGGGTGATCCTTCCTTTTTTAGATTTCTTGAAGCGAATTGTGATCTTCTTGCTGCACGGGTGACCACCGATGGAAAAATGGGGCACCACTTTGATATTCCCTATAACGGGGGAGGACTGGTCATCATTAACGTCCAGGCGCATCTGGCGTGGGCGCTTGCAGAGAAGTGTGGATACGAGATCAATAAGGGTGTCTGGGAGCGGTCTTACAGGGAGGTGAAGGCCTCTGTAGATGGCAATACCGGGGCGCTGGGCTATTCGTCGCGGGCTCCGCGAAGTCCGGACATATCAGCGCGGACTGGCGCGATGGCATCGGCGCTAGTGGTGGCAGGCAGAGAGAATGAAATGGCGCGCCGATTAGCGGGAGCTCTGGTGGAACATCAGGGGCGGATGAGGCATGCACATGCGATGTCCTCGATCGGGTTGATTTATGGATTTGCCGGACTCAGGGGGGCACTGCCGGAAGGACATGAGAAAGTCATGAGGAAATGGCGGCCCTTCCTTGAGCTTAGTCGCAATGCTGCTGGCTCAGTATCCTATTTTGGTGGAAAGCGTAATATCGGAGGTGACCAATATCTCGGCCTGGCCCCGATAGGAAACGCCATGGTCGCACTGATGATTGCCAGTGGGGAAGGCAAGCTCCATATGCATGGAGGCACCCGCAAGGTCTGGTTTGGGGGATCGAGGTGAAGAACCCAGTCGGGTTTTCCCTCGCGAAGTAAAAGCGCTCCTCCCCGTCTGGAGGAAGCGCTTCAAAAACCTTCAGAATCGGAGTCTTATGGCCTCGAGAGCTCGTTCCGGCTCTGCTCGGAGAGCTTGGAAATATCGTACCAGACGGTCTTTCCATTTGGCATCAGGAAAAGCACCTTGTCATTCTCGACCTTCGACACTGCCGCATGAATGGATTTTCCTGCGATATTGGTCCAATCAATGAACTCGGGAAGATCAGCGTGGGAGAGTTCTTCAGTTCCATGAGTCTTCGCAAGAGGCTTCCCGCCCAGAACGTCCGTCTCTTTCAGAGAGGCCCGTAGCGTCCGAATCGACTTACGCATGTTACTTCTCAGGGTGGCGTAGGGAATGGCGTCGATGCCCTTTGCTCCGTTAGCAGTTGTCACGAGGACCATGGGGGTGGAGTTTCCTCCCTTGGCCCTAACCTCTACTGCTCCTGCAGGGAGTAGTCCCGATTCAGTTCGGGAGTTGGCAAAGACCACTACACCGACGCTACGAAATGACTTGAAGGCCTCCGAACTGGTGGCCAGACAAGGTCCTCATGTAGTGCCCGGGTCGGTGTAGACGAAGATAAGAGGCTTCTCGCTTTCGATGGCCTCAGTCTTGGCGGATTCGAGTTCTGACATTTTGAAAACGGAACGAGGAACCTTGAGACCGGCCCCTCCGACGTGGATCAAAGCCGCGGTCGCGAGCATGAATATAAGAAAGTGTTTCATGGCGACATTCTATGGAATCCTTTGCGGCTGTCCAGAGAGCTCTGGGAGAGAGTCGGTAGCAGGTGTAAGGTAGCATGATAGAGGGGTCAGGGCCACATGGTCACGGTGGGTCATTGACGGAAGGTCAGATCGATGGTCAGCATGCAGTAGTGAAAAGTTCGAGAGATTATTCCTCATGGAGAATCGGGATAGTAGTGGCGATTCTTGCGGGACCTGTTGCTGCGAACGACGGCGATTTCGGAGAGGTTTCCTACCGCAGCGAGGTAGATGATTCGATGCAGTCTGCCATGTTCTATGATCCGAAACCGGCTGAAGAGGTCCCCCTGGTAGTTGCGCTTCACACCTGGTCCGGTGATTTCAGGCAGCGGCACCACAGGCCGATCCGCGAGTGGTGCATAAAAAAGGGTTGGGCATACATCCATCCAGATTTCCGCGGACCGGCGAGGCGGCCTGAAGCCACGGGGTCTGAACTGGTGATCGGAGATATCGTCAGCGCAGTGGCTTACGCCCGCAAAGTTACGAGGATTGATCCGAGGGCAGTCTTTCTGGTGGGCACTTCAGGAGGTGGGTATCATTGCCTTGTCATGGCGGGAAAGCATCCAGAGTTGTTTGCCGGGGTTTCAGCATGGGCCTCTATTTCTGATCTCAAGGCGTGGTATCACGACAACATCAAGAGCGGACGGCGTTACTCCAATGATATCGTGCAGTCATGCGGAGGTAGACCCGGAGCCAGCGCAGCGGTCGATGAGCAGTATCGCAGGCGCTCGCCCGTGCATTATTTGAAGAACGCGAAAGGAAGAGTTCCTCTGCAGATTGCGACCGGTATCACCGACGGACACACGGGGAGTGTTCCGATCAGTCATTCGTTGCTCGCCTTTAATGAAGTGGCGGAGCGCAAGGACATGGTGGGATTGGCAGAAATTGAGTTTATGACCCGCGAGGCGCGTTTGCCTGATGGTCTCCCGGCTGCTGCTCCCGATCCATCCTTTGGAGTAAAAAAGCCTCTCTTCTCTCGCTCGTCGGCGAGTGCCACGGTCATTATCTTCGATGGTGGTCATGAGCTCGTCCCGCCAGCAGCTATCGCCTGGATTGAGCGTATTCATGAAGGACGGAATTAATTCTGCACTACCTGTTCTTGCCAGAGAATAGCTGAGCTGTTGCAGTGACACGATGAAGGTGATGCTTTGTGTGGGATTGCTGCTCGGAGGTCTCATCGCCACCGGGCAGGAAGGTCAGCCTTTCGTGGACTACCCGGAGAAGACGCTGAAGTACCTCGAGCGGATTCAGAAGGGTGAGCAGCGCCATGCCTTCCAGAAGGGCAGGGCGGTTGCGGAATGGCAGACGAAGGCCCGTGCTGCATTGGTGGAATTGACGGGCTTGGCACGCATGCGTCGGGACCTCTCCTCATTCCGCCCGGAGGTGACGCAGGGCAAGGCGGTGGAGATTGACGGATCCTATTACCGCAGCTTTTGCGAGATCGAGACGGAACCGGGGATCTCGGTCCCTTTCTATCTCCTGGTGCCCAAGGCAGATGACAAGAATCAGTGTTTTCCATTGTTCCTGTGTCCGCACGGGCATGACCCGCGAGGCCTTCATTCCTATGCCGGAGCCTACCATGATGCTGTTCATCGGAAAAAGATTGAGGGGCGGCAGGGCAATATTGGGGAGCAGGCAGCTCGTCGAGGCTTCATGGCGCTGGTGCCTGCGACCAGAGGCTTGGCCGACGAAGTGATGGTTCCTGATCCTAAGGGGCGTCATGGCAATCGTCCCTGCAGGGCGCAGCTCATGCATTGCCTTGTTGCCGGAAGGACCCCGATTGCAGAGAGAGTGTGGGACATGCAATGCCTTCTGGACTGGGCAGAATCTCACCCAGCGGTCGATAAGGCACGGATCATCATGAGTGGTAATTCCGGGGGAGGGGTTGTTACAGCCTACACGGCAGCAATAGATGACCGAGTCCGGGTAGCCATCCCCGGATGCTCCTTCACCTCAGTAGTGAGCCAGGAGGAGTTTATTTTTCATTGTGATTGTTGCATGGTGCCGGGCTTGAGGGACTGGGGGGACTGGTCCGACCTCGGGGGGCTCATCGTGCCCCGGAGTCTTCTCTTGGTGCACGGTGTAAAGGATGGTCTACATAGCAGGCGGGCGGTGGAGGCCACTGCGGCCCAGGTGGCAGACATCTTCGCAGGAGCGGGTGTACCGGGCCATTTTGACCTGCGTTGGGGACCTGAGGGACATCGGTTCTACCCCGAATTGATGTGGTCCTTTATCGAGGATGCGATCAAGCCCTAAGCACTGATTTTACGGTCAGGGAAGTTGCCCCGGGAGCTATTCCTTTACGATCGAGATCGGGGTTCCTCTCTCAATCCATTCGTAGAAGAAACGAGCCGGGTTACCATCGGTCAGGTAGGGTAGACGAATACAGCCGGCGGATGCCGGGTATCGTGGAACGCTGCTGAATCCGTGGATGAAGATGTTGCCGGTGACTTGCACGCTGAAGGGCATGAACGCGTTGTTGTAACGACTGGAGTAGTGCCGGCGAGCCTTGTAAGGGCCTGCTTCAAATTCACCGCATGGTGTGGAACGGCCTCTTCCGGAGCTGATTCTGGAGTCAAGGACGAGACGGGATCCCTCCCATGCCTGGAGACGTTGTTCGGCGAGATTGATCCTTGCGCTTTTACTGGCACGGGTGACCTTGAACGAGCGGATGCCGAAGGAAAGCTTGAGCGGATCGCCATCCTTTCCGGTTCGTAGCTTGGCGCCAGCGCTGGTGAGGTCTTCAATGCTGACGAGAAGTCTCCCATCTACGAAGGATCTCATCTTTTCCGTGGAGAATATTTTCTTGTTCAATGTGACGGTGGCCTTCTTCTCATCAATACGAGGTTTCCACCCCAGTCGCTTCGCCGCTTCGAGCATCGGAAGAAATGGGCCTTTGGACCCAAGGGCAAAGCTGACAGTCTCGAGTGCCGGGCCAGCAAGGGAACCCGGGACAGAGTTCAGTAGGAGGAGAAAGGCCAGAAAAGGGATCTTCATTGGCGACGTTGGAGCAGTGCCGTGACTAGACTTGCCACCTTCGACTCCGCATACAAGTGCAATTCGGATTGGGCCTTGGGTTGGTGCAGGATAGTCAATGATCCTCCGCCTCCATGACTCTCGTCCAGAGGCGGGTGCGGAGGTGCATCCGAATCGATCGGTCACGAGGTAATCAGCGGTGCTGAGAGGAGGGCTCACAAGGACGGGATCAAGCCCTGATCCCGAAGAAATGGCCAATTCCTGTCAGGATCATTTTAATAGCGATCGCGGTAAGAACCATGCCCATCAGTCTTTCAATGGCGATCAGTCCCCGCTTTTTGATAAGACGGGCAAGGGAGGAGGAGAAGAGCAGGACCGTTGCAGTCATCGCCCAGGCAATCAGGACAGCGGCGAGCCAGTGAGGCCAGCGATCAGGATCGCTACTCATGAGAAAAAGGACAGAGGCCAGCGCGGATGGTCCGGCAAGAAGTGGAATGGCGAGGGGGACGAGGATCGGTTCTTCCGCGCTGTCATCCATATCGACAGGATAAGGCCCACGGACAGGGGGAAAGATCATGCGCAGAGCGATAAGAAAAAGGATGACGCCGCCTGCAGTGGTCAGAATTGACTCGGAAACTCCTATGGCGCTAAGAATGTAACGGCCGAGGAACAAAAATATAATGAGTGCTGCAAGCGCGAGTAAGAGTTCGCGTATGATAACCCTCCGCCGGCGTTCGGCAGCAATGGGGTTCAGGACGGAAAGAAAGAGGGGGACGTTGCCGAAAGGGTCCATCACCAGGAAGAGGAGGAGGGCGGCAGAAAAGATCGTCATGGCGGTGGGCGAGTTGGTTGAACGAGGTGGTGGGGAAGGTGAAATTGAGAGTCAATCCCGGGTATGAAGGCAATAAAACGCGACGCTTCCGCAGGAGGCAGAGGGTTGGGTGGGGCCCGGTGAGAAGGAGAGACTCTACCGGACCGTAATAGTGTGCGTTACCGCATTGTATTCTGGCCCTGATACCGTGATGGTAATGGTGCTCTCTTCAACGACATTCAGGGGAAAGACAACGTTCCCTGACTCATCGGAGAGGGTGACAGCGTAGAGGCCGAAATCGTCCTGGAGGGAAACAATGGCATGGGGCGCATCCGACTCTATGATCAGGCTCAGGTTTCCCGGGGGAAGTTCCCGGGGAGCTTTCACGGCAGGAGTCCGCGGTGCTGCTCCTCTCAATCCGAGAGTCGGATCTCCGAGTAGATTCAGCTCGCAGGCCAGAAGATGAGCCCCGTAGGAGGACGCGGCGTCTGCGGCCAGCTCAGCCTTGAGGAGAGACAAGGCCGCTCCTGCGCTGACCTTCTGTCCTAATCCATGCTCCCAGAATCGAATCAGGACTTCTTCCTGCTCGGGGGAGGGCCCGCTTCTCGATGGGGCGACGATCGCGATGGCTCCACGTCCGGGCACACGAATCATGCTTTCCGCGATTGAGGGGTCCTTGTCCCGGTCAAATTGGCCAGTGTGCGACGAGGTTGTCGTAATGACCGGGTAGGCCTCCTTGTTCGTCAATTGTGCGATCTGTGCATTTGTGATCACCCTGTTGTTCTTGAGGATCCACGCGTCGTGACTACCCGGGCCATGAAGGTGCAGTTTGCCATATGCCTCGCCATTAAAGAGGCTCATCCATTCAGCAGGTCCAAGGGAATTGCCCCTCTCGGGAGCGGCAGGGAGGCAGACAATAGTTCCACCTGCAAGGACCTTGGATATCTTTTCACTCCATCCGGTTTTGACCTCGGGAAGGATTCCCCCGAGGGCGGAAGCGTATGCCATTGAAGTGGCGTAGTTTGATTGTGGGTAGCGGGATTCATAGGCAATCACCTTTTCGGTGTAAGCCTTCACGTCCGCCCGGTTGCGAACTGGGATTCGGCCGAGCCCGACATCCCCATCAGGATAATCGATGGAATCCCGATCCTCCTCCCATTCCCCATAGATGCCGTCATTATCAGAGTCCCAGTCCTTTTTGCCGAGGTAGTAAATGTCAGCAGGAAGTCCGGAAGAATAACCCGAGGGGCCGTCATGATTGGTGACTCTGGACGGAACGATACCCCCTTCGTCCTCCTCGCTGTCACCCCCGAGGATGATCCAGCGCGTGCCGAGGTGATCCGTATGGTTCCGGATGCAGCGCCGTATTTTTTCCTGAAGATCCTTTGCTTCATAGCGCTCTGCAATCTGAGCCGTGCTCAGGATACGAACCGGTTTTCCAAGTCGCTTTTTCCAGGCCGCAAAGGGTTTCCATGAGTCGACAAGGTCGGGCCCGGTGATGAGCAGTACCGTTGCGGGGGAGGGAGCTGAAAGACCGGCCATGAATTCATGTTCGGGATGCGCCATGCCCGGGGCTACCGTGACCAGAGTCACGGAAGCGGAGAGAAAGGCAGCTTTCATGGAATCAGAGTCTCAAGTGGACAAGGTGCTGGCGAGGATTCTTGCAGGCAATCTTGCCTGACGGCGAGAGAACTGCATGCTGGGGAAATGCTGACAGTCGAAGAGCAGATCGAACTGGAGATCCGGGCGAGGAAAGATCTTGAGGATCTCAGGGAAAAGGCGACCAGTGAGGAAGTCGATCCTCAGGCGGTGGCAGTCGATGTTGCAATTGGACGGCTCTCGCGTCTTGACTCGATGCAGATGGAGGAGGTCCGGAAGGATGCTACGCGCCGGAGGAATCAGCGTATTCACGAACTGCAGCAGGCTCTCCGCCGGATGGATGAGGGCGATTACGGGGTTTGTGCAAGTTGTCAGGAGTGGATCAGTTATGCCCGTCTTGAGCAGAAGCCAGAGGCCGATCTTTGTGGGGATTGCGCCCGTTAAGCCGTCAGGTTGAGAGGTTTCGGGCCTTGGCCCCGACCCGGCGATCCTCGCGTTTCAACCACGGTTCAACGAAGAAGGCTCCACTGGGGAGCAGGGCAGCAGCAAAAATGATAGCGCATTGGAGGTAGCTCCACCCAGCCTTCTTCCGGGCAAGCCACAGAAGGAGACAGAGAAGAATAAAGAGGTGCCCGTGTATGATGCCGGGCAGGTAGATAGCGTCCTCATGTCCCTGCATTCGCTTCATCACGACCGAGCAGTAAAGGAGCACAATCCACGAGAGGCCCTCAAGGAGGCTGACCACCCGCAGTCTGCCTATGGATGTCCCCAGCATGATTCTGTTCTTTCCTTATCTGACAACGGGCAGTCCTGCCTTTTTCCACGCGAGCAGACCGCCGTCGAGATGGTAGATTTTTCGGAAGCCCAGCTTTGCCCACAACGCGAGGGACCTTGAGCTTCGGCCTCCACTCTGGCAGTGGATGAGATACGGTTTCTTCCTGTCCAGCTTTTGTATCCTGACAGCAAAGTCCTCCTTGAAAAAGTCGATGTGAATCGCTCCTGCGAGGTGCCCTTCCTTGAATTCATCCAGCGTTCTGATGTCGATGACTCTTGGTCTTTTTTCCTTGTCGGCGCGGGCCATGACTTCCGAAGCCTCTCCTGCATCAAGGTGGACTACCGGAACAGGCTTGATGCGAGTCTCCTCGGCCGTAGCCGTAGCAATGAGGAAAGGAGGTATGATCAAGAGAACGGGCCACAGGTTCATGACTTGAGAATAGGAGTATGTTGTCCGGTAGAAAAGGGAAACCTCTTGCGGGGTCGATGCCGCTTGAATCCATCTCAGGCGGGAGCTCGCCAGATCAGACGAAGGGCATCCAGACGGAGTCTTGACTGACTGAGAAGTCTGACAAGTTCGTCCCGATGTCTGACCAGAGCTTGAATTTCAGCTGGGGACACCTTGCTGTTCCTGCCGGCGAGATCCTTAAGGCGTTCGATCTCGGCAGTCAACGATCCCTCTGCATTCTTCACTGCCTGCGCGATCTGTCGACGAGCCTGATCGTCGGCCAGTCGTTCGGATTTTGTCAGCATGGCGGGAAGAATTTTCTTACGGAAGACACTCTGGGAGACAAGCTTTCGCGGACTGCCCGGTTCAAGACTGGCAAATGGCAGGCCCTCGTCAGACGTGTGATCATTGCCCTTGTGATCAACGACGGTGCGGTAGGGGGTGGGAGGGAGAAAGCGATCTGCATGCATTCGGGAAGGCCCGAGGCATTCGAGGACATAGTGGCACTCCAGAAGCATGGTCTTGCCGCGGGCAGTTTTCCAGTGAGCGAAGCTGCAGTTTCCCTGCTCCCGGCCCAGGAGCACTTCGATGGCATCACGGAAAAGCGGGTGGTCCGGGGTTATCAGGGCGATATCTTCACGAGCAAGGGCGAAGTGGCGATCGAAAGTAGCAGAGAGCCCGTCCTCGGGAAGTTCCGTGAAATCCTCGCTGAGACGTTCTCCCTGTTTGAGGATGTAACTCCGGAGCGAGAGGTCCTCGACCTCGAGCCCAAGGTGGTCAAAGAGTCGAATAGCGAATTTTTCGAACTCGGGATCATGATCAGAATTAGAAATATGCTCGATCAGACTATCGGCGCTATCTGAGGTTGGAGCTCCGAGTTCAAGAAGACGATCGTGGCCGGAAGTAATGTCACGTGATACCCGCGTCCGCAGCGAGGCAGACCGAACGAGAAACTTCTCGAAGGCCGCGCTATCCCCGGTCTCCAGCAATTCCCTGAGATCCGGTCTGAGCGATGCGAACAACGTTGATGCGCCTTTCAGAGGGTGAGCAAAGGCATCAAGACCTTCGGCATACCAGCGAGCCAGTAACTCGTCTCTGGAACCCGCTATCACCGGGACATGAATATTGACGATCCCGGTCTGTCCGATTCTATCGAGTCGACCGATCCGTTGCTCAAGAAGTTCAGGGTTGGCGGGCAGGTCAAAGAGGACGAGGTTCTGAGAAAACTGGAAATTTCTGCCCTCTGACCCGATTTCCGAGCAGATGAGAATTCGCGCACCGTTGGGATCTGCGAACCATGCTGCATTACGATCACGTTGGATGAGCGTGAGATTTTCGTGAAATAATGCAGATTCGATCCGAAGACGCACCAAGAGAAGGGAGCGGATCGATTCCGCGAGTTCGGTGGACTTGCAGATCAGGACGACCTTTTCCTCTGGTTGGTCCTGGAGAAATCCGGCCAGCCAATCTACCCGGGTCTCCAAGGGGTCCGCTTCATCTTCTGTTGGAAGTTCGATTTGACTTAAGTGGAGCTTACGTTCGGGGAATCCGGAGAGCCGCTCCCTGGTGTTCCGGAACATCACTCGGCCGGTGCCAAAACAATCTACGAGATCACGCACGAGGCTCTGTCTGCCGGAAGAATCGTCGGGTTTGAGCGTGGCTGCGAGAGTGGCCGACCTTTCTGAACGCTCCGCGATCAAGGCTTCATCGGTAGTCGTAAGAGGAGCTCCATCCGACAGTCTTCCTGCCAACTCGGCGAGGGGTTCATATGTCTCGGCCTCTTTTCGAAAGGCGGCAAGATCGGGGAAGCGCTCTGGGTCGAGAAGGCGAAGGCGGGCGAAGTGCCCTTCGGGTCCAAGCTGTTCCGGCGTGGCAGTCAGCAGGAGAAGCGACGCCGTGACTGCGGACAGTGATTCGACGACCGCGTAAGAGGGGCTCGGAGCGTTCGGTTTCCACTGGAGATGATGAGCCTCATCTACGATCAGGAGGTCAAATCCTGCGTCATGCGCTTGCCCGGTCCGCTGGGGATGGTCGGTTAGGAATTCGGTCGAACAGAGGATTAGCTGGCTGTCCAGGAAAGGGTTAAGTTCATTTTCGGAGCCCTCCATAGACTTGCATCGATCCTCGTCAAAGATAGCGAAGAGGAGGTTGAAACGACGGAGCAGCTCTACGAACCACTGATGGACCAATGGCTCGGGCACAAGAATGAGAACGCGGTCGGCCCGGCCTGTCAGGTGCAGCCTGTGCATGATCAGGCAGGCTTCGATGGTCTTTCCGAGGCCGACCTCGTCCGCGAGAAGCACCCGGGGGTTTAGGCGGCCTGCAGCCTCGGCAGCGATGGCGAGCTGGTGAGGAATCAGGTCAATGCGGGCTCCTGAGAATCCGCGCGCGGGCGAACTACGGAATGCTCCATTCTGCCTGAGCGCGTGAGCTCGAAGTTCATACGAGCGGAGATCATCACACTGCCCGGCGAGGAGGCGTTCTTCCGGTTTGATGAAGCTCAGGGCGTCGAAAAGATGTTGCTCCTGAATTTCCTGTCCTTGCGAATGGTAGACCAGCAGTCCATCCCGCTCTTCGACCTTTTCAACGGTGAACTCGTTTCCCTCCTGATCCTTGATGTGATCGCCTTCCTTGAAGTGTACCCGGATCAGTGGTGCGGAGGTAAAGACATACTGTCGGACCTCCTCAGCAGCTGGGAAACACATTTCGACGCGATCCCCCTCCGCGGTGATGATCAGGCCGAGTCCGAGTTCCGGTTGGGATGCGCTGGTCCATCGCTGACCGGGAAGGGGGAGAGACACGGCCGGGAGAGTGGGGTGCTATTGGCCCGGACGCAAGGTCAAGCAACGTTATGATGCCTATCTCTCCAGACGGGCTTCGGCCCTGAAGAAGGCAGCGGATTCACCAGGGGTTGGCGGGATTGGGAGACTGAGAAGTTGTCCATTTCCGGGGTGTGAGGAGACGGGCCTCCATCCCGAAAGGTCTTCACTCCTGAAGATGGTGTAGCTTCTTCCGGGTAATGTCGGGAAGGAGAGGGTGGTTTGCCCCGGAATCGTGAGGCTAGCAGTAATCGTGAGTTCAAAGCTGGAAGAGGAATCCCCGGGATTGGTCCCGGTCACCAGTATTTCGGAAAGATTACTCTGACCGTCACCATCCGTATCCTCCTCACCATCCTGCACGCCATCTCCATCGCTGTCTGCGAGTTGGGGATCCGTGCCAAGTCGCTCTTCAATGTGATCGGGTAGACCGTCCTGGTCGCGGTCTGCGATGGCAGTCACACTCACATTGTCCACGGCAAGGCCGGGGATCAGGGCTGGACGCAGCGCTTGCCCGGGGTTCAATTGTCCAGGGCTTGGCCGGGCAAAAAAGCGCCTCCATACAAGAGAGTCATCCAGCCCAAGGCTGCCCGCACCAGGGTCCGGGACGGGGCTGGCTTCTTGGACTCCGATGTCATCGGATGTCATCCCGCTGGCAGGGCCCTCACTCGCGGTCACGATGCCCTCGTAAGAAATGAATTCCACAACGTGACCGTCCACGAGGACAGCAATTCCATCGGGTCCGTTCTGAATTCGAGGTATGAGTTTGGAGTAGAGACGGTGTCCTGAGGGAAAGGTCTGATCGAGAGAGAACGAGGTGAGAGGGTGCTGTCCGTAAACCCCTCCGCCATTCCCGTTGTAGAGATAAACTTCAATGCCCTCCGCTGTGCCCTCGTATCCCGGAGCGACCAGTATCTCGAGGAATTCATTGAGATCTGCGCCCGTATTGTCGTAATGCAATTCGTTGAGGCGCACGTAGGTCTCGGCCATGGTCACGGGTTGTCCCGGTCTCACCGTAAAGGTCAGATCAATGGCCTCTCCGGGAGGGATGAGAATGCCACTAAGACGGCCAGCCAGGGAGGTGGTAAGGCCGCCATCCACTGCACCTTCAACGCCGAGCACGGTCGCAGAGTTCGCGGTGAAAGTCAGGGACGGGAGGGCAATGGAAACTCCTGCGACCGAGGCCTCAATCTCGATCATGTCCGGGCGTAGTCCGGTAAAGCTTCGCCAAAGCTCCGCGTCATAGGAGATGTCTACTGCGGTGAGAGAGATGCCAGTATCGTTGCGGAACGAGGTGGTAGCGGAGGAGGATTCCCCGTTGAGGAGGAAGCCGAGAGACCCCTCGTCCCCGTAGGAGTAGAGACCGACCATCCCCATGGCTCCGATGTCGGTACCTCGCCAGGGTCCTCCGGAAACCGTCCAGCGAGGAGGAGCCGAGAGACCATCGAAGTCCTCAAAGCTTACGATCACTGGCTGTCCTGTGCGGGGGACGGAGTATACCGCGGTGGAACTATCGGTTACTAACAAGACTGCTGTCGCAGGCGAAAAATCTACGGATGCTGCGGTGAAGGTGACTTGCTGGTCTCCGTCCACCACGCCATCGACCCGGGAGAAAATGTCGACGGTTCGTGAGGTCTGGCCGCTCTCGAAGATCAAACTTGGCGTGACCGGAATGGCCTCTTCCGGGGCCGATGAGGAAAGCAGGACCTCCACGGTTTCTCCCGGGGCTGGGGAAAAAGGTAGTTCAACCGTCAGGAATGCGGATCCAGCAGGGTCTGCCTCAGCGACTTGATTGGCCGAAATGCTGAGCACAAGCGAGTCCCGTGATGTGAGATTGAAGTCAGCAAATACCGCGAGATGGTCGGAGGCGTTTCGGCTTGTGCCCTCAGGAAGGGGAGATCCAGGCTTGGGGAGTCCTGCCCCGTTGTCGATATCGAGGGCGCTATTGTATATTTCGCCAGCATGGGGGCGATTGAGAAGAGAGCGAGTGGCGAGAATAAAGTCCAATTGGCTGCTGCCCTGCGTCGCTGTCGAGCCATTGAGCTGAGTGCTCCCCACGGCAGAAATTGACCAAGGAGTGAAATAGGCGGCAGGGCTTGTGTAATAGTGTACTGGAAAGACAACGTCATCTCCGAGGGTGAAGGAGCGTGGTAATCCCGGGGGAATCCCATCGTAGACGAAGTCGCTCCCGATAAGGTTGAAGTCGCCAAGGATGATCAGGTTGTCCTGAGCGGTGAGTCCCTGCTGGGAAAGGAAGTCCGAGCTCCGTTTCAATTCCACCGCTCTTCTGAATGGATCGTCGATATCGAGACAGCATTTGAGGTGGAGGGTGAGAATGGTCGGGTCCGCTACTGTTCCCGGGACATCCACAACAATCGCAGGGATCTGACGTACCATATCCAACGCTCCGGGTGGCGAGGCGATATTGAAGACGGAGGCGAGAGGGTAACGACTCATGAATGCGGCCCGCAGGTTGGAATCGAGGACTCGCTGTGTTGAGGCGACATGCACATGAGGATAGCCGAGGGCGGCAGCAAGGCTTCCGAATGACCCCGGGGATCCCTCAAGGTCAGCCCGGTTCATCTCCTGCAAGGCGACGACGTCCGCATTGATGCGGTTGAGAACGCTTGCAGTTGCTTCGAAGGCAGCGGTTCCCGGTTCGCCGAGTCCGAACTCCACATTCAAGGTGGCAACCCGCAGCGGGGTAGCGGAGCTTGTGAGAGACCAGCCTATAAAGAACATGGTCATAAGAGCAGTGTCCTTTCGGAGGAGGAATGATAGAAGGGGATGCTCCATGGATCCTGCTTTCATGGTTCTCGAGCCATCAGGCCTGTCGAATTGTCGGCCCCGCCTCACGTGGGAAGGACATGAGCTAGGACCGTGGGACAATTCCCATGATTGGACTGTAGCCTACGTCAACCGGTTTATCGAGACGAACAATCAACCGAAATTCTCCCTAGTGAGGATTTCGCTCATGTGTCATGCGGGACTCGATGTGTATAAGAGCTTCCTTCCCATCCTTTTGGGTTCCCAGGCGGAGGAATCGGACGGGCGATTGCAGGAAAGCCCAGTGAAACGGGCGTCGTTTCCAAGAGCACTTCGATCTGGTGGTGTGCATGGATCGGGTTGGCTCTCTCGTGTTGGGATTGCCGGAAGCGGGTTGCGCTGCTCTTCTTCCTTCGTGACGGGAGATCTTCTGGTGTTTGCGGGCGTGATCGCACTCGGGCAGTTCAGCCCGGGTCCGGACATGCTTTTGCTGACCCGGACCGCGCTTGCCCACGGGCGCTCTGCCGGTTGGAGGATGTCCGCGGGCATTGCCTCCGGGCTGTGCGTCCACGCCACTATTGCGGTCTTTGGGATGTCCTATCTGATGGGTTTGCAGGCAGGCTTAACCGAGGTTCTGCGCTGGGCTGCAGCTGCCTATCTAGCCTACCTTGGCTCTCGTCTGTTAATCTCCGGCTTTGGTGCGGGTCGTGGGCAGGCAGGGGAGGAAGAGGCGAATGACGAAGGATGTCGCTCGGCCTATCTTCGTGGTCTTCTTTGTAATCTCCTGAACCCGAAGGTGGCGATCATCTTTGCTGCGGTAGTAACCGAGTTTGTTGACGGCGACCGGCCAGCGTGGTGGGCGCCTTCCCTGTGGCTGATTATCGTGGGTCAAGGGATTGTTCTCTGGGCCCTCTACGTCTGGCTTCTGCAATTCCCACCAGTGAGGTCGGGCTACCAGAAGGCAGCCCCCGGGTTTGATATTGCCTTCGGAACTGGGCTTCTTGCTCTGGGGCTTCTGATCATAATCGACAGGAGTCCGCTATGATCGCCCAATTCCGGTTCATCTGGGATAGACAACGAGTCACGTTGTCTAGCGGAGAACAGGAGTCTTGTGCTTGAGGAAATATCCCTCGCCAAGATAAAAGGAAGACGGATAATCCGGAAGTGGTCCAGCATCAGGGGGCCGGGGGATGTTGCGACCTATGGTTGCATCCTCTGGCAGTGCTGCAGCAATGATCACGGGGGTGCCCACCTGAACCAGATCATAGAATTTCGGCGCAATGTTCTCGTGCATTCTCAGACATCCATGAGTGCAGGGATAGGGTTTCATCCAGCCTGTGTGGAACCCATAGTGAGTCTTGAATTCACACCAGTAAGGCATTGGCGTTCCGGTGAACTTCCAGCCCACCGGTTTTTTGTTGAGCCATGTCTGAATCACCTGGCTGCCATCTGAGGCGTAGCCATGGCTATTGGCCCTGTGTTTGTGGTCCTTTTTGAAAATGCGGAATTTGCCAAGAGGTGTGGGCTTGCTTGTGGTTCCGACCGCAACTGGCATGACCAGCAGGGCCCGCGTTCCCTCCATGACATAGGCAGCCTGGTTCCGGATGGAGACCTTGACCTCGACACTTGCTGGGTCAGAAGCTCTGTATGCCGGGAGATCAAAGGCGGCGTAACGAGCGGAACCACCGGCTCCTCCCATAGAGGGGGAGCATGACATCGAGCTCCAGCATGCAAACAGCACCGAGAGGATGAGGAGTGTTTTCATGAGAGAAGAGGAGTCTGGTCTAAGGGGGTGGGCTTCATGAATCAGTGAGAGGAGAGGCTCGAGGGGTTAAGAACTCCCATGAGTCCACCACACCCTTTCGGAAGGTAACGCTCGCTGAGCGGGAGGGAAGGTAATGAATCGAAGGCGCAAGGCCGAATCCTCCATAGGAGCCACCATGGCGACCGAAGCCAAAGCTCTGGTATCCGTAGAAAGAATGGTGAAGATGGGGCTGCCTGCGAAAATAATCCCAGCGTTCGAAGGGAGTGCCTGAGCGATGGCCGCGAACCTTCTGTGTTGGGGTGCCGA
>Ga0160422_10000967_pt1 | contig 17772 bp, 12 predicted proteins | sample Fk160mmetaG_FD_108192 | JGI IMG/M metagenome (GOLD analysis project Ga0160422, IMG submission 108192) | Marine microbial communities from the Central Pacific Ocean - Fk160115 60m metaG | ecosystem: Environmental > Aquatic > Marine > Oceanic > Photic zone | place: The Central Pacific Ocean... | reverse complement strand
GCTTCAGGCGCTCCGTCTTCCTTCACCTCAGCTTCAGGCGCTTCGTCTTCCTTCACCTCAGCTTCAGGCGCTTCTTCCTCCTTCACCTCAGCTTCAGGCGCTTCTTCCTCCTTCGCGTCAGCTTCAGGCGCTTCGTCTTCCTTCACCTCAGCTTCAGGCGCTTCTTCCTCCTTCGCGTCAGCTTCAGGCGCTTCGTCTTCTGTCGCGTCAGCTTCAGGCGCTTCGTCTTCTGTCGCGTCAGCTTCAGGCGCTTCTTCCTCCTTCACCTCAGCTTCAGGCGCTTCTTCCTCCTTCACCTCAGCTTCAGGCGCTTCTTCCTCCTTCACCTCAGCTTCAGGCGCTTCTTCTTTTTCCTTGGTGGCCGCCTTGTCGCTTTGTCGTTCATTGAGCCCTTCTGCGACTGCGCCTACGACAGCGTCGATCACAGTCACAATGGATTTGGTGGCATCGTCATTGGCCGGAATTACGAAGTCAACATCACGAGGATCACTGTTCGTATCAACGATGGCGAATACGGGAATCCCCAGCTTCTTGGCTTCTGCCAAAGCAATGTGCTCTTTCATCACATCCACGATAAAAACAGCTGCGGGAATGCGAGTTAAATCTGAAATGGAACCCAAGTTTTTTTCGAGTTTGGCCCGTTGACGACTCACCTGCAAGCGCTCTCTTTTGGACATGGTGGCAAGCGTGCCGTCTTTCTCCATTTTGTCGATGGTGCTCATTTTTCGCACCGCCTTGCGAATGGTCGCAAAATTGGTCAACATGCCTCCCGACCAGCGCTCAGTGACATAGGGCATACCTACGGCTTTCACGCGCTCAGCAACAGACTCTTTGGCCTGCTTTTTGGTCGCAACAAACATGATTTTCTTACCACTCTTGGCAATCTGCTTCAAGGCTGCAGCTGCTTCATCAACCTTGATGACGGTCTTGTGCAGATCAAGAATGTGAATGCCCTTCTTCTCAGCGAAGATGTAAGGAGCCATGTGGGGATTCCACTTGCGCTTGAGGTGCCCATATTGGGCGCCCGCTTCAAGCAATTGTTCAAAAGAAACTCGAGACATGATGATGTTTACTTTCCTGGGTTAAGCAACGAAACAGTAGCTGAAAACAGGTCTGTGACGTTTGGATTCTAAACTGGATATAAGAAGGGGCAACCCTTCTTGATTGCGATTATCGCTTGGAGAATTGCTCTTTTTTGCGTGCTTTCTTTTGGCCATACTTTTTACGCTCCACCATGCGCGGGTCTCTGGTTGTCAGACCCTCTGCCTTCAGGGAAGACTTCCATTCTGGGTTGACTTCAATCAGTGCCTTCGACACGGCGAGGCGAACGGCTTCAGCCTGACCAGTAATTCCTCCACCATACACATTGACGTTCACGTCGTATTGACCCTCGGTTTCTGTGATGGCAAAGGGTTGATTCACTTTGTATTGTAAAACACCGGTGGTAAAATATTCAGCAGCAGGGCGTTTGTTTACCGTCACTGCACCCTTTCCGGGCTTCATGTAAATGCGGGCAACGCTCGTTTTGCGGCGGCCAGAAGTGTTGATGACGTCCATTAGGCGTTCAATTGAAATGGAGTGGGTTGCTGAGCTTCATGTTTATGGTCGGGACCGACATACACATGCATGTTGCGGAAAATCTCACGACCTAGGCGATTTTTAGGCAGCATGCCTCGCACAGCCTCTTCCAAAACAGAAAAGGGCTTCCGCGCCAGCTGCTCCTCAGCGGTGCGAACCCGCTGACCTCCTGGGTAACCCGTGTAACGGATGTACTCTTTGGTTTCCATCTTGTTGCCCGTAAGCACAATCTTCTCCGCGTTCACCACCACCACGTAGTCGCCGCAATCGGCATGAGGGGTAAAGTTAGTCTTGTGCTTGCCGCGCAACAACGTGGCAATCTGGGTTGATAAGCGCCCCAAGGTTTGACCTTCGGCATCTACCAGCCACCACTTCTTATCTGCGTTCTCTTTGTTGATGGAACGCGTTTTGTAGCTCAAAGTATCCACAGCGTACGGATTGCGTAGTTGAGATTCCCCAAAATTTAGGGGTGCGAAGATAGGAAATCATGTGGACAACCCAAGCCTTAACGTGGACAAACTTTCGCGGATCGCTTGTTTTTCTCACGAGCCGAGACCCTCTTTCTTCCTGCTTTTTACTTTTTTCAACCCCAGATCCAAAGTCATAAGCATGGTGTGTTCTTGGATTTGGCGCCTTGTTCGCACACCTGACTGAAACTGATATCCCACAGCAACATGACGACGTTTGGTCACTTTCTTGTCCAAAACCACACGACCTCGTAAAGCCATCAAACCAAGATTGCGAGATGACGTCAGGCTGTTTTGCGGACCAAAAAATGATTCGATGGAGGGAATCACCTTCCAGCCTTCAGGAAGATCTTGGCTCCATTTGGCTTGCATTCGCAAGCGTGCACGATCCCATGGTCGAAGCCATGGACCTCCAACCTGGTGCCTCATCCGCAATTGCATGCGATTGTCTCCAATGTCCCTTCTCCATTTCACTGAGGTAGCCCAACGCCATGAAGCTACCCATCCCCCCTCCGCGGGCCATTCCACCCCCGAACGCCATGTTCCATCCAGAGACCATCCTGGCAAAGCGGTCAACCCATTTCCCAGTCTCACATCTACAATTCCCTCACGCCATTGAACCGCCTCTGTCGCAGTTCGGGATTGGCCAGAAGCAGACCAAAACCAATCGTTGGGTAATTTTTGTTCCGTTCCAACCGACAGCCACATTGCTGGGGCTTGGGCATTCAAAACAACCGGTGTACACCACATCAGAGGTATACCAAACACAAACAGCCAATGTCGCATGGGGCGCCTCAGAGGTCTTTGAAAATGCGAATGGTGTCTAAAACCACCGTCTCTGTGGCCGACTCAATGGTTAGATGCCGGACGACAGCCATGTCTCTTGGGGGTGTGACGCCTGAGGTGTCTTCGCTGTACACGTAGACCGTGTACTCGCCTGGTCGCAACCATGGGAACACAAAATTTCCCTCGTGATTGGTCTCTATCTCATCATCGGGTCCCACATTGTCCCCGTAAATCAGAAAAACATTTTCATCTGCCGCCGGATAAGCGGGGTAGGCTGTATTGGGGTCATTCAGCAATACGCGAGCCTCCTCCTGAACGTGACCGACGATACTTGCCCTCCCCCCTTCTCCCGGGGCTTGGGTGCAGGAGGCGAAGACGCATGCCGCAGCCATCGCGATAAAAAAGAGCACTCTTATGTTGAAGGAAATTGGCTTCATAAGGTCAAACATACGTCTGCCGACGCGCTAACTTGCGGCCCATGCATCCCTCTGACCATTTTTCGCCACCGCAAGGACTTCCGGCAGGGGAAGGTCGCCTTGAAGTGATTTGTGGACCCATGTTTTCAGGCAAGACGGAAGAGCTGATGCGCCGCATTCGTCGTGCACACATCGCCAAACTGCCTGTCGCTCTATTTAAACCTGCCACGGATACGAGATACGACACAGTCGAAGTGGTAAGTCACGACAAAAACTCTATGAATTCTACCGTCGTGAAAAGCAGCAAGGCACTTTGGAGACACATCCAAGACGCAAGTCAGAGAGAGCCTGGCCGTCGCGAAGGTTATTCCATCGTCGCCGTGGATGAGGCGCAGTTTTTCGACGAGAATCTTCCGCAAGTGTGCAATGCCTTGGCGAACCAAGGCTATCGCGTCATTGTTGCCGGCCTCGACCTAGATTATGAAGGTCAACCTTTCGGGCCCATGCCACGGCTTCTGGCATTGGCTGAGGAGGTCACCAAATTGCACGCCGTCTGTGTCGAAACTGGTCGCGCTGCCCACTTCTCTCATCGCATTGCCGGCGGCACCGACCAAGTTGAACTTGGATCACAGGACCGATACATTCCCTTGGCCCGCCACGCCTACGTGACTGCGAAGCAATCTGCCGTGGAATGACTGGCCGTGGGTGGTCGGTAGATGCATGGCGCCAATGGGGAGCAGCCTTTGCCCTTTCCCACGACGGAAACTTCTTCGAGCACGGCCCCGAAACAGGGTTGCTGCGCCATGTGAGCACAGACACGCGAACGCAAACCCAACCTTCAAAATCCATTTTCTTCGCCCTTGTCGGGCCTTGGCACGATGGGCACGATCATCTTCAAGCAGCGTACGATGCCGGGGTCCGAAGGTGGGTCGTTGGGCGGATTCCTCAAAAATCGGTCCGTTGGACACAGGACAGTGATGTTCTGGTCGTTCCCGATGTCATTCTCGCATTGCAGCACTTGGCCCTCACTCAACGCCACACTTTTCATGGACCGGTCTTGGCCGTCACTGGGAGCAACGGGAAAACCACTGTGAAAGAGTGGATTGCTTCTCTTTTGCCTGAACGCTCAGCCATCCATCGAAGCCCGCTCAGTCACAACAGCCAACTTGGAGTCCCTCTCAGCGTGTGGTCTATAGACGAACATCACGACATTTCCTTGATTGAGGCGGGCATCAGCATGCCCGGAGAAATGGTCAAATTGCGCGAATGCATTTGCCCCACTGAAGGAGTTCTCACTCATTTGGGCGAAGCGCACGTAGGCAACTTCGAAAACGCCGAGCATTTGGCTCGAGAAAAATGTGCTCTTTTTAAAGACTGCTCCAGGGTATTTCTTCCCGAATCACTGCGCCAAGCGTGCTCTGAATACCTCCCCTCACACATCGTCACCTGGTCTTTTGCGCACGAGCCAAATGCAACGGATGCTGCACTGCTGATAGAAATGGATTCCGCGCGTCGACAAGCCTCGCTTCGATGGAATGGAAAGACCGCAGATGTCACATTTCCGTTTGCAAACGACGTCTCGGTCCGCAACGCATGTACAGCCATTTTGGTGGCCTTGCATCACGGTTCTACGCTTGACGACATTCAACAAAAAACACCCTCGCTTTCTGAGCTCACGGGTCGAATGTCTTCAGTCAAGAGACCCCGAGGAGGCCTTTTGATTCAGGACGATTGCAATCATGACCTCGGGTCGCTGGAAGTCGCTCTTCAAGCTTTGGAACGAGCACCGGGCAATGGCAGCCGCGTAGCCATCATCGGCGACGTCACACAAAGTGGATTGGCGGTCCAAGAACGCATTGATCGCATTGCCAATTTAGTGGGATCGGTGAACCTCGATGAGCTTTGGTTTTGGGGGCCCAATTGGAATCCCATCGAAACCGAGGCGCTGCAACGTGCTTTATGCTCCGCATCCTCGCATTTGGCGGTGCATTGTTTTTCAGAACTCCCCGCACTTGTCTCCCGCGCAAATCGTCTCGACAAGGCCAATGTGCTTGTCAAAGTGTCATCCCACGCACCCGTAGAGGCGGTCATTCAAGCATTGGCTCCTGCGAGGCACGTCACCACGCTTACCATGCGCACAAGCAATCTGATTGAAAATGTTCGCATCCTCAAATCCCACGTGGGAGCCACGGGCGTAGTAGCAGTCATCAAGGGTTTGGGATATGGGACCGATCCGGTTGCTCTTGGTCGCTTACTTGAAGCGCAAGGGGTGGATTGGTTGGCTGTTGCCTACGCAGACGAAGGTGTTGCGCTTCGCGAAGCTGGCATTCAATCTCCCATCATGGTGTTGAACCCGGACCCGATCACCTTTGAAACGATGCACAGCCATCGTCTCGAGCCACAACTGGTCTCACTCAAACACGTGCGTATGGCCCTGGCATGGGCTGAAGCTCACGAGGCCATTGGCTGGCCCATCCACCTCAAGCTCGATACTGGAATGCATCGTTTGGGATTGGCTCCGTTTGAAGACGCAGAAGCTGCCAAGCTTCTCCGCAGTCCATCCTTGCAGCTGGCCTCGGTCATGAGTCACCTTGCAGGGGCTGACGATATGACCCTCGATAAAGCAACCAGAGCCCAGGTAGAGCAATTTTTTCATCGCACTTCACGGCATTTTAAAAATGTGCCTCGTCACATTCTCAATTCTGCTGGTTCCACGCGCATCACGGCTTTTCTTCACGAATCTGAGCGCCAAAAATGGGCAGCCGTACTTACTCACATCCGAGTGGGATTGGGCATGTATGGGTTGGGGCAAGAGGTAGCATCGCTGGGGCTTAAACCTGTCTTGTCGCTCCACACTTCAGTGGCCAAGCTCGTTCAGGTTCCCTCAGGGGAGGGCTCTGGATATGGCCTAACCGACGCGGCAAAACACGATCGCACCTTGGCTGTACTTTCGGTCGGATACGCCGATGGCTACCCGCGGTCTTTGGGCAACGGTGTCGGCTTCGTGAACTGGAAAGGTCGACACCTCCCAACTGTAGGTCGAGTGTGCATGGACATGGTCACCGTAGATGCCACGGGGTTGGACTTGATGCCTGGTGACCGCGTCTATTTGTGGGGTGACTCACCGAGTCTCGACGAAGTGGCCCAGCGAGCAGGCACCATCCCCTACGAACTCCTCACCCACATCGGGCCCCGCGTGCAAAGGGTCATTGAGCGTTAAACACTCGGTGACAAATGACACTTCCTGCTGGGACTGTTTCACGTGGTTTGGTCAACTCCGGAGCTGATCACACCCCTCGGCCCGCCAACTTGTAAGTGGTTCGTTCAATCCACCAATACATAACAGGAACAATAATCAGCGTTAAGAATGTGGCAAATGTCAAACCAAAAATGATGGCCCAGCTCATCGGCTTCCAGAACACATTGTTGTCCCCGCCCACATATATGTTGGGGTTGTAATTGGTCACCAAGCCCACGAAGTCAATGTTGAGGCCAATTGCCAATGGCAGCAATCCAAGTACCGTCGTAATGGCCGTCAACAAAACTGGACGCAAACGGGTCTTTCCGCCTTGAATAATTGCTGTATTTACTTCTGTGAAAGGCAGCTTTGTATCCTCCTCAGCCGATTGTCCCTCTCCAAAACCCAACGCTGCGCGACGACGTGCACGCAACAAGTTGGTGTAGTCGATGAGGACTATGGCGTTGTTGACCACCACTCCAGCCAGTGAAATGATTCCGATCATGGTCATGATGATCACAAACTCCATCTGAAACACCACCAACCCGAGCAGCACCCCAATAAGCGAAAACACCACACTGAAGCCGATAACGAAGGGGGTCGAAACACTGTTAAATTGACTCACAATGATGAGGAAAATCATAAACAGTGCGATGAGCAAGGCTTTGGACAAAAACGCCATTTCTTTTGCTTGCTCTTCTTGCTGGCCCGTAAAATTCCAGTTCACGGCGGAGGGAATGTCAAGCTCTGCACCCATGTCCTGTTGCATGACGTTGATGATTTCCGTAGGGTTTGCCCCTTCAAGTACGTTGGATGTGATGGTGATGACGCGTTTGAGGTCTTTACGCTTCACCGCACTGAATGTTGTTGCGCGGCTGGCTGAAGCGACAGCGCTGATTGGGACCTCTTTGATCTGGCCATCGCTCTGACTTCGGAAAATGACTTTTTGATTCATCAAAGCATCGCTGCTGTGGCGATACTCTTCTGCGAATCGGACATTGATTGGGTAATCGTCTTCGCCGTCTTTGAATGTTCCTACCTCGCGACCAAACAACGCCGTCCGCAAGGTGTAACCAATGTCGCGCGTGCTCAAGCCATACGTGCGCGCCTTTTCACGGTCGATGACGACCGGCATCTGAGGCTTGCGCTTGTCAACGTCAATTTTCAGCTCTTCTACCCCGGCATAATCTTTTGCGCGCAAAAAAAGCAGAGCCTTTTCAGACGCAGCGAGAAGCTCGTCGTAGTCATCTCCTGAAAGTTCCAAATTGATCGGTGCACCTTGCGGCGGCCCATCCGAATTTTTGGTCACAACCACCTCAGCATCGGGGTAGCCACGAAGTTCCTCTCGGATTGCGCTCAAAACATCTCCTGTTGCCAATCCTTGACGGTCTTGGAACTTGACAAAATTCACGACAATTCGTGCTTTGTGAGGCGTGGGGCCAAACTGTGGGCCCTCGTTGGGGTCGCTTGTGCCGTTGCCTACGGTACCAATGACGGAGTTGACCAAAAAGCTCTCCAGCTCTCCTGTCTCTGGGTTTGGCCTTTTAAAATCTTCTCTTGCCAGCACTTCCATCACCATGGCCTCAATGTCCTTGGCTACGTTGTTGGTCTCTGTCAAATCCGTGCCAATCGGTTTGGATACGAAGATGTTGAGATACTGCGGTTGGTTGTCTGGGAAAAACAACACTTTCGGCGGGAACACTCCCATCAAAACAATTGACAAAAACAACAGTCCAACAGTCCCCCAGAAAAACGCCCACGGTCTTTTGCCGCCCAACACAAACGTCAAAAAGCGCTCATAAAAAGCTTCAAGGCGCGGCAAAAAAGAATTCTGAAACGACAACGTCGCTGGATACAAGAAATACGTGTTGAGCAATGTCATGATGCCTGCAATGACGAGAATGTTTCCCAGGGCATTCACCCCAAGCGCGAGAAACACCAAACCAACTCCAACAAGGACAACAGAGGCCACATTGCTTCGCTGACGATTGACGTCCAGAGCGCCGACCTTCATGAAAGCAGCGGTCAGCACGGGATTGATCACCAGCGCCACAAAAAGGGAAGACCCCAACACAATGATCAGCGTCATTGGAAGATAGCTCATGAATTCTCCAATCAAGCCGGGCCACAAAGCCAAGGGAAGAAACGCCGCTAGCGTCGTGCCTGTCGAAGCAATGATTGGCCAGGCAACCTCGCCCACTCCATATCGAGCAGCCTCCATGGAGCTGAACCCCTCATCCATAAAACGATACACATTCTCCACCACCACAATCCCATTGTCCACGAGCATCCCAAGGGCCAACACCAATGAAAACAAAACCATCGTATTGAAGGTCACCCCCAGCGAATTCAGAATGAGGAAACTCATAAACATGGAAAGCGGAATGGCGACACCCACGAAAAGGGCGTTGCGCAAACCGAGGAAAAACAACAACACACCCACCACAAGCAAGACCCCAAAAATGATTGAATTCTGTAGCTCCTCCACCTGTGTTTGAGTCATGTCGCTTTGGTCGTTGGTAATGGAAACCCTCAGGTTACGAGGCAACACCTCGCGCTTGGCTTTCTCGATGATTGCGTTGATCGCCGACGACGCTTCAAGCAGATTTTCACCAGCCCTTTTCACAACGTCAAGAGAAACCACTGGGCGAGAAAACTCACGAGCGTAACTCTCCTCCTCTTTCTCGACAAACGACACTTCTGCCACATCACGTAAGTGGACTGAGAATCCATTCTCCGACTTGATGATCACGTTCTCTAGTTCTTCAATGCTGGTGAAGTCACCCTCGACTTGCACACTTCGGCGAACGCCATCGACCAACAGGTCGCCACCGGACACTGTCATGTTTTCTGAAGCAATGGCCTGAGCGATGTCATTGAAGCTGACCTGCATGGCCTCTGCCCGCAGATGATCTACCTCAATTTCAACTTCCAAGTCGCTGATTCCCCGAATGTCCACTTTGCTGATTTCAGGCAAAGCCTCTACCCTGTCTTCGAGATATTCCGCATACCTCTTTAAATCCTGCAGACGATAATCCCCACTCAGGTTGACATTCATCACCGGCATGAGCTCACTGAAATTCAGTTCCATCACGCTTGGGTCCGCGGGCAAATCTTTAGGAAAGTCTGGATCTGCCTTCACCTTATCCACAGCATCCTTCACCTTTCGCAACGCCTCTGTTGGCGTTACGTCGAAACTGAATTTGATGTCTATGGCGCTGTAGCCCTGTACGCTCGTGGAAGTGATTTCATCAATGCCTGAAATGGTGTTGATCTCCTTCTCCATGGGCCTGGTGATGAGCTTCTCCATGTTGACAGGACTGTTGCCCGGATAAGCTGTACTGACATAGATTTCTGGCACAACGATTTCCGGAAAGGCCTCCTTAGGAACAGTCAAATAACTGCTAATTCCTGAGAAGGTGATGATGGCAATGAGCACAAAGACCGTTGTCTTGTTCTGAATGCTGAGGGTTGTCAGGCCGAATTCTCGCAATCTTGTTTCGCCCTTTTTGGGGGTCTTAGAGTCAATGTCACTCATGATTCTATCACGCTCACCCGTTCTCCATCTACCACGCGAGATGCGCCTCGGTCAATGACCCTGTCTCCCGGTTTTAATCCTTGTTCAATCAGAAGCCGCCCCTCTGACATCACGCCTGTTTCAACCAATTGCTTGATTGCTTTTTCGCCACGAACCACGTAAACGTATTCCTGCCCTGTTGCGTCTTGCAAGACCATTGCTGCGGGCAATGCAAGAGCACTGTCTAAAGCTAGATCTGTAATGTGAATCGTGACAACCATGTTCGGCAATGCGCGCGCACCAGAAGGCAGGTCAACTGTCAGGTCAATGGTTCGATTGGCCTCTTCGATGAATTGACCCACCCGGCGAATTTCGCTGTCAACGGGGTCCAACCCTCGAGCCTCGATGCGAACCGGTTGGCCTGCCATGACAACGCCTGCGTAGTGGTCACTTACCGCAGCCCGAACATAGAGATCGCTTAAATCCACCACGCGAACCACAGGCATCGGTGGGGCTGCCATTTCTCCAACGTTGACAAACGTTCGATCAAGCACCCCGGCAAAAGGTGCTCGAATGACTGCTTGGTCAATTTGCTCATCAAGGGTGGCCAAACTTTGCTCGAGCGTTTCGAGAGCTGCTTTGGATTGAAGGTAATCCACTTCCGATCCAATCTCCTTTTTCCAAAGACGCTCTTGACGTTCAAACAACGTTTTGGCCAAATCCAACTGAGTCAACAACTCGGCCCGTTGTTTTGCAAGAACGTCCGTATCAATCTTTACCAAAGCCTGACCTTTCTTCACGGTCGCACCTTCTTCAACTAGGACCTCTCTAACCACTCCTGGAAAGGACGCGAGAATATGAGCGATGCGGTCTGTTTTCACGTTGCCTTGAACCGCAAATGAGTGCGCAAATGGCTCCGCCTCAATGGTTCGAACACCCACTCGAGTCAACCTTGCGTTGGTCCCTTCCCTGGTTGATGGCTCCGAATCCAATGACGCACCACATCCCACTAAAAGCAAGGTCACAATGCCGAGGAAACCGCAAATTTTCAACGTGTTCATCATGGTCGTGGGTTGGATGCGATTAAGCGTTGCTGAGCCGTCAGCCAAGCAAGTTGAGCGCCAATCAGATTGCCCTCTGCTTCGAGGAGTTGGTTTTGGGCGGTGTTGAGCTCGAAACTGCTGCGGACACCCTCTTTGTGTCCCAATTCGATGCGCGTGAGAATTCGTGCAGCCAAATCGAGCTGCTTCTCTGCATTCGAGAGAGCGGCTTGGGCATCCAAAAATGTCGCGCGGGCGCGGTCAAATTCGAGTTGCACTGCCGATTCCATCTGCATCAGCCCCGTCTCAGCATTGAGGACGGCTAACTTCGCCTTCTCAACCCGCTGACGACCACCAAAACTGGTCCAAATCGGCATGTTCAGTGACAGTCCCACAATTTGGGACGGGTACCAGTTGGCCTGATCTTCAAGCACTGGAAATGCCGGGTCTCTGAAGGTTTGCGCACTGTTTGAATAGAATGCCGCCACCTGTGGGAGGGCATCGGCTCGACGATTAATCACGTCGAGCTCAGCCAAGGCCACATAACGGCGCTGTTCCTCCAAGCTGGGGTTGTTGTCCAAGTTTAATGTCGATTGAATCGCTTCGGGAACCTTCGTCGACGTCAAAGCTTGAAGGTCATCTGTCAAAATCACGTTCTCGTCAACTTTCAGTCCACACTGAAACAGAAGAAGCTTCAGCGTCAAATCCGCCTGCAATCGCGCAGTGCTGAGTTGCTGCTCCAAGGCTTGACGCGAAAGCTGAAGTTGGTCTGAATCTACCGACTCCAGCAAGCCCTCTTCGACCAATGCTCGCACCTCTTGTTCTGAAGCAGCGACTAAGGTGAGGGCGCGATCCAATGTTTCCGCATTGGCCTCAGCCGCAAGGGCAGTGACGTAAGCCTCTGCCACCAAGCGTCTGGTCTCCACTTCCGTCGCATCTACTGCCAATGCCTTGGCATCCGCAAAGACCTGTGCCGCCTTTACACCCACGAGATAACTGCCACTGAACACCAGCTGAGTCGCATTGAACCCTGCTGTTGCTGATTGTGTGGTTCCAAAAGCCAACTCCAACACCAAGTCCTCGGGAGCCATTGGGTTGAATGACGTTGCAGGGACAACTTGCGTGGGAATGTCCAAAAAGTGATTGACGTCAAACGATGCGCTCACCTGAGGCAGACCCGTGGCCAACAATTCTTTGATGTCGCGTCGGGCGACGTCAACGTCAATGCGTGCTCTCTGCATCGCGTAGGCCTGAGCCACCCCCAACGTTTGAGCTTGGTCCAAGCTCAAGGCCAGCTGCGCACTGATCATAGGAGACCACAAAAGTGACAACGCACCTGCCAAAGCTCCGAGCTTGAAGAGTCGTTTCATGATGTGGAATTCAGTCGTTGATTCTCAATGTAAAGGCTTGTTTTTAACCTCGACGCCACGAAGGTATTGTGTAGCGTCCTGTTGCTCTCATTGCTCATTGAGACAAGGTCTCCGCAATGAGGTCGTCATCTGCATGATTGGCTCGAGTCACCTTCAGGCGAGGCTCCATTTTCATGGCGCGCTCGATGGCCCATTGGGCACCCTCGTTTCGGGCCCAACTGCGACGAGCAATCCCGTTGTTGACGTCCCAATGAAGCATCGACCGCAAGCGATGCTCACTTTCTTCGCTTCCATCGATCAACATGCCAAACCCACCATTCATCACTTCTCCCCAACCTACACCACCTCCATTGTGAAGGCTAATCCAAGTAGCACCACGGAAACTGTCACCCACAAAATTGTGAACGGCCATGTCCGCGGTGAAAGCAGATCCGTCGTAAATGTTTGAGGTTTCGCGATAGGGGCTGTCGGTGCCGCTTACGTCGTGATGGTCTCGGCCGAGCACCACCGGCCCCTTCAATCGGCCGTCCTTGATGGCGTCGTTGAAGGCCGATGCGATTTCTGCTCTGCCCTCTGCATCGGCATATAAGATGCGCGCTTGTGAGCCAACCACCAATTTGTTGGCCTTCGCCTCTCGTATCCAGCGCAGGTTGTCCTGCATTTGCTGCTGAATGTCAAGTGGCGCGTCCGCCATCAAGCGCTCTAATACGTCTGCTGCGATAGAATCTGTAACATCGAGGTCGCCAGGATCTCCGCTGCAGCAAACCCAGCGAAATGGTCCAAAACCGAAGTCAAAGCACATTGGACCCATGATGTCTTGAACGTAAGACGGGTATTTGAATTGTTCTCCTCCCGCATCCATGATGTCTGCACCAGCTCGGCTCGCCTCAAGCAGAAAAGCATTTCCATAGTCGAAGAAGTAGGTACCTCGTGAGGTGTGTTTGTTCACCGCATCTGCGTGGCGCTTCAGCGAAGCCTTGACTCGCGTTTTAAATTGCTCGGGATCTTCTGAAATCATCGCGTTGGCGGATTCAAAGTCGAGGCCTACCGGATAGTATCCTCCTGCCCAAGGATTGTGGAGCGATGTTTGGTCTGAGCCCATGTCCACGTGGATGTTTTCCTCGTCAAATTTTTCCCACACCTCGACCACATTGCCGAGGTAAGCGAAAGACTCTGCGCGCTTTGCCGAAACGGCTTCTTTCACGCGCGCAGTCAGTTCGTCCAGATCAGTGACCAGGTGGTCTACCCAACCCTGCTTGTGCCGTTTTTTCGCCGCCGCCGGGTTCACCTCTGCAGTGACCGACACGCAACCAGCAATGTTGGCTGCCTTGGGTTGAGCACCACTCATGCCACCAAGTCCCGCCGTTACAAAGAGTTTCCCCGCGAGACCATCTGTTGTGTCCGCAATGCCTCGCTTGCGGTCGATCATTCGTCCAGCGTTCAACACTGTAATGGTCGTGCCGTGAACGATGCCTTGGGGTCCGATGTACATGTACGAACCCGCGGTCATCTGACCGTACTGACTCACGCCAAGCGCATTCATACGTTCCCAGTCATCTGGTTGACTGTAGTTCGGAATGACCATCCCGTTGGTCACCACAACGCGAGGTGCATCAGCTTTGGAAGGAAACAATCCCATGGGATGACCAGAATACATGACCAGTGTTTGATTCTGATCCATCTCGCTGAGGTACTTCATCGTCAAACGATACTGCGCCCAGTTCTGAAACACTGCACCGTTGCCCCCATAAGTAATCAACTCCTCGGGATGCTGTGCCACCGCAGGATCCAAGTTGTTTTGAATCATCAACATCACGGAAGCCGCCTGCTTGCACTTGGCGGGATACCAGTCTATGGGATACGCCTTCATTGCGTGCTTGGGGCGCAATCGATACATGTAAATCCGACCATACAATCGCAATTCCTCGGCAAATTCTGGTGCCAATTCTGCGTGCTGCTCTTGAGGGAAATAGCGCAAAGCATTTCTCAGAGCCAGTGCTTTTTCCTTGTTTGTCAGAATGTTCTTTCGCACGGGGGCGTGACTCCACTCCGGATTTCGCAATGTGGCAGGGGGCAACGAGGAGGGTATCCCTTCGATGATGGCAGCTTGGAGGTCCGAAGGGCGCAATTCAAAGGATTGGGGGTCTGCGGCAGTCATGGCGTATTCTTTTTCTTCATAAAACGACCTGTTCGTTTGTCGAAACCATAAGGGCAATGCCTGCAACCACTTTGACAACAATGGCCTCGTTTCAGGTGGTATGATTCCGTGAAAACAAAGAAACCTTCCGGTGTCTTGTAAAAGTCTTCAGGATCCAGATTTGTAGGCATGCTCCAAAAGTACCGCCAACTCCGCCTGAATGTTCTGTTGCTTGTTTTGAGCATACCACTTGTGCACCTCCGCATTGTACGTGTGTGCGATTGAAGAATCCGCTTTGATGCGCCTCGCCAAAGACATCGCCTCTGCCGGACGTGGACCCCAAGTGCCGAGAATGTGAAGCTCTGCGTCCAAGAGCACAGTCATGGGGATCGACCGATCACCGTGAGTCAAAAACAAATCCATCACCTGAAGGTGGGCGTCGCGCATCAACACCCTCACTTCCAATTTTGTATTCGCACGTTCAACCATGGCCTCATGCACAGGCAAAATTTGGGCGCCGTCTCCGCACCAAAATTCATTGAGCACCAACATCTTCGTGCCCTTTGGAATTCTGCCCAAAGCCTCCATCAAATCCCCCCTCAACCCATTCTTAACCAAAGTCTTGCGAATGCGTTTCACCCGCTGTTGATTGATTGGTATGTACTTGTCATGGGGAGCTTCCATCTCGTTGGGGTTGGCCTCGGCATCGAGCAAGCCGTCGAGGTGAGCGTGAATGCTTACCGCCTCAGCCCAGCCTCGTCTTATCAGACGCGCGGCCGCGAGAGAATGCTTCGATTCCATTGGGTTCAAAAGTACCATCACGCGCCGGCACCTAATGTGTAACTTTGACTTGCTCATGAGCGACTCCATTCAGCACGAGTGTGGCATTGCCATGCTCCGCCTCAAAAAGCCTCTTCAACACTACGTTGACAAGTACGGCACGCCATTTTACGGGCTGAACAAAATGTACTTGCTGATGGAAAAGCAGCACAACCGAGGTCAAGACGGAGCCGGCCTTGCCAACATCAAACTCGATGTGAACCCTGGCAAACGCTTTATCTCTCGAATGCGATCGATTGACAACCGGCCCATCCATGATCTGTTTCAAAAGATCATGTGGCGCTTCCAAGATTTGACCGCAGACGAGCTTCAAGACATTGTCGCTCTTCAAAACGACCATGCATTCACCGGAGAACTTTTTCTGGGCCACTTGCGATACGGAACGTTTGGCAAAAATGAGATTGAAAATTGTCACCCATTCCTAAGACAAAACAACTGGCGTACTCGAAACCTTGTCGTTGCCGGCAACTTTAACCTCACCAATGTCGACGAGCTGTTCGACGTTCTGGTTAAAATTGGGCAACACCCCAAACAGAAGTCGGACACTGTGACTGTCCTTGAAAAAATTGGACATTTTCTCGACGAAGAGAACCAGCGAAGGTTTGAGGTTTTGAAGGCCCAGGGGTTGGACAACCAAAGCATCTCCGAACACATTGCGGACACACTCGACATGGGTCAGGTGTTGCGTCGTGCCTCAGCCGACTTTGATGGAGGATATGTCATTTGTGGGATGGCGGGGCACGGCGACTCTTTTGTTATGAGAGACCCCAATGGAATCCGCCCGGCTTACTGGTACGAAGACAGCGAGGTGGTGGTCGCTGCCTCAGAGCGCCCTGTGATCCAAACCGCCTTCAATGTCTCTGCAGAGTCAATTCAAGAAGTGAGTCCTGGATCGGCTTTGATCGTCAGGAGAAACGGCAAAGCACATCTTGAGGAAATTCGAGTTGCTGGCGAACGCAAAGCGTGCAGCTTTGAGCGCATCTACTTTTCTCGAGGGAACGACGAAGAAATTTACAAAGAGAGAAAAGCGCTGGGCCGTGCCATTGTTCCTCGGGTCATGGAGGCGATTGAACACGACCTCGACAACACGGTAACCAGCTTCATCCCCAACACAGCGGAATCGTCTTTCTACGGACTAGTACAAGGACTCGAAGAACATCTCAATACCAGCAAAATTGCGCGAATCAAAGGATTGGGAAACAGCCCTGATCACGGTGAAATTGAAGCCATTTTAAACGAGAGCCCTCGCGTCGAAAAAATCGCCATCAAAGACGCCAAACTTCGAACATTCATCACAGAAGACCGCTCGCGAGACGATCTCGTAGCACACGTCTACGACATCACTTATGGCACCGTAAGACGAGGAAAAGACAATTTGGTGGTCATTGACGACAGCATTGTTCGGGGGACGACACTGAGAAAGAGCATCCTCAAAATCCTTGACCGGCTTGGGCCCAAACGCATTGTTGTTGCCTCGAGTGCTCCTCAAATTCGTTACCCCGACTGCTACGGGATTGACATGGCTCGAATGGCGGACTTTGTTGCCTTTCAAGCTGCTGTCTCTCTCCTTAAAGAGCGTGGCATGAATCACGTTTTGACCGAAACCTACGAAGCGTGCAAACATCAGCTTACCCTGCCTTTGGCACAAAACGAAAATCAAGTCAAGGCCATTTATGCCCCTTTCGATGACGAAGAAATCAGCAATCGAATCAGTCATTTGCTGACGCCTGAAGACATGAATGCCGAGGTGAAAATCATTTTTCAAAGTGTGCAAAGCCTGCACGACGCATGTCCCAATCACCTAGGGGATTGGTATTTCACTGGAGATTTTCCCACAAGAGGGGGGCATCGCGTCGTAAACAAAGCGTTTGTCTATTACATGGAAGGCAACGACGCGCGAGCGTATTGAATCGTTCTCAGCTCAGTGTGTAATCAACACCCGGCAATTGTTACGGGTGCCCTCCACATTGAGGACGTGCATGCCTGCTGGCCAAGAAGACACGTCCCACAATTCTCGTTCCGACAGCAGTTGACGGCATTGCAACGTCCTGCCTTGCAAGTCCAAAACACGAACCCATGAACCAACTGATCCTGAAACGGTCAAACTGTTTTTGGCAGGCGAAGGGAAGGCGTGAAATGCGCTTGCCACGGGCAAATCAAAATTGGCCGTGGCATCGACCACAAATTCTGCTCCTGACAACACAACTGAACTGTCCCCATCTACCACTTGGGTGAGGGTGTAGGTTTGAGCCACTGGCAAAGGCATGTCCTGTGTCCAATACTGATGCCCCGAGGTAAGCAAATGCGTGGAGGAAATGACTGTGCTGTCGTGGACTTGAGTCACCGCCATCACGCGAAGTGTGTTTTGAAAAGACAGCCCATT
>Ga0160422_10000965_pt1 | contig 17773 bp, 10 predicted proteins | sample Fk160mmetaG_FD_108192 | JGI IMG/M metagenome (GOLD analysis project Ga0160422, IMG submission 108192) | Marine microbial communities from the Central Pacific Ocean - Fk160115 60m metaG | ecosystem: Environmental > Aquatic > Marine > Oceanic > Photic zone | place: The Central Pacific Ocean... | reverse complement strand
TCAGGGTCTTTATACTCAAGTAAGTATTCAAGAGATGAGTTAATAAACAACTTTGTTGAAAAGGTACTAGAATCTTTCCCAGCTAAATCATAAATATTTTTTACAAATATTTTTCAATTCATCAGAATCAATATTAAGCTTTCCAGATCCTGATGCAAAATTTTGTTGACCTCCTCCTCCTCCATCAATTCTTTTACATATTTCTTTAACAATCGTAGAGGCGTCTAATTTGTGTAAAGAATTAAGATTTTTAGAAATGTTACAAACCAGGGAAGTTTTATTATTAGATCTACATTTTAATAAAATAAATGCATCTTCAATATTTCTGATCAATGAAAAACTGAGTGATTTTAAGTTATCAGAATCAAAATCATTAATTTCTGAAACTAAAAGATTTACTCCTCTGCAATTCTCAACATTTTTAATTAGATCATCTGCTAGGGTACTAACTATCTTTGATTGGTAATTTTTAATATTTTTTTCAAGCTTTTTATTACTTTGATTTAATGATAAAACATTCTCATAAATCTTAGAATTTGTGGAAACAAGCTCCCCTATTCTATTTAATTCCGTACTTTGATCAGATAATAACTTCAATGCATTTTTCCCAGTAAGAGCTTCAATTCTTCTAATTCCAGATGCAACTGAGCTTTCAGAAATGATCTTAAATAATCTTATTGATGATGTGTTTTTAACATGAGTTCCTCCACATAATTCATAGGAATTTCCAAACTTTACTGTTCTCACTACATCTCCATATTTTTCACCAAATAAGGCAATTACACCATTTTCTAAAGCATTGGTATATTTTTCTGTTCTATTTTCTTCTAGGTTTAAGGATTGATCTATAATATCATTTACAAAATCTTCAATCTTAACAATTTCATCCTTTTCAATTTTTTTAAAGTGAGAAAAATCAAATCTTAAGCCAGTATCTGAAACCATTGACCCTCGCTGTTCAACATGCTCACCAAGTACTTCTCGAAGCGCTTGATGTAATAAATGGGTCGCTGAATGATTTGATGAAGTTTGTTTTCTTTTTTTATTATCAACAACGAGTTCAATTTTAGAACTTGATATATTTTCAAAAGAACATTCATGAATGATATCATCATTTTCTTTTCTGGTATTGAATACTTCAATTTTTTTATTATCGTTAATTATAATTTCACCCGAATCTCCAATTTGTCCACCACCTTCAGGATAAAAGGGTGTACTAGACGACACAAGTTCTAATTTCTTTATGTTTTTATTTTCAACAGTTCTAAATTTTATTATTTCAGAGCTTAAACTTAGATTATCATAACCTTCAAAAGTGCTTGATTTAATATCACCAAATACAGTCCAATCAGATATTTTATTTACTGATGAACTTCTTGACCTATTTCTTTGTTCTTCTAAAAATAAATTGAAATCTGACTGATCAAATGTCCTGTTATGTTCACTAAGTATGAGTTCTGTTAGGTCAGCAGGAAATCCATACGTGTCATATAATTCAAATACATTTTTTGCATCAATCTGCTTTGAGTTGCAACCATTAATTATAATATTTAATCTATTAATACCTTGTGACAAAGTCCTTAAAAATGATTTTTCTTCCTGCTCAATTATAGACTGAATATGAGACTTTTGCTTATTTATTTCATTAAAAGAGTCTTTAAACTGATTTGATAAAACATTGACCAACTTGAAAATAAAAGGTTTCTCGATATTTAAAAAAGTGTAAGCATACCTGATCGCTCTCCTTAAAATTCTTCTTATTACATAACCTGCGCCTGTATTTGAAGGTATTTGACCATCTGCAATACAAAAAGAAACTGCTCTAAGGTGGTCAGCAATAACTCTTATGGCAATATCTGATTTTTCATCATATCCGTAAGAAATTCCTGACATTTTTTCAATTTCAACGATAATTGGTTTAAAAATATCCGTATCATAGTTAGATTCTTTTTTTTGAATAACTCTCGCTAATCTTTCAAAGCCCATTCCTGTATCTATATGTTTTTCTGGCAAGGGCTCTAAAGTTCCATCAGATTTTCTATTAAACTGTATAAAAACTAGATTCCACAGTTCGATCACTTGTGGATGATCTTTATTTACTAAATCAATAGCACTTAATTTTAGTTTTTCCTCTTTGGTTCTGAGGTCTATATGAATTTCTGAGCAGGGTCCACAAGGTCCAGTATCACCCATTTCCCAAAAGTTATCTTTTTTATTTCCTAAGATGATCCTAGATTTATCAATAATTTCTAACCAAAATTTTTCAGCTTCATTATCTTTTTGTAAACCATCTTCAGAGGAACCTTCAAAAATTGTTACATAAAGATCATTAGGGCTAATTTTATATTCGTTAGTTAAAATTTCCCAACTCCATTTAATTATTTCCTTTTTGAAATAATCACCGAAGCTCCAATTCCCAAGCATTTCAAACATAGTGTGATGGTAATGATCAATCCCTACTTCATCGAGATCATTATGTTTTCCTGAAACTCTTAAACATTTTTGAGAATTTACTACCCTTTTTCCAAAATTAGACTCACCACCTAAAAAAATGCTTTTGAACTGATTCATGCCAGCATTAGAAAACATTATTGAAGGATCATTTTTTGAAACAATAGGTGAAGATTCTACAAAATTGTGAGACTTATTTTTAAAAAAATCTATGAATATATTTCTAATCTTATTTGAATCCATTATTATCAGTAAACTTAAAATAGAATCTTTATATTTACAAAGAAAGAAATAAATATCGAGTACTCAATCAAAAGATTTTTTTTTATGAGTAAATCTAAATATTATTACGATAAAAAATCATTATCCTTCAAAGAGCTAAGGCTTTCAAAAAAAGCCAGGTTTATTAATACATTTACCTTTCTATTTTCTTCTTTCTTCTTTGGAGCTCTTATATTATTTATTCTAATTAGCACACCTCATTTAAATACTCCAAAAGAATTGACCCAAGAGAGAGAGTTAAATAATTATAAAATTCAGATGGATGTATTGAACAACAGGCTTGAGCAACTTGAGGCGGTTCTTACGGATTTAGAATCTAGAGATAATAATATTTATAGAGTATTGTTTGAAGCCAACCCTATTGATTCAGATGTTAGAAAGGCTGGATTTGGAGGTATTAATCGTTACTCTGATTTAGAAGGCTATGATAACTCTAAAATCATAATTGAAACAACTAAGAAAATTGACATACTAACAAAACAACTTGTTATTCAATCAAAATCACTAGATGAAATAGAAAAGCTTGCACAAAATAAACAATTACTTCTTGCAGCTATGCCTTCAATCCAACCAATTAAAAATGATGATTTAACAAGATTAGCATCTGGTTTTGGAATGAGAACTGATCCATTTGACAAATCTCGAAAAATGCACAGTGGTATGGATTTCTCAGCTCCTAGAGGTACACCAGTTTATGCTGCCAGTAATGGAAAAGTAGTTAGGGCAGATAGCAGATCATCAGGATATGGAAAACACATAAGAATTGAACATGGTTTTGGATATCTAACTCTTTATGGTCATCTAGATTCATATAATGTAAGAAGAGGCCAAAAAGTAAAAAAGGGGGACATAATAGGTTACGTTGGAAATACCGGACGATCAAAAGGTTTTCACTTGCATTATGAAGTGCACAAGGACGGAAAAAGAGTTAATCCTGTCAATTATTTTTACAGTAATCTAAGCCCTGAAGAATTTGATGAAATTTTAAGAATTTCAAGTCAAGAAAACCAATCATTAGATTAATGGAAATTAATCTCAAAGAAAAATTATTTTATAATATTGGTGAAGTAGCCGAGGCATTCAATGTTAACCCATCCCTTATCAGATACTGGGAAAAAGAATTTGAAATTTTAAATCCTAAAAAAACACTCAAAGGAACTAGAAAGTACAATTCAGTTGATGTTAAAAACTTAAAATTGATTTACAATCTTTTAAAAAATAGAGGATTTACTATTGAGGGTGCAAAAGAAAAAATAAAATCTGAATCAAAAAAATTTGAAATTGTAGAAAAGCTAGAAAGAATTAAGGCCCAATTGATTTTAATTGAAAAAGAGATCTAATTATTTTTTTCTAAAATATATTTTTATTGGGACGCTAGTAAAACCATAAAGTGATCTCATTTTATTTTCAATAAATCTTTTATATGGATCCTTTATGTATTGAGGAAGATTTGCAAAAAAGACAAATTGCGGATAATTTCCAGAAATTTGATTGATATATTTAATTTTTATTCTTTTACCCTTAACTGATGGTGGTGGTGTTGATTCTATAATCGGAAGTAAATCGTTGTTTAATTTGCTTGTTTTAATTTTTTTAGACCTTGTTTTATAAGTATCAATTGATAACTCTAATGACTTAAAAATTCTTTGTTTAGTTAGGCAAGAAATAAAAACAATATGAACATCAACAAATGGTTCAATTTCTTTTTTTATTTTTTCTGTAATTATTTTAGATGAATTAGTTTCCTTATCAACTAAATCCCATTTATTTACAAGTATGATTATTCCTTTGTTTCTCCTATGAGCTAACCAAAAAATATTTTTTATTTGAGAGTCAAATCCTCTTGTAGCATCTATTATCAAAAGACATACATCACAATTTTCAATTGATCTAATTGATCTAACTACACTATAAAATTCTAAATCTGAGTCAATTTTGGATTTTTTTCTAATTCCAGCTGTGTCAATGATTTTAAAATTAAAATCAAATTTATTATATACAGTATCAATGCTGTCCCTGGTAGTTCCAGGTTCATTTTTTACAATATTTCTCTCCTCACCAATTAATGTATTTATATATGAAGATTTACCAGCGTTTGGACGTCCAACTACTGAAAATGACGGAAGGTCATCTGAAATCGAATCTGATGAGTCGTTTATGTCTTCAACTAATTTATCAAGCAGATCACCTGTTCCACTTCCATTAATTGCGGAAATTGCAAATAATTTATCAAAGCCTAGATTGTAAAATTCTAACGAATCATTTATCAATTTATTTTTATCAGCTTTATTTACGGCAACAATTACTGGCTTATTAGTCTTTCGGAGTAATTTAGCTATTAACTTGTCAGAAGAATTATTAGATTCATTTACATCCACAACAAAGATTATTTTATCACATTCATCAAGAGCCAAAATCACCTGCTTATCAATTTCAGATTCATATTTGTCATCCCCTCCACTAACATAACCTCCAGTATCAATTATTGTAAAATTTTTACCATTCCAGTCAGATGACGAATAATGCCTATCCCTTGTAACACCACTGGTAGGATCAACGATTGCTGAATTGCTTTTAGCCAACCTATTAAACAAAGTTGACTTTCCAACATTTGGTCTACCTACTATTGCAACTATTGTATTCATTATAATTGGTGCAAATCTAATGTTTTAGAGTAATATCAACCTAGGTCGTAACCAAAACGTTTAAGATGTTTATCCTCAGATTTCCAGTTTTTTAAAACCTTTACTTTTAAATCAATAAAAACTTTCTTTTGAAAGAACTTCTCAAGATCAGTACGCGCTTTTGTTCCAATTATTTTTAAATTATTACCCTTATGGCCAATCAAAATTCCTTTTTGGGATGATCTTTCTACATAAATCATAGATTCGATTTTGATTATTTTTGATGAAGGCTTAAAACTTGTAGTTTCAACTTCAACTGAATATGGGATTTCCTTGTCATAATGATTTAAAATTTTTTCCCTGATTATTTCATTAACAAAAAAACGTTCAGATTTATCAGTTATTTGATCTTTGGAGAAATAAGGATTACCCTCAGGTGATAGTTCAATAATTTTGTCTAATAAATTTTCTAGATTGAAAGAATTAGTAATAGAAATTGGAAAAATAAATTCATTATCAAAGAAAGAACTAAATTTCTCAACAATTTGATCTAAAATAATATTATCAATTAAATCAATCTTATTCAAGACTATTAAAATAGGGATTTTAAGAGATTTTATCTTATTAATAAGATCATTATCAAAATAATCGTCCTTACTTGAATCAATAACTAACAAAATAACATCTGCATCAGAGTAAGAACCACTAACAAACTTCATCATAGATTTGTGAAGTTTATTTTTTGGAGTTATAATACCTGGAAGATCAGAAAAAACCAGCTGGTAATGATCATCATTAAGTATGCTAAATATTCTATGACGAGTGGTTTGAGCCTTTGGAGAAGTTATAGAAATTTTTCTACCCATAAAAAAATTTACAAGCGAAGACTTGCCAACATTAGGCTTTCCAATTATATTAATAAATGCAGATTTATGAGTTTTTTTCACGCAATACAATGAATTACGTAAAATTAAAACTTATAATTATTAAGACTATGTAAAGTTTAAAAATTATATATTTTTATTGGAGAAATAACTATACATCACTACAACATTTTAATCTTTTAACGAAAAATAATAAATACATAACAGGAGAATTTAGTAATTGGGTATTTTTCAGTAATCAACAATAAGTAAAGGTTTTTTTAAAAAAAACTGGATATAATGAATTAAATTTAAATATAGTAAACACAACTAATATCCTTAGAAATAAACACATACTATAAATAAAAAAAACCACACATGGATAACAAAATCTTTTTTGGGAAAACCGAATCCTACCTCAGAAATAAAGATGTTAGTGGTAAAGAAATTTCAATTAAAGGAGAAAACTTTTATAAAATTGAAAATCTTGATTCAATGAGGCCGTTTTTTATGACCATAGTTAGCCCATATAATCATTGGTTTTTTATTTCAAGTAACGGATCATTATCAGCCGGAAGAAAAAATTCAAATAATTCATTGTTCCCGTACTACACAGATGATAAAATAACTGAGCTTCAAGATGTTACTGGTAACAAAACAATTATAAAAATATTATATAGTGATAAACTTTCATTGTGGGAACCATTTTCTATAAGAAACTACGGTCTTTATGATATTGAAAGAAATTTATACAAAAACTTAAAGGGGAATAAAATAATCTTTGAAGAAATTAATAATTCTCTTGGATTAGTTTATAAATACCAATGGTCATCATGTGATGAATTTGGATTTGTTAAAAAATCTACTTTAACAAACAATAATGATAAATCAGTTCAGATTGAATTATTAGATGGAATACAAAATATTTTGCCTTGGGGAGTAGATGAATCGCTTCAAAATTCTACTAGTAACTTGGTTGACGCTTATAAAAGGAACGAACTCGAAAAATTTTCTAAAATTGGAATTTATGCATTGAGCGCATTAATTGTAGATAAAGCTGAGCCAAGTGAGGCTCTTAAAGCGAATATTGCTTGGTCAACAGGATTTGATAAAAGCAAAATTTTGTTATCATCACTTCAATTAGACAATTTCAGGAAAAATTTTGATATTTCTCAAGAAGAAGATATTAAAGCTGAAAAAGGTGCCTATTTTGTAAATTCTGATTTTGAATTGAGCTCTAATCAAAAAAAGACATGGCATATTGCTTGTGATGTAAATAAATCCTCATCTGAAATAATAAAGCTAAAAAACATCCTCACAGAACAGAAAAATATTTCTGATAAACTAGATAATTGTGTAGAAAAAGCATCAGACGACCTATTAAAATTAGTCGGATCGTCAGATGGTTTGCAAACTTCAAATAGAAGATTACAAAATATAAGGCATTTCTCAAACACTCTTTTCAATATTATGAGAGGTGGGATATTTGATGATCATTATAATATTGAGAAATCAGATTTTAATGAGTATGTTAAGAGATCAAATAAAAAAGTATATTCAAAAAAGAAGCATTTAATTAATAATCTTCCTGAAAATTTTGATATTAAAAAGCTAAGATTTTTATGTGAAAATGATGATGATAAGAATTTTGTAAGACTCTGTTACGAGTACTTACCTTTGAAGTTTAGCAGAAGACATGGGGATCCAAGTAGACCTTGGAACAATTTTTCTATCAACACAAGAAATGAAATTGATAACTCAAAAATTCTTGATTATCAGGGAAATTGGAGAGATATTTTTCAAAACTGGGAAGCTTTAGCTTACTCATATCCAGAATTCATTGAGGGAATGATTTGTAAATTTTTAAATTCAACAACTTTTGATGGATATAACCCGTACCGAGTTACCAAATATGGTTTTGATTGGGAAACTATCGAGCCTGATAATCCTTGGTCATATATTGGGTATTGGGGTGATCACCAAATAATTTATTTACTTAAGTTCTTAGAGTTTATTGAAGATTATTACCCTGGAAAAATTAAAAAATATTTAGATCATGATTTTTTTGTTTATGCAAATGTTCCCTATAGAATAAAAAGTCATGATGAAATATTAAAAGACCCAAAAAACACAATTGATTTTGATCATGAAAGTGAAGAAAAAATTCTTAGAAGAAGAGAAAGATTTGGAATTGATGGAGCTCTACTTATGGATGAAAACTATTTTATTATTAAAGTAAATTTTATTGAGAAAATCTTAGCAACGACACTTGCAAAAATTTCAAACTTTATTCCAGAAGCTGGTATTTGGATGAACACTCAAAGACCTGAATGGAATGATGCAAATAATGCTTTAGTAGGAAATGGTGTTTCAATGGTTACTTTATACTATTTGAGAAGATTCCTTAGGTTTTTTAAAAATATAATTTACAAGTATAGTTTATCAGAATATGACCTATCGTTGGAATTGAAAAATTATTTTAATCAAGTCTATAATTCATTGAAAACTAACGAAAATTTAACTAGTAGCTCTATCAATGACAATGACAGAAAAACTATTTTAGACCTGTTGGGAACAGCAGCCAGTTCTTACAGAAATTCAATATATAAAAATGGTTTTTCAGGTAAAAGAAGCCTAATTAACAAAAAAGATTTACTCGATTTTATAGAAATAACTACAAAATTTTTAGATCATTCAATCAAAGCAAATAAAAGAGCTGATGGATTATATCATGCTTATAATTTAATTACACTTGATGACAATTCAGTAAAAATCTCTCATTTACCTGAAATGCTTGAAGGTCAAGTTGCAATTTTGAGTTCGAAAGCATTAAATAGTCAAGAAAACTTAAGTGTATTAAATAGTTTAAGAAGAAGTAAATTATTTAGACCTGATCAATACAGCTATTTATTATATCCTAATAAAAATCTTCCGGGATTTTTAGAAAAAAACAATATCCCAAAAGAATATGTTTTAAAATCTAAATTATTAAAAGATTTGTTAAATGATGACAATAGACAAATTATTGTTAAAGATTGTGAAGATGGATATCATTTCAATGGGTCATTTAATAATGTAAATTCATTGATTGATGCTCTAAAAAATCTTCCTCAAAAATATAGTGATTCAATTAAAAAGGAAAGGAATTTTATTTATGATTTATTCGAAAAAGTTTTCGAACATAAATCTTTTACAGGAAGGTCTGGAACTTTTTATGGCTATGAAGGTCTAGGTTCAATCTACTGGCATATGGTCTCTAAACTTCAATTAGCAGTTTATGAAGTAATAAATAAAGCCATTATTTCAAATAGTGATGATAAAGTCGTTGGTCAATTATTTGATCATTATTTTGAAATTAATGAAGGTATCGGAGTAAATAAGTCGCCTGATTTATATGGAGCTTTTCCTACAGATCCATATTCACATACCCCATTTGGAAGGGGAGCGCAACAGCCTGGAATGACCGGTCAAGTAAAGGAAGATATTATAAGCAGATTTGGTGAGCTTGGTGTTAGAGTGAAAGAGGGTAAAATTTCATTTGATACGTCAATTTTGAGAAAAGATGAATTTATAAATGACAAGAGCAAGTTTAAATATGTGGATTACAATAATACTATCATACAGTTAGAGTTAGAGGAAAACTCACTAGGGTTTAGTATTTGCCAAGTTCCAGTAATTTATCATCTTTCAAATAAAGCTGAAACAATAATTTCATTTTCCAATGGAGAAAAAAATAAAATTAATGGTAATGAAATTGATCAAATAAATAGTAAAAAAATATTTGAAAGAACAAACGAAATAGAAAAGATTGATGTATACATTATTAAATAAAATTATATGAAAAAATTTATTGTATTTGCTTTGCTAATTTTTACTTTCATGACAAATGCTTGCGATGTAAATAAAGTTAAAATTGAGAAAAATAAATTAAATGTTAATGGCGTTGAATATTTTATAAAGGGTATATGTTATGATCCGGTACCAATTGGAAAAAAAACAAGAAATTTTAATACAATTGATAAAGATTTATCTTTGATGAAAGAGGCTGGCATAAACACAATAAGAGTTTACTCTCCAATAGATGATCTTTATATTTTAAATAAAATTGACAAAGCAGGTATTAAGTTAATTACAAGTTTTGGTTATAATCAAGATGGATATTACGACATCTTAAATGGAACTTATATCGATTATATCAACAAATATAAAGACCATAACGCGATACTGCTTTGGGAGTTGGGCAATGAATATAATTATCACCCTGAATGGTTTAATATGGATATTGACAATTGGTATCTAGCAATGGATAATGCTGCTAAAAAAATTAAACAAATTGATAAAAATCATCCAGTTTCAACTGCACATGGTGAAATTCCAAACAGAAAAGCCATGGAAATGGGAAAAAATATAGACATATGGGGAATTAATGTTTACAGATGGGATAACCCAACTTCTTTGATTGAAGAATGGGAAAAAGTGAGTGATCTACCAATGTATTTCTCTGAAACAGGTAGTGATAGCTACATGACAAAAGATAATAATGGATTTAAAAAAGGAATTAATGAAGATGCACAAGCAATGGCAAATCACAACATAATCAGTAATACTTTTAAAATGAAAGATAAATTAACTGGAATTATAATTTTTCAATTTGTTGATGGATTGTGGAAAGCAGGTAATCCAGAAAAACAAGATATTGGTGGTTGGGCACCTGACAGCACAGGAGTTCCATATGATGGAAGTCCTAATGAAGAATTTTGGGGAATTGTGGATATTAATAGAAATAAAAAGAAAACATTTGATGTAATTAAGGAGTTTTTCAACAATTAATTATGAAGTCAAAAGTTACCAATTTAGAAAAAATTGCTTTTGGGTTTGGAATGTTAGCAAATCAAATGTTCCCTGCTGCACTTGGTATTTTTATAATTGTTTTAATTCAAGACTTAGGATTTGCTGCAATTATGTGGGGTATATTACAATTTGCTCCAAGATTATTTGACGCAATTACAGATCCTATAATGGGTTTCATTTCTGATAATACTAAGTCAAAATGGGGGCGTAGAAGACAGTATGTATTAATAGGTGGAATATTAATGGGTATATCATACATTGCTATGTGGCAGATTTATGCAGAAAATGGTTTAACATACAACTTTATTTATTTTCTACTGTGGTCGCTAGTCTTTTATCTTGGTTTAACAATATTTAGTGTTCCTTATGTTGCAATGGGCTATGAAATGAGTGATGATTTTCATGAAAGAACTCAAATCATGGCAATTGCACAGTTTATTGGACAGTGGGCCTGGGTAATTGCACCATGGTTTTGGATAATTCTGTATGACCCAGAGATTTATCCAGAAGGTGCTGATCAGGGTGTTAGAGAATTATCTATTTGGGTAGCTATTGCCTGTACTCTGTTTGCTATCGCTCCAGCAATTTTTATTAAAAGTAAATCAACAGTCGGTAGATCTGACTTTGTTATAATAAATGCAGCAAATATTGGCAATAGTATAAAAGATATATTTATTACTGCTTTTGGAGCTTTTAAGATTAAACCATTCAGAAGAATTGCGTTTGCTACTTTTTTAGTTTTTAATTCTTTTCAAGTAATTGCACCATTTACTTTTTTGATAATAGTTCACTACTTATTTGCAAGTGATACAACTGCTGCTGGATATTGGCCAGCTCTTCATGGATCAATTGGCGCACTTATTACTTCATTTATCGTGATTCCTCTAATTACTTTTATCTCTAAAAAAATTGGAAAAAAGAAAGCATTTATATTTTCGCAATTAGTTTCAGTTATAGGATATGTTTTGTTTTGGTTCTTGTTTATACCGGGAAAGCCCTACATGTTTTTATATGCTCTGCCATTCCATTCATTTGGTATTGGTAGCTTATTTACGATTATGATGTCAATGACAGCAGATATTTGTGACTTGGATGAGTTTGAAAATGGAACTAGAAGAGAAGGTGTTCTTGGTGCTGTCTACTGGTGGATGGTAAAATTAGGATTTGGAGTTGCAGGTCTTCTAAGTGGATTCGTTCTTCAATTTGTTGGCTTTGATGCGGAAAATACAACTGAATTTGCAATTGATGGAATGAGAATATTTTATTCGATAATCCCTGTATTAGGAATTCTTGTAGCAATCTATTTAATGAAAGATTATGAGATTGATGAGAATCGAGCTAATGAAATAAAGAAATTGCTAAATAAACGATAATATCGTTTGTATCATAAAGATTATTTTGTTTTTCCAGATAAATATTTAGAATTAAGGAACATAGAATTTAAATCCCAAACCAAAAAAACTAAACAAATGATTTAAAAATTTATTTTATATTTGCCATCCAGATCGCGGGATAGAGCAGTAGGTAGCTCGTCGGGCTCATAACCCGAAGGTCGCAGGTTCGAGTCCTGCTCCCGCTACTAAAACAATAAAACGGTTATACTACTCTAGTGTAGCCGTTTTTTTATTTAAAATGATTTATTCATGAATTCCATTGCTTTAATACAAGTATCTACCATGCCCCCATCTAACATTAGAGATGCTGTACCAGGAAGTTTAGGAATTTCACTATTGTAAAAATCCCAATATTTTTTCCAATTTCTGAGGTCAGCTTCAGATTTATCATATTCACCATTATAAAATCTGAAAATTCCACTTACATAATATCTAAGAGTTCCAATAAGATATTTTCCGTATAATAATGTATTATATAATTCCATTGCCTTTTCTTTTTCTGGAATTTGATCTTTGATATCAGCAAATTTTGAAAGCATGGTATTCATTATAGCTAGGGCCTCCTCCTTTTCTAAAATATCTTCTTCAATTGTTTCTGAATTAAATATTGATTTGATTGTTCCTGGTGGAAAAGATTTTCCAACGCTTAATTTATTATTAGAATTTGTACCACCGCCAATTAATTCATCTCTAATCCAGTTGTTAGAAGGTAACCATCCTTCTTTTTTAATACTATAATTTTTAAAATATCTAGATTTAAGAATTAAATCTTCAGATAACATTAGAATTTCAGCAATTACGTCTGCAACTTTACTTTTGTATTCAACTTCAAATTCAATTGCAGCCCATTCTTTAGCAAGCACTAATGGATCACTATCAACGTCCCATGTAAGACGACTAAATCCATATATGTTGGCACCCAGCCACTCTTCTCTTTTAATATATGGTCCACACCATCCATCTGCTGATAACCATCCCCAAGCAGTCCTAATACCAGCTTTATATCCATATTTCATCCCTCCTTGTCCACCAAGTTCTTTTGGTCCTTTGGCCATTCTAATGACATCGTAATAAGGTATCGAATTTTTAAAATTATAGCCATCCTGGCATAAAAACTCCATTGCTTGTTCTTTATCTCCAGCACCAATAACTGGATTAAATAAATTATAACGCCAAAAATCAGTTCGTGTATTTTTTACCGAAAATATAATATTATCAAAAGCCTTTACCTTATCAATTACTGCATTATATCTATCTGTATTTGCACCCCAATTAGAATTACCAACTGCCCAAGTTCTAGGCATATAAATTTTATTATATTTTTTACTCACGATTTGATGAATAAAATCAATAATCCTAGGGAATTTCTCTTCAATTCCTTTAGTATCTAAACCCTCTCCAACAAAAAAGTTATTATAATAAGAGTAGTTTTCACCAAATCTGGTTGTTATAATATCAATATCTGGAAAATTTGTTAAGAATTCATTAAGTGAATAATCAAGTAAGTCCCATTTTTTAGATGGGTCTTGACCTTTGGGATAAATAAATATATCGCTGCTAGCGACAGTTTTAAGATGATATTTGTTTGCAATATCTATTAGTTCAGAAATTTTTTGTTTACGCTCACGAACCCATTGTCCGGCTTCTGAACTTTCAGGAAATATAGTTGAATCATAATTATCATATAATGTAGAAAAAGAGAAATTACCAACCCACATTGTATTTAGTCCTGTTCTAAGAATATTTCGTGCTTCATCTTCAGGGCTATAACCCAAACCTTCCCAAGGTCGCATTGGATCAAATTCTCTTTTTATATTTTTTGTTATTGGTTTAGGAAGATTTGCAAGATCAGGATAACCTACAGCTTCGAAAGGTTGGGTAATCATCCTTATCTTCATATCAGGTTGTTTAATTATGTCTATTTTCCCATATGCAAACGAATAATCTAATTTAATTCTTTCAATGAAATGAAAAATGCCATAACTGGTTCCTCGTACTCCATTACCTGAAATCAAAATCAGTGGCTTATCGTTATAATTGATTCTTTTAATGATAAAACCATCCTCTGAAAGAAATGGTTTTACTATACCAACCTTTTTGGTAAGTTTTTCTTGCCACAAGTCGTCATCTATTTTTATAACAAATATGGAGTTAGGAGCTGCTCGCTCAAGGTCAATTTCTGTTCTCAAACTTGTTTCAATATCAAACAGGCTTGTCAATGTGTTTGAGAGATCCCCTGTTGCTAGCTCTAATGCTGCTTCACCTCCAAGATTTTTTGTAATAATAATATCTAATTTGTTATTAAAAACATGTGAGTAAACGCTAGAATTACAAGAATAAGAAATTATCAGAAATAAAATTATAAATCTTAATGAGTTACATTTCATAGACTACAATAATAATTAATAATCCTTTATAAATTGAATGGTTAACTCAAAATCTCCTGGTGTAAAAATGATGTTAGATTTTTAGAAGAGTTATCTACTAAAACAATAAAACGGCTATACTATTGTAGTGTAGCCGTTTTTTTATTTAATATGGATCATTTAATTCAAATTTGTAACTTACTAACAGTTAAAATTTTAAGAAACTATGCTATGAAAAATTTTCTATCATCTTTATTTGTTATATGTATTTTTTATGTTCAAAGTCAAGAAAAAAATAGACTTTCACTAGAACATTATAAAAATTATGAGTGGACTTCAAATCCAAAACTTTCACCTGACAGTGAGCAAATACTTTACTCTAGAACATGGATTAATCTTGTTGATGATAAAAGAGAAACCGACCTATGGATTATGAACAAAGATGGTTCAACCAATAGATTTTTTATGAATGGATCTAATGGAAAATGGTCTCCAGATGGAAATAAAATTGCTTTTACAAAAAAAGGTGAGCCTAATGGTACACAAATTTTTGTAAAATATCTAGGTGTTGAAGGTGATCCTACGCAAATTACAAAATTAGAGAAATCACCTTCTAATATGGAATGGTCTCCCGATGGTAAATATATTGCTTTTTTAATGCATGTTTCATCCGATCCGGCCTTAAAACCAATTGGAATTCCGGATCGCCCAAAGGGTGCTAAATGGACTGAAGCTCCTCATGTGATAGATCAAGTTGATTATAGTCAGGACCGAGTAGGTTTTCTTGAACGGGGATTTAGTCAATTATTTGTTGTTCCATCTGATGGAGGAACTGCAAGGCAAATTACATTTGGAAAATATGACGATATTTCTGGCGGAATTACATGGACAAGAGATAGTAAAAAAATAATTTTTAGCAGCTATCAGAAAACCGAAGCAGAATATGCGAGAGGACAATCAAATCTTTATTCAGTTGATATAAATAACTTAGAAATTAATGAATTGACAACAAGAGAAGGAACAGAGTCATCTCCCAGGGTTTCGCCTGACGGAACTAAGGTTGCATTTATAGGTTCTACATGGTCTAAAAACTTTTACAATGACCGTAAAATGTATATTATGAATATTGATGGCACAAATTTAGAATGCGTCACATCTAGTTTAGATCAAACACCAAGCTCTGCTTTTTGGGCAAGTAATAGCTCAGGTGTTTATTTTAATGTAAGAGAATATGGTCAAAGCAATGTATATTACGCTGATATGCGTGGAAAATTAAAGAAAATTACTGACGGAAACCACATGCTAAGTATGAATGATTTGGTTGGAAATAATGCTGTAGCAACATGGACTGATCCATCAAATCCAAGTGATATTGTGACTTTTTCGATTGAAAAATCAAAAAATATAAAGCGTCTTACAAATGTTAATGAGGATATTTTTTATGATGTGGAGTTTGGTGAGGTTGAAGAGATTAATTATAAATCTGTTGACGGAAAAACAGTACAGGGGTGGATTGTAAAACCTCCTCAGTTCAACTCTAATAAAAAATACCCTTTAGTTCTAAGAATTCATGGAGGTCCTCACAGTATGTATCATGTAGGGTTCAATTATAATTTTCAAATGCATGCTGCTCAAGATCAAGTTGTTTTATACACAAATCCTAGAGGATCTACGGGCTATGGATATGATTTTGCAAATGCAATTCAAAATGCATATCCAGGTAATGATTATGATGATATAATGGCTGGGGTTGATAAAGTTATTGCTAAGGGATATATTGACGAGAATAAAATGTATGTATATGGTGGCAGTGGTGGTGGAGTTTTAACTAGTTGGATTGTTGGAAAAACAGATAGATTTGCTGCAGCTTCAGTAAATTATCCAGTTACAAATTGGTTCTCTTTTGTTGGAACTACAGATGGATCTGGTTGGTACTACAATTTTGAAAAATATCCTTGGGAAGACCCAAGCGAGCATATTAAAAGGTCACCTTTAATGTATGTCGGAAATGTAAAAACTCCAACTATGCTTATGTGTGGAGAGGAAGATTTACGAACGCCAATTTCTCAAACCGAAGAGTATTATCAAGCTTTAAAAATGAATAAAGTTCCTACTGTAATGATTAGATTTAATAAAGAGTATCATGGAACAAGTTCTAAACCATCTAACTTTTTAAGAACTCATGGTTATATCAATGCATGGTTTGATAAACATTCTTCAAAAAAATTATAAATAGTAACAGAGAGAAAACAGCTATAAAAATATAACTGTTTTTTAAATATCACCCTTTAAACATCTGGTGAAAAAAGGAAAATCATCTGTTACAACATAGTAATAAATACCATCTGGGAATTCAGGAGTTACACCATATCTACCATTACATTTATCCAAATCTCCAAGACCATCAACATACTCATAATCTTGTGTAAAAGCACCCATTGATATTTCTGTATTTGGATTGGTTATTCCTTGACTGGGACCTCCAATTAGAGTAGTTAACACCATAGGACGATTTGAGTCTGGTTCTGTTTTTAGCCTGTAACTAGGTTTTAGTGATTTCACCGAACTATCTGGGTCATCAGGATCTGAAAAACCATATCTGGCATAAACTGGAAAACCATCAGATGCCCAACCAACAATTGTCATACCTTGTTTGTCTCCTAAAAATTCTACTAATAGTTCTGGTATTCCGTGATAATGATATGCACCATTAGGTTGAACATGTGCATGATTCATGTCATCACCAAAATCAAAGGTGTCATGACCAAGTGCTTCAATATTCCAATTTCCCTGACCTTGTGCTAAACTACACACTCCAGCGTTATTACATCTTCCTGCTGTAGCAGGGTCAAATTTGACACTATTTAAAGCATATGCAATAACCATTGCTGGGCCAACAATATCCAATCCATTTTCAGAAATTACAGAGGGACAAAGTGTGA
>Ga0160422_10000964_pt1 | contig 17776 bp, 16 predicted proteins | sample Fk160mmetaG_FD_108192 | JGI IMG/M metagenome (GOLD analysis project Ga0160422, IMG submission 108192) | Marine microbial communities from the Central Pacific Ocean - Fk160115 60m metaG | ecosystem: Environmental > Aquatic > Marine > Oceanic > Photic zone | place: The Central Pacific Ocean... | reverse complement strand
CAATAATTATGAGATTAAGGTTTGAATCACCAATCAAAAGAGGAATTGCAAAAATGAAGGTACAGGCATTTGTATCTAATGATCTAGTAGGTGATGGAAATATGACAGCTACAATATCAAAAATTAATTATGAATAGTAATTTTATTTCTAAAAATTCAAGAATAGGAAAAAAAACCATTATCGAACCATTTTCTTATATTGATAAAAATGTTGAGATAGGAGAAAATTGTTGGATTGGTAATAATGTTACTATATACTCTGGTGCGAGAATAGGAAATAATGTTAAAATTTTTCCTGGTGCAGTTATTAGCTCAACCCCACAAGATCTTAAATTTGACGGAGAAGAAACCACTGTAATTATTGATGATTATACAACAATAAGAGAATATGTAACAATAAGTAGAGGAACAAAAGATAAGCTAACTACAAAAATTGGTAAAAATTGTCTAATAATGGCTTATTCTCATATAGCACATGATTGTGAAATAAAAGATAATTGTGTTATTGTTAATGCTGTTCAGATAGCTGGTCACGTATTAGTTGAAGATTTTGCAATCATAGGAGGAGGCACTCTTGTACATCAATTTACAAAAATAGGATGCCATTCTATGATAGCAGGTGGATCAATAGTAAGAAAAGATGTTCCACCCTACTGTAAATCAGGTAAAGATCCATTAAGTTACAGGGGGGTAAATTCAATTGGATTAAAACGAAGAAAATTCACTAAGGATCAGATCAATCAAATACAAAATATTTATAGAATAATCTATTTGGAAGGAAGAAATAATTCTCAGGCAATCGAAAAAATAAAATCAGATATAAAAGAATCATCCGAAAAAAACATAGTTATTAATTTTTTAAAAAATAGTGAAAGAGGAATAATAAAGGGAATTTTAGATTGATAATGAAAATAATTTGTCAAAATATTTCAAAAAGATTTGGATCTAAAATAGTAATTAAAAACTTTTCAAAAGAGTTTAAAAAAAAATCCTATGCAATTCTTGGAAAAAATGGTAGTGGTAAGTCTACTTTACTTAAAATGATTTCAAATTTATTGATTCCTAGTTCAGGAAAAATTGAATATATTTCTAACAATAAAAGTCTAGATAAAGAAGAAATTATTAAAAAAATTTTTTTTTCTGCTCCTTATCAAGAGTTAATAAATGAGCTTTCCTTGGAAGAACTTGTTGATTTTCATTTTACATTTAGAGAAGAAAGGAAATCAATTAAAAAGCAAATAGATTATTTTGGATTAGATAAATATAAAAGAAATATTATATCAGATTTATCTTCTGGTACAGAACAAAAACTTAAAATACTTATAGCTCTTAATACTAAATCTGAATTTCTATTTTTAGATGAACCTACAACTAACTTAGATAAAGATGGAAAATCTTTATATAAAGAAATGTATAAAAATGTTTCAAATGAAAAGGGAATAATAATTGCTACGAATGATAAAAATGATATTATTGATAAGGATACTACAATTATTAATCTAACTTAAAGCTCTCTGGAAATACAGTAATATCAATACCTAAGATTTCAGGTAAAATGTAGTAAACGTATAAAGAAACCAATAAAATTGAAATTAGATTCATAAATAGTCCAGTTTTAATCATGTCTCTAATCCTTAAGTATCCAGAACCAAAAACAACAGCATTTGGGGGTGTAGCTACAGGAAGCATAAAAGCGCATGAAGCAGCTATTGTTGCACTTATCATAATTATGAATGGATGAAGACCTAATGTTATACTTAAAGTAGCTAAAATTGGTAAAATCATAGATACAGTTGCAAGATTTGAGGTAATCTCTGTTAAAAAGTTTACAACAAATACTATAGATAAAACTATCATAATTAAACTAAAAGTATTTAAACCATATAACTTTTCTCCAATCCATAGCGTTAATCCACTTCCTTGCATAGCAGCAGCTAATGATAATCCTCCACCAAATAATAAAACTATACCCCAAGGCAATTTAGCACTATCCTTCCAGCTAATGATTTTTTTATTACCATCTTTTGAATTAAAAATAAAAAGAAGAATAGCGTAAAATATTGCAATAATTGTATCATCAATTGATATAATATAAATTTGAATTTTTCTTTTTAAAAGAAGAGTAATTACAAAAAGGGAAAAAATAATTAAAACAATAATCTCCTCATATTTTATTTTACCAAGTTCTTTTAACTTATTTATTATTTGTTTTTTACTTATTGAAGATCTAGAGGATAAACTAAATGAAAAATTAACTAAATATATCCAACAAATAAATAAAAGAGTTATGGATAGAGGAAGTGCCAGTAAAAACCATTGATCAAAATCAATTGTATAATTAAAAAATTGTTGAATATTAGATTTTAATATTAAATTCGGAGGTGTCCCATATAAAGTAGAAAAACCACCGATTGAAGCTGAATATGCTATACCTAGCATTAAAACCTTTCCAAAATTACTATGATTATATTTTTTACTCTTTGACACTTGAGAAATTATTGCAATTCCAATTGGTAACATCATAATACTCGTTGATGTATTAGATAGAAATGCAGACAGAAATGCAGTTGCTAACATAAAACCAAGAATCATATTTTTTTTATTAGTTCCAACAATAGAAATAATTGTTAATGCTATTCTTTGATGTAAATTCCACTTTTCCATTGCAATAGCTATAAAAAATCCAGCTAAATAGAAATAAATTATATCATTTCCGTAAGCACTAGCAGTGAGTCCTAAGTCGTATCCACCAGTTAATGGAAATAATACAAGAGGAAGTAATGAAGTTACTGGAATAGGTATTGCCTCAGTTATCCACCATGAAGAAATACATAATACAATACAAAAAATTCCATTACATTGCAAGGTCATCCCCTCAAAAAGACCAACAATAAAAAAAAATATAGAAAAGAGAGTAGGTCCCAATAAGAGGTTAAAATATTTTAACATCTAATGGAAAAAGATATAAATTACTGTTTAATAAAATCGAAAACCCAATTCCCTTCTTTTAAACCACCAGTTACTGTAAAACTAGTTTTAAGAGTTGTTTGAGTCACTGAAATACTTACAGAAACATTATCACTTCTTAGTAATTTACTTCTGTCACCGTTTTGAAACTCCCAAGCACCAGAGTTTGGCCAAACATCAGAATCTATAGAATTAGTTGTTCCATAGGTACCACCATCTTTAGTACCACTCGTAAATGTTAGTGTAAGATCTTTAAAATCTGATACCACTGAGCCATCTCTAACTGCAGAGGACTGGTCTTTTAGTATCCAGGTTCCATTTAATAAATTTGCTTGAATATCTAACGGATCATCACCTTGAAAGTCAGGTTGCTCTTCAACACTGTTGCAACCGATAATAACTAATAAAAGAAAGAATAATATATTTTTAATTTTCACAACCATAATTTTTTTTTACAAAAGTAATTTATAAAATTTAAAAACAAATACTTAAATAAAAAAAGGTCATCTTAATGATGACCTTTTTTATAGATTTATATATTCTTAGAAATTTAATTTAAGAGAAAAATTTAAGGTTCTTCCATAACTTGGGAAACCCTCACCTAATGTACCAGATTCTTCAACCCCTCTAGCCCAATAAATTTTATCTAATAAATTATAAGCTTGTACTTGCGCATAGGCACCTAAACTTCCTAAACTAAATTTAGCACCAATTCTCATATCAAGAACACCATAGTTATCAAGTTGAAATGGTTGAATATTCACTAAACCTGGATCATCTCTGTCAGTAACATCATATTCTGAATAAAGTTTTGCATTATATAAATATTGACCACCAATATCTAAAACTTCATTAATTTGATACCTTCCTTTAAATCCAATTTGGGTTTGTGGATGATTTCCTACAAATACATTCTCAGAATAAATGTCTACATTAATAATTTCTAAATCATCTGTTCTTATTTCACCTTGAACATCATTTGCCCATCTCCAATCACCAAGAGATATAATACCTCCAATGTCTAATTGAGGTGTAAATTTAGTATTCCATTCTAATTCTACACCTTTGTGAAGAGCATCTTGACCTCTTATCGCTGAACGAGTTGCTATACCGTTAATAGTTACCCTTGGAGAAAGTAAACCTTTATCTTCCCATTTGGTCATGTAACCATTAATTTTCATTGAAAACTTTTGAGATCTAAATCCATATCCAAATTCAATTGCTCTAGCTTTTTCATTTTCTAGTGGATCAACTACAACATTCTGATAGTTAGTAAAAACGAAGTTAAAAAATGGAGCCCTTGAAAATGTACCTAAATTCATATAGATATTACTTTGATCTGAAAAGTTGAAATTAAAACCAGCTTTAATGTTGTGACCAGTAATATTAACTTTTCTTGACTTTTGCTCGTGTCCACCATTTTCAACACCTGCATAATTCATTCTGTCGATTCTTTCATACTGAGTCCTTGAAACAGATCCGCCTACAAATGCAGATACTGCGTCATTGCTATATTCTAGTTGACTATGAAGTCCAGCATATCTATGAACACCATCATTATCGTAAGCAATTCTCTGATTTTCAGGAGTTTTAGTAAAAAATAAAGATGTTGAATTTTCGTTAACATACTTCAAATGATCCCTAATACCGCCATCGCCATAAGATGATTTGGCTGAGTTTCTACTGTAATCAACAGTGTACTTATATAACTCTACCCAATGAGATCCACCAAGTAAATTTCTAACTTCTCTAAAGTGTTCACCTGTGTATGTTCTTGCATCTAGCCCAACAGTTAATGAGAGATTATCATTAAAATCATGCTCTAAGTTAGATAATACACCATACCATCTATGATTATTAACTGAATTTCTCAAAATCAAAGATGATCCTTTAGTTGTAGCCAAACCATAACTTGCCGAGCCTCCATTATTTGCAATATTATCAGCTTCAACTGCATCCCAATTAATTAAACCATCATCAGTTCTGTCTTGATTTCCATAATACCTTCCATATGATCCAAGAGGACCAGATCCACCACCTTTTCCATAAGATGCATAAATAGATGTATTTAGAGATGTATTATCATCAATATTGTAATAATGATTTAAAACAATATGAGGCTTATGATAATAATTATTTCTACCATTTAGTTCTTCCCCCTTAAAAATCCCCCAATCTCTATTATATTTATGACCATATTTTTCAACCTCTTCAGGTGTAATATACTGATCTCTTTGTCCATGTTTCTGAGGTGCTCCAATAGCAGTTAATACTAATGAATTATTCTCATTAAATTCTTTTGTAATTGATAAAAAATAGGTGTTTGCATGGACATAACTTCCATCAACATAACCTTTTCCATCAGTTCTAGAATATAATAATGAAACTGCCCAATCATTCTTAGTCCTACCACTATTATATGACAAGGTTTCTTTGAATTGACCATAATCTGACACTTGCTGTAGAAAAGATCCGCCTTTCTTAGTATTAATAGAATTAGTAACAATATTAATAGTTCCTCCAATAGAACCTATAGCAAGTTTTGAAACACCTAAACCTCTAACTACCTGCATTTGTGATGTTACATCACCTAAACCATTCCAATTGGACCAAAAAACTCTACCATTTTCCATATCATTTACAGGAACACCATTTATCATAACAGTAATGTTTTCCTGAGAAAATCCACGTATATATACTCTGGAATCACCAACTCCACCACCTTCTTTTGTTGTATAAACTCCAGGTGTCATTTTCAAGAGTTCAGGAACCTCTTGTGTTCCAGCATACTCGGAAACATACTGCTGAGATACATTAGTATAAGTTGAGGGAGTTTTCCTATCAATACTAACATCAGCTGTTACCCTTATCTCATCAAGAGTAAGGTTAGTTGATTTCATTTTTACCATTCCAATATCTCCAGAAATAGTACCTGCTACTACACCAGAGAAAGGTATTTCTATATCCTCATATCCTATGTACGAGACCAGAACTACAGCTCCCGGTGAAGGATCAGCAGAAAATGAAAAAGATCCATCCAGACCAGTGAATGTACCATCTGTAGTTCCTTTAATAGATACATTTGCTCCGATGAGAGGTTCATTAGTTGAGCCATCTACAACTACACCAGTAACTAGCGATTGTGAAAAGGAGGAAAATGAAATCAGAGAAACTACAAAAAATTGTAATAAAATTTTGTAATAGTTTTTCATATTTTAAGTAAAAATTTTAAATAAATAAACTCTAAAATAAAAATGTAATATTATTAAATAATAAAGTTTATATTAAAATTAAAGTTTAACGTAATGACAATTAAATTTAATAAGCAAATTTATATAAAATATATGTAAATTTGATTATGTCAGATAAGCTATTTAAAAACGATAGGAATTATATTTTAAAAAAAGTTCAATCAAATACAAAAAAAACTTTAATTAATTATCTTATTTTAAAATCAATAGAGAAATATGAATTATTAACAAATCCATTAGGCCTTAATGATAATACTTCGAATTTTATAAAAAACTTTAAAATCAATAATTATAAAAAATTAGATTTCTTTTATAGAAAAATTTCAACCATTTACAGATTTAATCATGGAGAAGTTCAACTGAGTTTTCTTTGGGATGGTAGTTCCCATGAAGAATTTTATAAAAACAGATGGACATCTTTTTTTAAAATTGAAATCAAAAGAATGGTAAAAAATGAAAAGTTTAGAAAAATTGTACTTTCGATTTTGATTTTAATCAAAAAGAAAGATGAGATAGCAGACTTACAATATAACCTATCAACATTTATTAGAAATAAATATAATATTCAAGTTTTTAAAAGAAAGGGTGTAGTTTTACATCGATGAGATCTAATATTAGATTTATAATTCTTTTTTTTTATCTTTTCAATTCAACTGATTTATTTTCTCAAAATGAAGAGGAGATAAGTAATTTAATCCTACAGAAAAAATATTATACTGCTGATTCTCTATTAAAAAAAACAATTCTTAAACAAGAATCAGTATCATCAGAAATAACTTTTTTATTTGGAAAAAACTCATATTTTTTAAAAAAATATGAGCAGTCAATAAATTGGCTCAATAAATATTTAGAATTAAAAGGGCAAAATGGATTTTTTTCTGACGAATCTATTAAATTTCTTGAATTGTCAAATGCTAAAAATCTGACGGAGATTGATAAAAATATTGAAAACGTTTACGTTGAATTATATTCTTATAATTATATTAAATGCCCAACAAGTAGAAAGGTTTGTCCAATATGTGAGGGAAGTTCTGTAATGATAATAGAAACAGAAATTTCAAAAATCTATAAAACATGTCCCTTCAGTGATAATAAAGGCTTTTTAACTTGTGATGAATATAATCTTTTTTTAAGAGGGAAATTAAAACCTAAAAATACTAATTAAACAATACTCTGCATTATAATACCGCAAAGGTATGCAGCATATGTCCCTACAGCATAACCTAAAACTGCAAGCAAAACACCTACGGCAGCCAAAGATGGATGGAAAGCGGATGCAACAACAGGAGCAGATGCTGCACCACCAATATTGGCCTGACTTCCAACAGCTACAAAGAAGAAAGGAGCCTTTATAAGTTTAGCGACAGTTATTAATAAAAGAATGTGGACACCAATCCAAATGAAACCCAAAAGAAATAATTCTGGATTATGAAATATAGCTTCCAAATCCATTTTTAAGCCAATCGTTGTAACTAAAATATATATAAAAATGCTACCAATTTTAGAGGCACCACTACCCTCAAGATTTCTAAGTCTAGTGAATGATAATAAAATACCTAATGATGTAGATATGATTATAAGCCAAAAAAAGTTTGATGTTAAACTATACTTTTCAAGATAAGAAAAATTAAGTTTTATATATCCTGAAATATATTCTCCAAAAAAATGTGATATACCTACTATAGAAAATCCTGTTGCTAAAATGAAAATTAAATCTTTTAATTCTGGGATTTTTGATATACTCAAGTTATAGTTTTCGATCCTAGTTTTAATATCTTCAATTGATGAACTATCTGCTTTTAAAATATTTTCGTCTATAAACTTATTTTTTCCAACACCTATGAGTAAAATTGCTAACCATACATTTGCACAAATTATATCTACCGCAACCATTTTTGAAAAAATTTCAGAATCAACACTAAAAACTTCCATCATTGCAGCTTGATTTGCTCCACCACCTATCCAACTCCCAGCAATAGTTGACATTCCTCCAGCAAGTTCTTTCAAATTTAAATTTAAGAGGTCAGGTGATATTAATTTTAAAATTATTAGTGATATTGGACCACCCAATAAAACACCCAATGTCCCAGTGAAAAACATTATTAAAGCTTTAGGACCAAGTTTAATTATCTCTTTTAAATCTACACTTATTGTTAATAATACAAGAGAACAAGGTAATAAAAACCTTGAGGCAACATAATATAAATTAGAATTTGAGGAATCAATTATATCAAAATACTCAAGTAAGGATGGTAAAAAGTAACATATTAATAAAGTAGGACAGAAAGTATAAAATTTTTTCCAAAATGTTGAATTAATACTTGAAGTATAAAATACAAATCCTAAAATTGAAATTAAAAACCCAAAAATAACAGCATCATTACTTATCATACTTTCAATTATTAACTTTAATCTCTATTTTTATAGTAAAGTAATATAATTATATTATCAATAAAATTCATTTCCATTCTTTACGAGAATGGATTTTTTTATTATGAAACTAAATAAACACAGTAAAACAATAACACAGGATGATTCATTACCTGCTGCTCAGGCCATGTTATATGGAATTGGTTTGAAGGATGAGGATTTTAAAAAACCTCAAATTGGTATTGCTAGTACAGGATTTGAGGGTAATCCATGTAATATACATCTAAATGGTTTTGCAGAAAACATTAAAAAAAGTATTCAGAAAGAAAAAATGCTAGGAATGATATTTAATACAATTGGAGTTAGTGATGGAATAACTAACGGAACAACTGGTATGACATATTCTTTAATTTCAAGAGAAATTATTGCAGACTCTATTGAAACGATTGTAAATGCACAATTCTATGATGGAATTATTGCCGTAGTAGGTTGTGACAAAAATATGCCCGGTGCTATGATGGCTATTGGAAGAATAAACAGACCATCTATTCTTGTTTATGGTGGGACTATAAAATCAGGTAACTATAATGGAAAAAATTTAAATATCGTATCTGCATTTGAGGCATATGGTGAGAAAATCGCTGGAAAAATTAATAAAAAAGATTATAAGGGAATTATTAAAAATAGTATTCCAGGACCAGGTGCATGTGGAGGTATGTATACAGCAAATACAATGTCATCAGCAATAGAAGCTCTTGGAATGAGTCTTCCCTACAGCTCTTCAAATCCTGCTGAAAGCAATGATAAAATTCAAGAGATTGAACAAATTGGGAAAGCTATCAAGATACTACTAAAAGAAGACATTAGGCCGACAGATATAATGACAAAGAAATCTTTTGAAAATGCCTTATCCGTTACTATGGCTTTAGGAGGATCCACTAATGCTGTACTACATTTAATTGCAATGGCAAAATCAGTAAATGTTAAACTTTCTCTTGATGATTTTCAAAGATTTAGTGATAAAACCCCATATATAGCTAACTTAAAACCCAGTGGTGAATTCTTGATGGAAGATGTTCATAAAATTGGTGGTATACCTCTTCTTATGAAATACATGTTAAATGAAGGTTATCTCCATGGAGAATGTATGACAGTTACTGGAAAAACTCTTGAAGAAAATTTGAATTCTATTAGTGGAAAAATTGATAATAAAGTATTATTTCCGTTTAATAAACCAATTAAGAAAACAGGTCATATTCAAATTTTAAAAGGCAATATAGCGCCTGAAGGAGCTGTTGCAAAAATTACAGGTAAAGAAGGCGAAATATTTATTGGAAAAGCAAAGGTTTTTAATAATGAATTTGAAGCAATTGAGGGAATAAAGAGCAAAGTTAAAAAGGGGGATGTTATTGTAATCAAAAATTCTGGACCAAAAGGTGGGCCAGGAATGCCGGAAATGTTAAAACCTACTGGAGCGGTGATTGGAGCAGGTTTAGGAAAAGATGTTGCATTAATTACTGATGGTAGATTCTCCGGAGGATCTCATGGTTTTGTTGTTGGACATATATCTCCAGAAGCATTTGTCGGTGGACCTATAAATTTAATTAAAGATGGAGATACTATTAAGATTGATTCTGTTAATAATACTATTGATTTAAAAATTGATAGCAAAGAGTTTGAAAAAAGAAGAAAAAATATAAAATCACAAAAAAGTAATTTTACAAGCGGAGTTGTAAAAAAATATATAAATTCAGTTTCCTCAGCATCTGAGGGTTGTATAACTGATTAGATTAAATATACATGAAAATACAGGGTTCTGAAGCATTACTTAAATCATTAATTAAAGAAGATGTTAATACAATTTTTGGCTATCCTGGAGGAGCTATTATGCCTATATATGATGCTCTTTATGGATATATGGATAAAATAAATCATATTCTAACAAGACATGAACAGGGAGCTATTCATGCGGCTCAAGGTTACTCAAGAGTTTCAGGAAAAGTTGGTGTTTGTTTTGCAACTTCTGGACCAGGTGCAACAAATCTTATAACAGGAATAGCAGATGCACAAATAGATTCAACACCTATAGTTTGTATTACCGGACAAGTTCCATCTCAACTTTTAGGTACAGATGCATTTCAAGAATGCGACGTAATAGGCATATCAATGCCTGTCACTAAATGGAATTATCAAATTACAAACTCAAAAGAAATACCAGAAATAATTTCCAAAGCTTTCTATATTGCAAAATCAGGAAGACCAGGACCAGTCCTTATAGATATTACAAAAGATGCACAATTCTCAGAAATTAATTTTAAATATAAAAAATGTGAAAAGATTAGAAGCTATCATCCATATCCAATAATTGATCAGAATAAAGTAGCAAAAGCAGCAAAATTAATTGATGAATCTACAAAACCCATGATTCTTGTTGGTCAAGGAGTTTTATTATCAAATGCAGAAAAAGAACTTATTGAATTTTCAGAAAAAAGTGGAATTCCAATGGCATCAACACTCCTTGGATTATCAGCAGTTAGTTGTAATCACAAAAATTATGTAGGCTATTTAGGTATGCATGGCAATTATGGTCCAAATGTAAAAACTAATGAATGCGATTTGATTATTGCAATAGGTATGAGATTTGATGACAGGGTAACTGGTGATACTTCTAAATATGCTATTAATGCGAAAGTTATACATATTGAAATCGATCCTTCTGAAATTGATAAAATTATTAAAACAGATGTTGCAATTAATGCTGATGCTAAAGAAGCTCTATTAAATCTAATCCCAGAAATTAAAAATTCTTCTCATGAAAATTGGATTAGAGAGTTTAAGGAGTGTGATAAATTAGAATATAAAAAAATAATTGATAAGGAGATAAATAATAAAGGAAATAAAATCCTAATGGCAGAGGTGATTAATAAAATCTCCAATTATACAAAAGGTAATTCAATTATTGTTACAGATGTTGGACAGCACCAAATGGTAACATCTAGATACTATAAATTTAATAAACCAAATAGTAACATAACATCAGGTGGATTAGGCACAATGGGGTTTGCTTTGCCTGCTGCTATGGGAGCAAAAATAGGTCAACCAGGAAGAGAGGTTATTGCAATCATTGGTGATGGAGGCATTCAGATGACTATACAAGAACTAGCAACAATAGCCCAATTTAAAATTGGAGTTAAAATATTGATTTTAAATAATAATTTCTTGGGGATGGTAAGACAATGGCAAGAATTATTTTTTGATAATAGATACTCTTTTACTGAAATGGAAAATCCAGATTTTAATATTATTTCAGACGGATATAGAATTAAGAATAATATTGTTGAAGAAAAAAAAGATTTAGATAAAGCGATTAAAGAATTTTTAAAATGTGAAGAATCTTTCTTGCTCAATGTTATTGTTGAGAAAGAAGAAAATGTCTTCCCAATGGTTCCATCAGGTGAATCGGTTTCAAATATAAGATTAGAATGAAAGGAAAAGGAATATATCAAGTAAAAAGTTCTGAAAAAGAGATAAAAGAATATACGTTATCAGTTCTTACTGAAGATAAAGCAGGTCTTTTAAATCATATTACTATTATATTTAATAGAAGAAAAATAAATATTAATAGTCTAAATGTATCGACTACTGAGGTAAATGGGGTTAGTAGATTTACAATTGTTGTTAATTCCTCAAAGGAAAAAATTGTTAAAGTTGTGAATCATATAAATAAACTTATTGAAGTTCTTGGTGCATTTCTATATGAGGAAAATGAAATATATTTCCAAGAAATTGCTCTATATAAATTATCATCTAAAATATTCATGAAAGGAGATATTGTAGAAAAAATTATAAGAAAATATGGTGCAAAAATTTTAGTAATAGAAAAAAACCATACAATAATTCAAAAAACAGGAAGTAAAGACGAAACTCAAAGTCTTTATAATGAACTTGATAAATTCAATGGAATTTTAGAATTTGCAAGATCAGGAAGAGTTGCTTTATCAAAAAAGAAGAGAAAAACCATAAACTTTCTTAAACAATTAGAAAAAACTAAATCAAATAAATTAAACATTTAATATCATGGCTAGAATAAATTTTGCAGGAATTAAAGAAGAAGTAGTTACAAGAGAGGAATTTCCGTTAGAGAAAGCAAGAGAAATATTAAAAAATGAGACAATAGCTATTATAGGCTACGGCGTTCAAGGCCCAGGTCAGTCCTTAAACTTAAAAGATAATAATTTTAATGTCATTGTTGGACAAAGAAAAAATTCAAAATCTTGGGATAAAGCTGTAGATGATGGCTGGATTGAGGGAAAAAATTTATTTGAGATTGAAAAAGCATGCGAAAAAGGATCTATTATTCAATACCTTCTCAGTGATGCAGGTCAAATTCAGATGTGGCCTACAGTAAAAAAGTATTTAACTAAAGGAAAAACTCTTTATTTTTCTCATGGATTTGGTATCACATATAAAGATCAAACTAGTATAATTCCTCCTAAAGATATTGATGTTATTCTTGTAGCACCTAAAGGATCTGGTACAAGTTTAAGAAGACTTTTTATTAAAGGAAATGGGTTGAATTCTAGTTTTGCTATTTATCAGAATTATACAGGAAAGGCTAAAGATAAAGTTATAGCACTTGGTATTGGAGTTGGTTCTGGATACCTATTTGAAACTACATTTAAAAAAGAAGTATATAGTGATTTAACTGGTGAGAGAGGAACATTAATGGGGGCAATTCAAGGTCTTTTTGCTGCACAGTATGATATTCTTAGAAAAAAAGGGCACTCACCTTCAGAAGCCTTTAATGAGACTGTTGAAGAAGCTACTCAATCTCTATATCCACTTATAGCTGAAAATGGTATGGATTGGATGTATGCAAACTGCTCTACCACAGCTCAAAGAGGAGCACTTGACTGGTGGAAAAAATTTAGAGATGCAGTATATCCTGTTTTTGAGGATTTGTACGAATCAGTTGAAAAAGGTGAGGAAACAAGAATAACAATTCAAGCAAATCAAAAATCTAACTATAGAGAATCTTTAGAAAAAGAATTAGATGAACTAAGGGAATCTGAACTTTGGAGAACTGGTAAAGAAGTCAGAAAATTAAGACCATAGATTTTTTTTATAAATGTTAAGAGATATTCATAATTTAGATAACTACGATTATGAATTAGAAAAAAAATATATATCGAGTTATCCCCTAGAAAAAAGAGCAGATTCAAAACTCTTGGTTTACAGGAATAAAAAAATAATTGATTCAAATTTCAATCTAATATCAAATTATCTTCCTAATAATACCACTTTATTCTTTAACGATTCAAAAGTAATTAATGGAAGATTATATTTTAAAAATAAAAACGGAGCAAAAATTGAAATATTAATAGCTGACAAAAAAATTTCTTCAGCTTTAAAAAAGAAGTCTCCTGTATTATTAAAAGCACTTATCGGTAATAAAAAAAAGTGGAAAGCAGGTGATGTATTAGAAAATAAAATTAACGGTATTGTAATTAAAATTAAAAAAATTAAAAATAAAGTATCTTTTGAATGGGACAATGACATATCATTCGATGAATTACTTATAAAATCAGGAATTATTCCTCTCCCACCTTATATAAAAAGAGATACTGAAAGTTCAGATTATCTTAATTATCAAACTGTTTATTCAAAAAATAATGGTTCAATTGCTGCACCTACAGCTGGTTTACATTTTAATAATGATTTAATTGATAATTTAAAAAAAAACCAAATAATTGATTTTTTTACATTACATGTTGGACTTGGAACTTTTAAACCAATAAAAAGTGAAAATATTGAAAATCACACTATGCACTCAGAAGAAATAATTATCAATAAAGAGAATATATTAAATATTTATAATTCTAAAAATATCACTGCGGTTGGTACCACTAGCTTGAGAGTCCTAGAATCTATATACTACCTTGGATCAATAATTGAAAAAGAAAAATATAATTATGTAATATCTCAAAAAAATATTGAAAAGAAATTAAAATTAAATTTGAAAGAATCATGTAAGAAAATTATTGACCATCTTAACTTTAATAAATTAAATAAATTAAAATTCTACTCAAAAATTTTTATATATCCCGGATACTCTTTTAAGGTATGTGATCAGCTTATTACTAACTTTCATTATCCAAAGTCTAGTCTAATACTTTTGATTGCATCATTTATTGGAGAAGATTGGAGAAAAGTTTATAAGTTCGCTAAAGAAAAAAAATATAGATTCTTGAGTTATGGAGATTCTTCACTTTTATTTAGAAAATGATAGAAACAGGAAAAAATTCAAATTATGCAATTAAGATATTAATGGATGGTGGCATAGTCGCAATACCAACTGAGACTGTCTATGGTCTAGCATGTAATGCACTTGATGAAGAAGCTGTCAGTAAGGTTTTTAAAATAAAGAAAAGACCAAAAAATGATCCATTAATATGTCATACTGACTCAATAAAAAAAATTAAGAAATTTGTTCTTAATTTTCCTAAAGATGCTGAAATCATTGCAGAAAAATTTTGGCCTGGACCTATTACTATTCTATTAAAGAAAAATAATATAATTCCTGACCTAACTACCTCTAATTCTGAATATGTTGCCTTCAGGATTCCAGATAATAAGTTTACCTTAAATATTTTAAAAGAACTAGACTTTCCATTAGCTGCGCCTAGTGCCAATAAATTCGAGTATATATCTCCAACACATCCAGATCACGTAAATTTAAATTTTAATAAAGGTGAAGTTGATTATATTCTTGATGATGGGAATTGTTCAATAGGTATTGAGTCAACAATAGTAAGCTTTGAAAATAATGAATTAATTATACATAGATTGGGAGGAATTACCTATGAAGAAATTATTAAGAATATAGGCAAATGTTCAATAAAGGAAAATAAAAAAAAAATTCCAGGACAATTTAAAAAGCATTACTCTCCAAATAAAAGAGTTTATGTTGGTAAAATAAATAAGTTGTATAATAAGTTTAAAAATAAAAAAATTGGGATTCTATGCTTTGATAAAAAATATGATTTTATAGATGAAAAACGCCAAATATTATTGACTGAAAATTCTTCATTAGAAGAAGCTAGTAAAAATTTTTATTTATCATTATATAAACTTGATAGTTTAAATGATATAGATTTAATTTTAACTAGCTATGTTCCAAATTTTTCAATTGGCAGAAGTATAAATGATAGAATAAGAAAATGTTCAGAAAATGAATAATAAAATAAACTATCTAGATAATATTAATTTTAAAGATAAGATTGCAATTGTTAGAGTTGATTTTAATGTACCTCTAACAGATAATTTAAAAATCTATGATAATACGAGAATTAAAAAGGGGATTGTATCAATAAAACATATTATCAATAAAGGAGGTAAATGTATAATTATATCTCACCTTGGAAGACCATCCGGAAAAGGTTATGAAAAAGAATACTCTCTTGAAAATATTCTTCCCTCTTTATCAAAAGAGTTAGATTATGACATTGGTTTTATTAAAAATTATTTTAGTGATGATTTTAATTTTGATAAACTAAAATCTGATGTGGTTCTTTTAGAGAACCTTAGATTTTATAAAGAAGAGAAAAACAATAATCTCCAATTTGCAAAAAAATTAGCATCTCTTGCTGATGTTTATGTAAATGATGCATTCGGAACGTGCCACAGAGAACACGCTTCTACTAATATGTTACCAAAATTAATTAAGGAAAAATGTGCTGGCTTACTTATTAAAGAAGAACTTTCTAATATTAATAAAATTATAAATGATTACAAGAAGCCCTTTACAGCAATTTTAGGTGGTGCAAAAGTATCAGATAAAATATTAGTTATAGAGAAGTTAATTGAAATTGCAGATAATATAATAATTGGAGGAGCAATGTCAAATACATTTATTAAAGCTAAAGGTGGAAAAATTGGAAATTCTTTATATGAAAAAGACAAATTAAACCTCTCAATTAAAATTTTAAAAAAAGCTGAAAAAAATAATGTAAATATAATCCTTCCAATTGACTCAAAATGTTCAATATCACTAAATGAAAATGAAAAAATAATAGTTTTTGAATCTGATAATATTTACAGTGATTATAGTTCTTTCGATATAGGACCTAAATCTTTAAAAATATTTGATTCTATAATTAAAAATTCTAAAACTATAATTTGGAATGGACCAATGGGTGTTTTTGAAAATATCCTTTTTAGTGATGGAACAAATGAGATTGCAAATTCAATTACTGAGGCAACTGAAAATGGTGCCTTCTCTCTAGTAGGAGGAGGAGATTCTATATCTGCTATAAAAAAAAATAACAAAGAGAATGGTATTTCGTTTATATCAACTGGTGGTGGAGCTTTATTGGAATTAATTGGTAATGGTAATCTCCCTGCTTTAGATTTATTAAAAGAATAGTTATTAAAAATCGCTAACATATTTGACATTTTTTGTTTTAAGTAATATTTTTGAGGTTATGAAAAAAATCACCCTATTATTTATTGGTTTATTTACTTTCTCTTTCGGGTACTCCCAGAAGATGGAATTTGATTTCCTAGCATCAAGCCTTGATGAATCTATCTTGAAAGATTATCAATATATTAAACCTCATTTTCTTGGTGATCAAGTTGCAAGAAAAATTAAATTAATTGACCTAGCTTACAAATGGGAAGATCCACCAACTGCAATGAGAAGCACCCCATTAATAAAAATTGAAAAACAACCGATATATTTTGCTTTAAGAAAAGTGATTTCACCGAGATATTACAAAAATAAAATTAAAGCAAAAAGTATGACCAAAGACGAAGCGATTGAGCAAATCATTCAGGTCTTGGATATTGCTTTAATGATTAGATATCAGGACACAGAGTCTCTTGAGGGAATGTTAAGAGGTATTGACAATGGCGATAATGTTGTTGAAATCTTTAAAGACAAAATAGATCTTATCTACTTTTAAAAATAGATCTTATCTACTTTTAATTATTTAGGTATAATTTTATATAAATAAAAAGTAAGTAAACCAAAAATTAGATTTGGTAACCATATTGCAATAAAAGCATTCATAGAACCATTTTCTGCAAAAGCCCTAGACATCACAAAAAATATAATAAAGGCAAAAGCAATAAGGAACCCCATTGCTATTAGCTGACTTGTCCCTTGCCTACTTTTTCTTGAAGCTATT
>Ga0160422_10000963_pt1 | contig 17782 bp, 20 predicted proteins | sample Fk160mmetaG_FD_108192 | JGI IMG/M metagenome (GOLD analysis project Ga0160422, IMG submission 108192) | Marine microbial communities from the Central Pacific Ocean - Fk160115 60m metaG | ecosystem: Environmental > Aquatic > Marine > Oceanic > Photic zone | place: The Central Pacific Ocean... | reverse complement strand
CTGCCGCTGTCGTATTTGGCGTGCAGGGCATCCAGGGGATCCAGGCTGCCCTTGAAGCGCTCGACCTTCTCCGCCTGGCGCATCATGGCGTTCAGCAATCCACGCATTAGGTCGACAACGCGCCTCTCGAGTTCCCAGCTGCGTTGACAGGGGCCCCTCAGCCTGCGGTGCGCAACCGACAGACCCCAGACGCACTGAATGGAGTAGACGCAGTCGCGGACCCAGGAATCGCCGTAATTGCCGTGAACGGTGTGAGCCGTGCTCGCGGGGAGCAGTCCGCTGATCGGGTGCTGGCGTCCAAGCACCACGCGATCAATCGCTTGATCGAGCGCTCGGAGCTTCTGAGCTCGCAGCTCACTGCTTTCAAGGGGCTGGTGCGACAGAACCATGGTGTCAACCGCGACCGGATCTAGATTCTCTCCTGCAGCCGATTCGCGGATGGACGTCAGCACAACCGGTCCGCGCGATCAACGTCGTTGCCTCGTGCTGGATATTCCTGTGGATGCTTGCCGGGATGTCACCTCAGCAGCGATCGGACTGCATGCCGATGGCGGCGGTCAGATCGTCACGCTCAATGCTGAGATGACCATGGTCGCCCGACGCAATCGCGAGCTTGGGGATGTGATCAGGGCTGCCGATCTGGTTGTGCCCGATGGGGCTGGGGTGGTCTGGGCCCTCGGCCGTCAGGGTGTCAGGGTGCGGCGGAGCCCTGGGATCGAGCTGGCATGGTCACTGCTCAACTACGCCGCAGCCCATGGCTGGCGTGTCGCTCTGCTTGGCGCATCCCCTGATGTGATGGAGCGGTTGTCAGCGCGGCTCGATCAGCAACTGCCGTCGCTTCAACTGGTGTTTGCCGAGCATGGCTATCAGGAGGAACATGCCTGGCCGGAGCTGGAAGCACGACTGGGCCGGCACAGACCGGATCTGGTGCTGGTGGCTCTCGGGGTGCCACGTCAGGAGCTCTGGATCCAGCGCAATCGAGCCCAGCTCCCGGGACTCTGGATGGGTGTCGGTGGCAGCTTCGATGTCTGGTCGGGTACGAAGACACGCGCCCCGGCGTGGACAAGTCGTCTGCAGATGGAATGGCTCTACAGGCTGTTGCAGGATCCCCGGCGGTGGAAGCGCTATCTGGTGCTGCCTCAGTTCGCCTGGTCAGTGCTCCGTCGCGGTTGACCGGGAGCGATCAAGGGATCAGCGGAAGCCGACGGAGGCCTGCCAAACGAAGGCCAGCAGCAGGAAAAACAGTGGGATCAGCGGCAGGATGTCGATCAGAGGACCGAAGGCCTGATAGGCCTCAGGAAGTTGCGCCAGCAGATCGAGGGAGAAAGCAGCCATCCCGGCAGAACACGGTCAGTGTGCGGACGCTACCACGTGTGATGTGCAGGGGAGTCGTCTTCCCAGGGAGCGAAATCCTCTGAAAAGCTGCCGTCGCGGATCGCCTGGCCCATGGCGGTTGTGAAGCGGATCAGATGGGTGAGATTGTGCAGGCTGAGCAGGGTCAAGCCCAGCAGCTCGTCGCTGCGGATCAGGTGGTGCAGATAGGCGCGGCTGTGGTTGCTGCAGGCGGGACACGGGCAGCTTGCATCCAAGGGGGTGTGGTCATGGCGAAAGCGTGCGTTGCGCAGGTTCCAGCGCTCCCCTCCGACCATTGCCGTGCCATGTCGCCCGAGTCGGGTCGGCAACACGCAGTCGAACAGATCGATGCCGTTGGCGACGGCCACGCTCATTTCCCGCAGGGTGCCGATGCCCATGAGGTAGCGGGGCCGGTCCTCCGGAAGGATTGGCGTCACCTGGCGCACGATCCGGTGCATCTCCTCCACTGGCTCACCCACGCTGACGCCACCGATGGCGATCCCGGGCAGATCGAAATCCGCCACGGCGTGTGCACTGGCTTCACGCAGATGGGGGAAGCACCCTCCCTGAACGATCCCGAACAGCGCCTGCTTCTCGGATCGGTGTGCCTGGACACAACGATCCAGCCAGGCATGGGTGCGGCGGCTGGCCTCCTCCACATCATTTTCCGAGGCGGGGTACGGGGGGCACTGGTCGAAGGCCATGGCGACATCGGCTCCAAGGGCCATCTGGATCTCCATGGAGCGCTCCGGGGTGAGCAGGATGCGACTGCCATCCCGTGGATTGCGGAAATCCACGCCGTGATCGTCGATGCGATTGAGATCACCCAGGCTGAAGACCTGAAAGCCTCCTGAATCGGTGAGCATCGGGCCATCCCAGCCCATGAACCTGTGCAATCCGCCGGCGGCCTCGACAATCGCCTCCCCCGGCTGCAGGTGCAGGTGATAGGTGTTGGACAGCACCATCTGGGCTCCGGTGGCCACCAGCTGATCGGCGGTCACACCCTTCACGGTGGCCAGGGTTCCCACCGGCATGAACCGTGGCGTGGAGACCGGTCCATGCGGCGTTGAAAAGGTGCCGCAGCGTGCATTCGTCCGCGAGCAGTGATCACTGATCCTGAAGTCGAACACCCGCATCTCCGCCCGACTTCTGACCCTACGGTGAGCGCACTCCCACCCCTGATGACCTCTGAGATCTGCCTCCCCCTTCTGGTTGCGTGATCTGGCCGGAGCCTGGGTCTTCTATTCAGTGCTGCCGGGGTGGCCCTGGCCGCAGCCGAGCTTTGAGCGCATCGCTCGCTTCGCGCCCTGGATCGGTGTGGTCATCGGTGGCCTGATGGCATCACTGTGGTGGGTGCTCAGCCAGCTGGGCTGGCAACCAGCGGCCATGGCCCCAGTGGTGTTGGCACTGGGGCTCTGGCTGACCGGTGGCCTGCACCTCGATGGGCTGATGGACACCTCCGACGGCTTGGCGGCGGGGCAGGCGCGTTGTCTGGAGGCCATGGATGACAGCCGAGTCGGTGCCAGCGGTGTGCAGGCTGTGGTCATCGTGTTGCTGTTGCAGCTTGCGGCTCTGATTCAGCTGGGTGACGGCGCGCCAGGCGCTCTGATGCTGGCGTCAGTTGCCGGACGGGTGGCCCCGCTGTGGGCCATGGGGCGTTTCCGTTATCTGCGCGATGGCGGCACAGCCGCATTTCATCGGCGGCATGGCCGTGGGTTGCGTGAAGCTGTCCCGACCCTGGTCCTGGTGATCATCAGCATTCTTCTGACCGGGCTTCTGCGGCCCGATGCGTTGACGATCGTGCTGGTTGAGATGCTGTTCGCCCTGTGCATGGGTCTGGTCGCCGCCGAGGGGCTGGGGCGACGTCTGGGTGGACACACCGGGGACAGTTACGGAGCCAGCGTGATGGTGTGCGAAACCCTCACGTTGCTGGGGTCTGTCTTGCTGATTCCGATTCTGTCGGTGGGACCTTGAGCAGAAAGGCATTGCCTTGGGCAGGAAGGTTTGCGTCCAGATCAGACGGGTTGGTGTGAAGGCGCAGGGACCCGCCGCGGTTCACCGCCAGCCGGCGGGCCAGTGCAAGCCCCAGACCTGAACCGGGCCGATCCGTGCTGCTGCTGCCACGGGCACCCTCCTGGAAAATGCGCTCCCGCTCCTCGACTGGGATGCCCGGTCCTGCGTCCCAGACGCAAATGCCGTGGTTCAGCAGGCTCAGACCCAGGTCGCAGCCCGGAGGGCTGTAGCGAAAGGCGTTTTCCAGCAGGTTGGCCACGATTTCAGCCATCACGGCATCTGCAGCCGGGCGCGCAGCTTCGGTCCACTCCGGCCATTGCCCGGGCCCATGCCATGGCCGGTTCTGCAGGCTTGCAGTGGCTGAGGCCCTCTGAATGAGCGGATTGAGCAGATCGGTGATGGTGAGGTCGGGGGCATCAGCAGGGACCGGCGGCAACAGCAAAGGAGTCGACGCATCAGCCTCCAACCTCAGGTCGCCCTGTCCGAGTCGGTCAAGGGACTTGAGGTAGCGGTCCAGCTGACCCTGTTCCTGGATCAGGCTCTCCACCAGAGAGCGCTGCTGGTCATCCGGGCCCAGGCGGCGGAGCAGCAGCTGTGCATAGGTGCGGAGTGCGGTGAGCGGGTTGCGCAGCTGGTGCACCACCAGATTCAGCTGGTGCCGCTGCTGGTTCAGCTGATCGTGCAGGCGGCGGCTCTCCAGCTCAAGGCCGAGGATGCAGGCAAGGGTTTCAGCGCAGATCTGAAGCCTGGGGTCATGGGCCACCGATTGTCCTGGGGCTGGTCGCTGTTCAGCCCTGAGCACCCCCAGGAGATGGCTGTCGTGACGCAGGGGATACCAGCGACGTTCCGGTGCAACGCTGCGCAGACCGGGATCCTCGGAGATCGCCGGCGGCAATGACGCATCCCGGGGCCACTGAGCCACAAGAGTCAGCGTGGGCGTTGCGCTGTGATCCCGATCAGTCACATAGAGCGCAAGTCTCGCCAGGGACTGATCTGCGGCAAGGGACTGCAGTTGCTGTGTCGCCAGTTCTAGGAACCGTTCGGACAGTTGCATCAGCGGGAGTGTTTCACTGAATACAGACGGCTGGGCGGTGCGTCATCCGGCCTGCTTGCCAATTTAGGAAAAAGTCTTAAGATTGGATGAACGACCACAAGCGCGCCCCTTGGGAGGCCGTGCTCCATCGTTGCTCCACTTGAGGTTGCGCTTTTCGCCCAACCGAGGTTACAGCAGAGGTTGATGTATCCCCTGTTGACGTCGACACCCTGTCGTCGTGAGCAACTGAGTGTGTCCAAACGCGAGCCGGATTCAACCGGATTTCCGCAATCCGAACGCTGATCCTCGGGTGTTCCGCCCGACGGTCATCTGGTTTGAGCTGTGATCCATGGCTCTGACCTCCAGCTCCCTCCAGTCCCTTTTCCACTCCCTCCTGCGGGAGGCCTCTTCCATGTCTAAGAAGCGCAAGCGGATTAGCCGCCGTCGTCTTGCTGGTCAGCGTGTGCTGGCACATGTGCCCACGTTCCATCTGGAGACCGGCGAACACAAGCCCGTGACAGCAGCGCGGCGCTTTATCGCCGAAGGTTGTCTGGTTCCTCCCGCACTCCTGAACGTGCGCAGGAATGAGCACACCACTGATCGCTTCTTCTGGGGTGAAAAGGGTCTGTTCAGTGCCCAATACGCAGAGGAGAATCACTTTCTGTTCCCCTCCCTGCGCATCATCGTCGACAACGTTGGCGAGGAAGTGATCTTCGAGGGCCTCGAGCTCGCCTCCGACGACTGGGAAGAGATGGAAGAGTACGAATACGCGTTCGTCTGAGACCACACGCGATCGTGTCTGGCTGGCGGAGTTAGTCCAGCCAGACGTTGATTGACGATGCCATCGCATCTTCTGCCTCACGAGGGATTGCGTGCCCTCCTGGGAACGTCGTCAGGTCACAACCCATCCCACCGCGCTGAAGCAGCTGATGAAGCTCTTCCGACGCTTCTTTGGGCACCACGTCATCGTTCAGACCGTGCAGCAGCAGCACAGGTGGTCGAACAAGAGGCGGTTGCCAGTTCGGATGGGGGTAGGCACTGCAGCCGATCACTCCAGCCAGCGGCAGGTTGCATCCCACGTGCAATGCCATGGCGCCACCCTGAGAAAAGCCGATCAGAACGGTTTTCGAGAGGGGTATCTCCCCCAGACTCAGTTGCTCGAGGCGCTGTTGCAGTGTCTGCACCGCTGTGGGCACCGCCTGCCAATCCGCCGGGAAAAGGCCATACCACTGCTTGCCGTAGCCGTCGGGATGCGCTTCGGGGGCCTCCAGCTGGATGCATTCCGCTGGCACGGACAGTGTTGAAGCCAGCGCATCACCAAGAGGAGTCAGATCATTCGCATCAGCCCCCCATCCATGCAGAAACACCAGGCGAACCCGTGCTGGTGCATCATCCGTCCTGGTGACTGAGTCGGGCATCAGAGGCGTGACCTGCTGCTGCGTAGGTTGGCCCAAGGTCTTCCCCCTGTCCTGTTGCTATGGCTCCCACTGCGCTGCTGAGCGTGTCCGACAAGCATGGTCTGGTGCCTCTTGCTGAGGCCTTGCATCGGCTCTATGGCTATCAGCTGCTCTCAAGCGGTGGCACAGCCAAGGTGCTCAGGGAGGCTGGACTTCCGGTCACCGCGGTTGCTGACCACACCGGCGCCCCGGAAATCCTCGGCGGGCGGGTGAAAACGCTTCATCCCCGCATCCATGGAGGCATTCTTGCCCGTCGCGGTGACCCAAGCCACGAAGCGGATCTTGTCGCTCAGGAGATTGCTCCGATCGATGTGGTGGTGGTCAATCTGTATCCCTTCAGGGAAACGGTGGCGGATCCTGCGGTGAGCTGGGATCAGGCCATCGAAAACATTGATATCGGCGGACCCACCATGGTGCGATCCGCGGCAAAGAACCATGAGCACGTTGCAGTGCTCACGGATCCCGATCAATACGACAGAGTCCTGGCAGCCCTCAAGGCGGGGGGTGGACGTCTGACAGCTCCTGTCCGCCGTCAGCTGGCACTGGAGGCTTTCGCACACACAGCGGCTTACGACACTGCGATCAGTCGCTGGATGGAGGCCAGGCCGGAATCCCGTCAGGACACCGAGTCAGCCTCTGCGGATCTGCCCTGGCTGGAGGCCCTGCCATTGCGTCAACGCCTGCGTTACGGAGAGAACCCCCATCAGCAGGCTTCCTGGTACAGCGCTCCGAGGTCTGGCTGGGGAGGCGCCATTCAGCTGCAGGGCAAGGAGCTCAGCACCAACAATCTTCTTGACTTGGAAGCAGCGTTGGCCACGGTGCGCGAATTCGGTTACGGCAGCCATGGTCGTCATCCCGCCAGTCGTGCAGCCGCAGTGGTGGTGAAGCACACCAACCCCTGTGGCGTGGCGGTTGGTGATGGCACGGCCGCTGCGCTCACCCGTGCGCTGGATGCGGATCGCGTCAGTGCCTTCGGAGGCATCGTGGCTCTGAACGGATGCGTTGATGCCGCTGCTGCTCGGGAACTCACCGGTTTGTTCCTGGAATGCGTCGTTGCACCTGAATTTGAGCCACAGGCTCGCGAGATCCTGGCGGCCAAGGGCAATCTGAGGTTGCTCGAACTCTCATCCACTGCGATCGAATCCGCAGGTCGTGACCACGTGCGCAGCATTCTTGGTGGTCTTCTGGTGCAGGACCTCGATGATCAGCCTGTGAATCCCGATGAATGGACCGTGGCGACAGAGCGGGTCCCGACCGCAAGCGAACGGGACGATCTTGCTTTCGCTTGGCAGCTGGTCCGGCACGTGCGTTCCAATGCCATCGTCGTTGCCAAAGACGGTCAAAGTCTTGGGGTGGGTGCTGGTCAGATGAATCGTGTGGGATCCGCCCGGATCGCACTCGACGCTGCCGGGGAGCGGGCACGTGGGGCAGTGCTGGCCAGTGATGGCTTCTTCCCCTTTGATGACACCGTGCGGCTCGCTGCAGACCATGGCATCAGGGCCGTGATTCACCCTGGTGGCAGCAAGAGAGATGACGACTCAATCCGAGCCTGCAATGAACTGGGATTGACGATGCTTCTGACAGGACGACGCCACTTTCTGCACTGAGGCTGCAGCTGAGCAGGGGGCATCGGCGGTTGGGATGTCGTGAGTTCTAATCTCGAAGCAACCCATGTGATTTTTGATGCCAGCGACCCTGTCTTTCGGTCTCAACTTCATTCATCCTCTGATGATGTGGCTGCTGCTTGCTGCCGCTGGCTATGCCATGTATCTGGGCATCAAGGCAAAGAAGGTACGAACAGGCACACCTGAGCAACGCAAGGCTCTGGTTTCAGGAAAGTTCGCTCAGCGTCACTACCTGTGGGGCAGTGCTCTGATGGTTGTGATGGTGTTCGGCAACATTGGCGGAATGGCGGTCACCTATCTCAACAACGGAAAGCTTTTCTTTGGTCCACATTTGTTGGTCGGCTTGGCGATGACAGGCATGATTGCAGCCGCTTCAGGATTGACACCTCTGATGCAGAGAGGTCATCTGATTGCCCGAAAAGCCCACGTTGGTCTCAACATGGGGATGATGACATTGTTTTTGTGGCAGGCCGTCACCGGGATGCAAATTATGAATCGAATCTGGATTGAACGTTGAAATGATTCCTGTCAATTCCTGATCAGCCAGCTGAAAACGAGATATTCAGCGATAAAAATCTTCCCGAACCAGGGGCGTTTTGCGATCGTTGTTTTTCACATAAAAAAAGACTGTCGCTGCAACCGCCAAAACAGGTATCGCTGTCAACAGCAGAACAGCAATGGCTGTGTAATCTTGATACATCGTGATGAACAGAATTAACCAAGAATATCATTTACAGTCATTGATCCGTAGAAAAAGACTCACCTGCGTGTTGCAAATCATTCAATTGCGGTTGTGTGCCTGCCACTGCGCATCAGCAAGGCGGCTTGACGCCAGCCCTGGGTGAGGGCTCAAGGCTCAACCAGGTGAATTCCTGGCCTGGGCTCTGCCCTCCCTGAACGCCTCAAGGTCTTTTTTGGCAAACCAGAAAGCGGTGAGCTGTTCGCAGGTCTGATATTGCATCCAATTGGCTTCAGCAGCGACCACGCGAGCATGGAGAGCACGCTCGGTTTTCGTTTCGAATCGAATGGTTCCCTGGTCCAAGGGCGCATGAATGAAATAGTCCCAATTCGGTTCCACCATGAGACGCTGGCATTTTCAACAGTTTGGCCAATGGTTCGCCTTTGATCCACACATTCTTGCTTGTGAGCCGAATAATCTGTTGCCCCGATCCTCGACAAACACCACATCACTGACCCAATCAGTGTTGAGAGGTTCGGGAAATTAGATCAAGGCAATACGTTCCATGCACTGCGCGTATTCAATTGTCATACAATGAGTAAGACGACTGTCGTGCATTTCTGTGGTCAGGCCTTTTTTTGCTTCACTGCTCTACATTGCGAGTTGCGCCATTGTCTTGTTGCAGGCAAGTCGGGAGACTACTCCACAGCCCATGGGTTTGCTTGTCGTTGCAATGGTGATGACCCCCCTGTTGGTCAGCGTGATTGCAGGATTACCAGTTGATTGCCTTTCTTTCCAGAAAAAATCAACTGATCAATAACTTCTGATTAAAGGATTGAAGTGAAGTGCATTGACCAAACCGAAAGTACTTACCTTCTAGTTGCTATGTCGATGTATAAAATTGAATTATCTGTCTGGTATCTGCGAAGCTAGGCGTCAACCTGGCTCAACAATTGTTTGCACCATGACTCCAACCGTTCCTGAGTTTTTTCAGACTCGTTATCTTCATCGATCGGCAGCCCGCAAAACATTCCGTCGATCATGCTTTTTGAGTCGTCAAAGATATAGCCATCACCCGAGACATGACCAATCAAATTTCCGCCCGCTTTCTTGAAGGCTGTGTAGAGCTCCTCCATCGCATCACAGAAAAATTTGCTGAATGCTGCAGAATCTCCAAGGCCGACGATTGCAACTGGTTTGCCTGAGCAGTCGAGAGTTGGGATCGCCTCAATGTGCTCATCCCAGGAGGTGCCCGAGCGCTTCACGTCTGACCCTGTGTTCCATGTTGGTGTGCAGCAGATCAGAGCTTCGCAATTCTCCATGTCCTGGACGCTTTGAAGCTCATCCAGCTCCTTCAATTCCGAGTCGGGAAGCAGCTGGTCAAGCCTTTCGGCAATGTCCTCTGTATGACCCGTCGCAGATGCGTAGACGATGGTGAATTTCATACAAAATTGTGCATCACACTATTTTTTCCTGAATGACCATGGCTGGACAGACCTATTTAACAGCTTCTTGTTACTTACGATACGAGCGTTGGTGTGATGTCTGAACTGCTTATCCCGCATCGAGTCCATTGAACAGTTCTTTGTGCACTGCAAACGTGTGATACAGCGAAGTTCCACTTTCTGGCTGCAGTTTTTCACCATCGCAAGTTGATGCAATGGCGCAAACTAAATTGCCTTGCCAGGCGATGTTGTCGTCATTTTCATTGGCAGACCAGGTCATCATCTCTTCATAGTCTGCGGATAATTCCAGGCCGATCTTTTCGCAGGCTTTGCATAATCGATACAGGGCTGGAGGTTTGGATGGCAGCGACAAAGCCTGACGCAATGTCAGCTCATTAAAAACCCCCATGTATCTGATGTAATCAATGATTTCAGCTTCTGCACTGCTGAGATCGGCACGGTCAATGGCCTCTTCCAGCTGGTGTGGATTGAGCACTGGTCGTATGTTCACTTCGCTGCAGCGATTGTTGGCCATTCCTTTCGTGTGAACCATGCCATCATGGCTGACAAGGGCTTTGCCTGCTCAGATGCGTCAGTTGCTGATTCTCGCCAGGAAGCTTGGTTTTCTTTTTTTCTGATTGGCAATGTCTTCGATCAGCTTTGCAGGACTTGTATGAACGGTGACTTTGATGTCCTTGGTTGCATTGTGAATCTTCCAAAGCCCAATCTGAATCTCTGATCTTGAATAGGTGACCTGCCATGCGTCGGGGCTTGGCCTGCCAACTTGTTTCACAGTAATTCTGGTCCAGTAAACCTGTCTCCTGTGGCCAGAGTTCAACGTGTAAACAATAGAGCCATCATTATTTTTTTCTTTTGTGAAATCAAGACTTAACAGTTGCTGGTTCCAGTCGGCCATGAATCGAAATCCTTGTTGTGTAGCTTCAGGGGGCAATATGTGATTGTTCGAATTTTTTCATGCGTGGAATCCAGTGGTCATGTGATGGTCTTTGGTGAGTGTGTCTGCCTGAAGTCATCACGACTTCAGGCAGGTTTGATCCTGAAGGGAGCCACGTCGTTCAGTCGTTGCTCTTTTCTGGTGGGGTAGGTGCTGTCTTCTCAGCAGCGGTGTCTGCCTTCTTCTCTGAGCCAGTGGCAGGCTTTGTGTCGGTCGTTGCTGGTGTGCTCTCTGCAGCTGTGCCGGTTGCCTTCTTGGCTGGAGCCGCAGGCGCTTCCTTGTCTGCAGCGGGAGGAGCTTTCTTTTCTGCAGCCGGGGGAGCTTTCTTGTCTGCAGCGGGAGGGGCTTTCTTGTCTGCAGCAGCAGGAGCTTTTTTGTCTGCGGTTTTTGCTTTCTTGGCGACGGCAGGCGCGTCTTGTTTCGCGGCAGCAGCTGGCGCTTTCTTCTCGGCGGGAGGGGCTTTCTTGGCTGCTGCTGCAGGTTTTTTGGGTTTCAGTTTCGAAGTATCGAGGTTTTTCTCGCCGAATGTTTTGTAACCGAGGAACACCAGCCCGCCGACCACTGGAATCGAGGTGATGCCGCCGATGGCAATCTCAAGTCCTGACAAGGCCATTGTTGAATGGTTGATAAAAATAAAACATAACACGGAAGCATTTTGATGGTTAGCGCCCATCCAATTCGATTGATTCGATGACCTGTTTGTTTCTTATTGTTAAAGACAGCGTGTTTTGCGCGGTTGGCTCGACGCGTTAATCGCCCTGGCTGATTGCGTGTATTCCTTCAGCCTGTTGACAAGTGATCTGTTGAATTGAGGCAGTCAGCATCAGCTGTCCTTGGATGCATCTGATGCTGATCAGGACGTCAAATGAGCTGCTTTGCCGTAATTTTTGCACGCGTTGGTGATGGGTTCCGCTCGGCTTTCAGAACGCTGCCCTGCGACGTGATGGGCAGGCCAGTCCGTGGCTGGCATGGAAGTCTTCCTGGACTTTCCAGGTGAGGCGTCGAGAAATCTGGCGAACAATCTGGCGAAGCAGATGATCGCCACTTGACTGCACCAGCCCATCAGGAAGCAAAGTGATCACGCGTGGGAGGGCGATCCAGACCTTGAGATCCAGGCTCCAGCTCACCCAGGTCTGGTGACAGTCAGAGCTGTTGCACTGCTCGCGCACCAGGTTGAGACTGGCCTGGAAGTCAACGTCATACAACTGCGCCAGGTCTGGATCGGGATCCGGCAGTGAAACGGTTTCAATCGCATAGGTGCCCTGCTGCTGTGGCAGCAGGCGCAGACCGATGGTGGGTTCCACCTCGAAGCCGAAATTTCCGAAGCGACCAAGGGTCAGTGCGTACGCCTGTGGCCCGATTGCCTCAACCTCCATCGGGGCTGCACACCGGCGGAACCAGCCTTCATGTCGATCGAGGTAGGCCGCAACGGTGCGGACGTCAGCGCGCATGTCCATGCGATCACTGAAGGTGCTGCGGTAGCAGCGCACCTGGTGATCGAGTCCCTCCTGGTCTCGGAGAGTTGGCGTTGGTGGCTTCGGCAAGACCATCAGGGATGTCTGACCGCTCCGGAGAACGTCCCTTGGCGACACACCGGGGGAGTCAACCTTCATCGCTGAGATCGATCAGACGTTGGATGACGTGCTCCACGACCCGGTCCGGTGTCGAAGCGCCGGAGGTGATGCCGATGGTGATCGGTCCATCCGGGAGGAAGTCGGTGTCGCGCGTGAGTTCCTCTCCCAGCGGTTTGTGTTCAATGCTGTTGTCCTCGCGGATCCTCTCCGGGGTGTCGATGTGGAATGAGCGAATGCCCCGGCTGACGGCGATCTCCTGCAGATGGGTGGTGTTGGATGAGTTGTAGCCGCCGATGACGACCATCAGGTCAAGGGGTTCATCCACCAGCGAGAACATCGCGTCCTGACGTTCCTGTGTGGCATCACAGATCGTGTTGAAGGCGAGGAAGTGCTCGTTCAGTGCCATCGGGCCGAACTTTCTGAGCATGGTGCGCTCGAACAGTCGGCCGATCTCCTCGGTTTCCCGCTTGAGCATGGTGGTCTGGTTCGCCACCCCGAGACGTTCGAGGTCTCTGTCCGGGTCGAAGCCTGGTGAACATGCCTTGGCAAAGCGATTCATGAAACTGTGCCGGTCTCCTTTGCCGAGGATGTAATCGGCGACGATCTGCGCCTCATCCAGATCCAGAAGCACCAGATAGGTTCCTGCGAACGAGCTCGTGGCCAGGGTCTCCTCGTGCTTCACCTTGCCGTGGATGATTGAGGTGAACGTGTGTTTCTTGTGCTTCTCCACGGTGTTCCACACCTTTGACACCCACGGGCAGGTGGTGTCCACAATGTGACAACCGCGGTCATTGAGAAGCTGCATCTCCTGCACGGTGGCACCGAAGGCCGGCAGGATCACCACGTCTCCACCCGTGACCCCTGAAAAGTCCTTGACGCCCTGATCGACAGGGATGAAATGCACGTTCATCTCCCGCAGATGATCGTTCACAGAGGGGTTGTGGATGATCTCGTTGGTGATCCACAGCCGCTCATCGGGGTAATGCTTTCGGGTTTCATAGGCCATGGCCACAGCGCGCTCGACCCCCCAGCAGAACCCAAACGCTTCCGCCAGCCGAACGTTTAGACGGCCGTGGCGGAGTTTGTAGCCGTTGTCTCGAATGGACCCGATCAGGCTGCTCTGATAAGCCTGCTCAAGGCTTCCCGCCACTTCCTCGGCCCGCCCAAAGCCCCGGCGGTTGTAGCGGTCGGAATTGTGAAGGGAACGCTTGAAGGCGTGGGTATCCATGGCCGGGGCGGCAGTGCGATGACTCTATGAGCTGTGGGCCTTGCCCGTCCTGGGTTGTCCGGAATCGGAAGGCAGAACCAATAGAAAACCCCGGCCCTGACGGACCGGGGAGAGAGAATGAGATGTCAGATCTCAGTTGCCTGCGGAAGCGAAGTCGGGGTACGCCTCCATGCCGTGTTCACCGATGTCGAGGCCGTTGATCTCCTCTTCCTCGGTCACGCGGATGCCGCCGAACAGACCACCGATGATGCTCCATGCGATCCAGCAGGTGACAACGGTCCAGATGGCGTAGGCCGCGGTGCCGAGGGCCTGGATGCCCAGCTGCTCGATTCCACCACCGACGAACAAGCCAAGGGGGGAACCGTCACCCTGGATGTCGAAGCCCCAGAGACCAATCACCAGCGTGCCCCAGATGCCGCAGACCCCGTGAACGGAGAAGGCGCCAACCGGATCATCGATGCCGGCGCTGTCGAGGGCTGCAACTGAGAAGACCACGATGATGCCGCCGATCAGTCCGGCCACCCAGGAGCCCACGAGGGTCAGATTTCCGCAGCCGGCTGTGATGCTGACCAGACCGGCCAGGATGCCGTTGATGATCATCGTCAGGTCTGGCTTGCCTGACGACATGGTTGAGATGATGGTTGCTCCGATGGCACCGCCTGCAGCTGCAAGAGTCGTCGTGACAGCCACATAGGGAACCCATTGATCCATCGCCAGCTGAGAGCCGGGGTTGAATCCGTACCAGCCCACCCACAGGATCAGAGCCCCGAGGGTTGCGATGGCCATGTTGTGACCGGGAATTGCCTGGGTCTGACCATTCACGTATTTGCCGATCCTGGGTCCGAGAAGCATGGCTCCGACCAGTCCGGCCCAAGCACCGACGGAGTGCACGATTGAGGAACCGGCGAAGTCAATGAATTCCTTGTTGCCAACGCTGTTCAACCATCCACCGTTCCATTCCCAGCTTCCTGCGATTGGATAGATGAATGCGGTGAGAACGAGAGCGAAGACGACAAATTCTCCGAATTTGACCCGTTCCGCGACCAATCCGGAAACGATCGTTGCGGCTGTGCCGGCGAAAGCTGCCTGGAACAGGAAATCAACGGTGGGAACCAGTCCGCCATCGGCAATGGTTTCGGCGGTGACGGCGGGATCAAAGAACAGACCTTTGAAATAGAGCCATCCGTCAATGACCGATCCGCCGTACATCAGCGAATAACCGATGATCCAGTAGGCGGTGACGGCGAGTGCAAAGACGAAGAGGTTTTTGGCGAGGATATTGACCGCGTTCTTCTGACGGCACATCCCGGCCTCGACCATTGCGAAGCCGGCATTCATGAAGATCACGAGGATGGTCGCGACCAGAAGCCAGAGATTGTTGGCCAGGAACGCTGCGTTCAGTTCAGGCAGTTCCTGTGCATGGGCGGAAAGGTTGAAGATGCCCAGTCCAAACAGGGCCAGTGGCGCGCAGGCAAGCCACAGCAGTGCTCGGTTGGATTTCAGGCCACGGATGCTCTGAAAGAGAAGCATCGGGCCCTCAAGCAGGCTGGCCTCTTGGAGGCGCGCTTTGCGCCGCCGCGATGGCGGATGCAGAGCAGTTGTCATGAAAAGAAAGCGAAACTGCAGTTCGGACAGTCTTGTGACAGACCGTCGCACTCCCACAAATTGCTCACTAGTGAACACTTAATGAGTCGCCGTTGTTACCAAATTGCCGATTGCCGCTCCTGGACGGGGCGCTGACCCTCCCAAAGGATTCGGTCTCTCTCGAAGCGGAAGGCGCAGGGAATCACTTCCACTCCAGCCTTCAAGCCTTGACGGAAGAGTTCGCCGTAGCGGGGATCCGCGCTGTCGCCGGGAGCAAATCGCAGCACATCCGGTCGACTCAGGCAGGGCACCAGCACACCGCGGGCATCCGGCAGAACATGCATCAGCTCATCGAGGTGTTTCTGGCCTCGTTCCGTCACGGTGTCCGGAAACAGAGCCAGGGGGCCATCGCACCAGGTGGTGTTTTTCACCTCGAGGTAGATCTGGCGGGGATCCCTGGCGTTGTCCGGTGGAGTGAGCAACAGATCGATTCGGCTGCGTCGGTTCTGGCCGTAAGCCACCTCACTCCGGATTGCGGCGATCGGCCCGAGCGTCTCGCTCAGCAGCCCTGCTTCGACAACAGCCTTGATGAGCCGGTTGGGCAGGGCCGTGTTGATCCCCACCCAGCAGGGATGGCCGTCAGCGCCAGGAACTTCCGCCTGCTCCCAGGTCCACGCCAGCTTGCGTTTGGGAGACGGCGCGTATCTCATCCGCACCCGCCCGCCGGGATGCAGCACGCCGGTCATTGGACCGGTGTTGGCGCAATGGGCCGTGACCACTGAGCCGTTCTCCAGCTCCACATCGGCCAGAAAGCGTTTGTAGCGCTTGATCAGAACGCCCTCAGTGAGGGGTTCGAACTGAAGCAGAGGGGTGCCAGTCATGGGGGCGGGCAGGCTGGCGCCATGGTGCCTGGTGAATCAACCGAGAATCCGCTCCATTGATGGCACAGGCACGCGGGCGTCGATGGCGAGATCTCTCAAGCGCATTGCCCTGGTGGTGACCTACGGCACGCTGCTCAGCAAGGCAGGGGGTCTGGTCCGCCAGCTGGTGATCGCTGCAGCCTTCGGGGTGGGTGCGGCCTATGACGCCTACAACTACGCCTACGTGCTGCCGGGGTTTCTTCTGATCCTGCTGGGCGGCATCAACGGCCCCTTTCACAGTGCGATGGTCAGTGTGCTCAGCCGCAGGCCGCGGGAGGAGGGCGCCCATATTCTGGCCACCCTCAACAGCACCGTGAGTGCCCTGCTGGTGGGGGTGACGCTGGTTCTGGTGCTTGCGGCCGACCCGTTGATCACGCTCGTGGGTCCCGGGCTCACTCCGGATCTGCATCGCATTGCCGTGGCACAGCTGCAGGTGATGGCACCGATGGCGCTGCTCGCCGGTTTGATCGGCCTGGGCTTCGGGTCTCTCAACGCTGCTGATGAGTTCTGGATTCCGGCGATTTCACCGCTGATGTCCAGCCTTGCCTTGATTCTGGGGGTTGCCCTGCTCTGGTGGCAGCTCGGCGCCTCGATCACTCTCCCTGTCCATGCCTTCTGGGGTGGTGTTGTGCTGGCACTGTCCACCCTTGTTGGAGCCCTGCTGCAGTGGTTGCTGCAACTGCCTGCTCTTGCCCGACAGGGATTGATGCGGCTGCGTCTGGCGTGGGACTGGCGTCATCCCGGTGTGCGGGAGGTGTGGCAGGTGATGGGCCCCGCCACCCTCTCCTCGGGAATGCTGCAGATCAATGTGTTCACAGATCTGTTTTTCGCCTCCGGCATCCTCGGTGCCGCTGCGGGTCTGGGCTACGCCAATCTTCTGGTGCAGACGCCCCTGGGGCTGATCTCCAATGCCCTGCTGGTGCCCCTGCTGCCCACCTTCTCAAGGTTGACGGCACCCCAGGACCGACAACAGCTGATCGGAAGGATCCGCCAGGGCCTGATGCTGTCGACCGCCTCGATGCTGCCGCTCGGGGCCCTGTTTCTGGTCCTGGCGGGGCCGATTGTGGCGTTGGTCTACGAGCGCGGCGCCTTCGATCAGCAGGCGGTGCGGCTGGTCACAGGCCTGCTGATGGCCTACGGCATTGGCATGCCGGCGTACCTCGGTCGGGATGTGCTGGTGCGTGTGTTCTATGCGCTTGGGGACGGCGCAACCCCGTTCCGTCTCTCGATGGCGGGCATTGGTCTGAATGTGCTCTTCGACTGGGCTCTCGTGGGAGGCCCGTCGCCATGGGGTCCTCAGCTCCCGATCAATCTGGGGGCGCCGGGGCTTGTGTTGGCCACTGTGTTGATCAACCTGCTCACGTGTCTGGCGCTGCTGTGGGCACTGCAGCAGCGTCTGGGCGAACTGCCGCTGCGTGACTGGGGTCGCGATTCGCTCAAGCTTCTGCTGGCAGCCGTCGTGGCTGGATTGGCCGCCTGGGGTCTCGCTGCTGCGATCAGCTGGCCGCCGGACCTCGTCGGCCGTGGATTTCAGGTTGGTCTCTCGGGCTCGCTGGGACTGTTGCTGTTCGGGCTGAGTGGTCAGCTGCTTCGTGTTCCAGAGGTCAGTGAGCTCGCTGCTGGCCTCACGAGGCGATTCAGACGTCGCTGAGTCGCACCTCGCGTTCGTCCCGCACCTGGATCGGCAGTTCAAGCTGCTGACGGCCGATCACCTGAGGTCCTTCCACCGAAAGAATCCTGGCTTCGATCCCGAATTCCCTGAAAGCGGTGTCGAGTTCCTGGATCAGCGCTTTCTCCACCTGTGCCTCCGGATCCACCACCTTGCCGATCAGGCGCTCACCCAGTCGACCGATGCGCTGACGCATCACGTCGCGGGCGTTGGTGACCTCGATGATGAGCACGCGCACTCCCAGAGG
>Ga0160422_10000962_pt1 | contig 17797 bp, 6 predicted proteins | sample Fk160mmetaG_FD_108192 | JGI IMG/M metagenome (GOLD analysis project Ga0160422, IMG submission 108192) | Marine microbial communities from the Central Pacific Ocean - Fk160115 60m metaG | ecosystem: Environmental > Aquatic > Marine > Oceanic > Photic zone | place: The Central Pacific Ocean... | reverse complement strand
TTATCTCCAAGACTCTGATTACCCGTAAACGTATTAGCTCCTAATCCAGCTAAGTTACCAGTAGCTGTTACACCACCTTGCCATGATGATCCGTTATATACTCTTAGCTCATTAGAACTTGTATCAAAGTAAAGATCACCTGTATCGTTATTACTACTTGGTGCTGAACTTGCTACACGGTACTTATCAGAGAAGTCATTAACATTAGAAATATTAGTAGCTACTGTATTTACATTTGCTATTGATCCTCCAACATTATTTACGTTAGAAATAGATCCTGCAACTGTAGAAATATTGCTATTAGCTGCAGCTACTGTATTGATGTTGGAATTATTACCAGCAACTGTAGTTATATTTGATGCGTTACTTACTGCTGAATTAATATTAGAAGCATTGCTTACAGCACTGTTTATATTTGAAGCGTTACTTACTGCACTATTGATATTACTAGTGTTATTAGCAACAGCATTAATATTAGATATATTGCCAGCTACGGTTGAAACCTCAGTAGCTTTAGACGACAACCTATGGAAGGTATAAGTATTAAGTGTAGAAGTAGTCTCAACTAATAAACCATAGCCAGCACTATAAGTTGTGCTATTAGCTGCTCCATTAATAGTCACTGTAGAGTTTCCTACAGTTCCATTTGCAATAGTTATTACACCACTACCGTTTGAAGTTAAGTTACCAGCTAATGAACCAATACTAACAATAGTACCTGTACCGTTATTAACGTCAGGATTAGCATTAGGAAAGCTAGTTTCATTTGCTATTGGTACAAAGCCACCGACATCATCGACAAGATCAATAATCCTGTCATTGATAGCAGCAGTTGTAGCTATTGTTGTGTCATTATCTGGGAAGGTATCACCATCTTTAATAGTGTCACCAGTACTTACATTGAAATATCTAGCGTCAGATTCTGTTTCTGTGTAATACCTTCCATCTAATGCACCTGTTGCTATTTGAGTAGAAGTAATTGTCCCGTCTGCTATTTCACTAGCAGTTAATTTGTCAGATTGTAATAGTGTTTTGATTTCACCAGAAGTTTGATCTGCTGTAGCACTAGCTTCTATTGCATTTAATTTACTGTGGTCAGCATCTGTAAAGACATTAGAATCTGTTGCTGCTTCTACTGCTGTTCTTATCTCTGCGTTAGTCTGGTCAGCCGTTGCACCTGCTTCTATAGCGTTTAGCTTTGAATGATCTGCGTCAGTAAATACATTTGAATCACTAGCTGCTTCAACGGCTGTTCTTATCTCTGCATTTGTTTGATCTGCTGTAGCACCAGTTTCAATACTATCTAGCTTGATTCCATCGTTAGATACATCTCTACCATCAACTGTTCCTGACGTAACTATATTCTGAGATCCAAAGTTAGGACTTATCTTTGTTCCAGCTATGGCTGCACTTGCGTTTACGTCTGTATTAACAATTGTTCCATCTACAATCTGAGCAGAAGCAAATTGCTTTGTGTCTACATAGTTCTTAGTTGCTGCATCTTGTGCTGCTGTTGGGTCAGCGACATTAGTTAATCGAAGATTTGTACCAGATTCACCTAATGAAGGAAGACCTGTATCTTCATCAACACTGACTGTTTTGCCTTGGTTATCTTTTAGCTCTTGGTCTATATATAAACTCTGTAATGCACTTGTATCTAAGTCATTAGCAGTAAGGGTTGAACCATCTGCATAATCGACAAGAGGAGTTCCTAGTGATGAGTTTCTTCTTACTTCTACTCTTAAGTTTGCTGATGCTAGTCCTGTATTAAGTCGTATAAGTTTAGGAGATACGTTAGTTATTACTTGATATTCTCCTGAAGCTGTCCCTTGATTGATCTTGTTGTAATTAAGGTAAACCTCTAGGTGAGCTTCCTTGATATAAGGGAAGGTGAAGGTAAAGTCAGTAGTACCCTGTGCTGACGAAGAATTGACTATGTACGATGCTGTGTAACTCATGGCTTCCGTTTACTGGTCATTGTACTGATTGTATATATTCTGTCGCACTAACCCTCTTTTTGGAACCTGCCTTTATATCTTTCCTTGGTGTCTGTGGTACGCCAAACTTCACAGAGAAGTCTCTATCACCTTTAACTTTAAGTTCTTCTGCTCTCTTCTCTAGTACTTCTAGTGCATGTACGTTTGTAGGATCATTAAAGAATAACCATTTACCTCTTTGCTTGAATTTTAAAAATATAGGTTCTAATAAGTTCTGTCTTGCTGATCCAAGGTATTCATCTCCTATCCTGTCAGGGTCTTGATTTAGGTAGTTGTCAGAGTTCATCATTTGGAATAATTCTTCTGAAAGAGTTAAACCTGTTATTGGGTCTGGAGTCCTATTGATGTAGGTCAAGTATTGATTGTAAGCATCATTAGATAGTGTTACTCCTTCTTGTAATTCATCTGGTCTAGGTTGTGCATATTTAGTTCCGAATCCTCTTAGTCTCATTAACTCACGAGTCACATGATTTCTTTCTGCTATTTCATTGTGTCCTGTTCTTCCTGTTACTTGTGGTAATGCTCCTGCAAATGGTATTGCAGAATAAGCTATTGGTAAGTGTGTAAGGACAAACGCATGAGTGAGTTGAGATAACCAAGGCTCATCATCTAGTGGCATTTGATCGTCATGTAAGAAACCAGGGTTATATAAAGGATCTCCTGTTACCCAGTTTCTTCTAACTGGAAGAGTCTTAGACCAGAACGGTGTGTTCTGCTTAATATCATTCATAAATTTATCGACAAAAACTAATCCAAACTTGTTCTTGTAAGGATAAGTACCACCAATCTGTTCACTATCTCCTTCATAGCTCCACTCCCAACCTGCTTCACCTCTTCCAACATTAGGATCAACAATCTTTTGTCCTACCTTTACACCTGGACTTACTCGTTTAACAGGATCAATCATTTGTGTTATGGCTCTTACCCTTGAACTGTGTGGGCCAGAAGAAATTATTTGTTTGTTGAAGTATCTAATTAATCTTGGATCAAGCCAACCACCTCCTTCTCCTGGTTGTGGCATTGCTTTACCCCAGTTACCTATACCTGTCAATGGTGCAACGAAGTCATCCATGAAATCTAAGATTCCTTGGTAGTAAGTAGATTGTAAATTTCCTTTTATTACTTCTCCTGCCACATTAAAAGCCCAAAGACCTTTAACTGTTTCCTGATCTTCATAGGTCATGGAGCTAGTCAAATCTATGATGTCAGCAGCAGTTCTCCATAGGGTTGCGACTGGTTCGTATGCTCTGTAAGACAACCATTCAGACCATCTTTCAACTCCATTCTCGTCCTTGTATTTATGTCTAATTGACATTGGACGCATATTCATTCCAGTCCAAAGGGTTCTACTTTCATTATTTAATGGGCCTGACCCTGTTACTTGAATATTGTCGTCTTGGAACAAGCTCCAAAGCACAGTACCTGCTACCAAGGAAGTTGCTACTTCTCCTTTCCAATGATTAGAAAAGAAACTAGATTCATCAAAAACATCTCTATAGAAAGTATCGACAGTAAGATTTAAACCTGGAATAGTCCTTGCTGCTTGTTTCATTATGTCAGCAGGAGATCTAGTAAATGGTTGAACCATTGTTGCTAATCCACCCATCCTTTGTCTTTGTAACTTAGCCCATATAGAAGGAAGGAATGACCATGCTCCTGTTAGTGCTGGTGTAGTGTCTCCTGCTTTTGGTATTGTTGTATCACCACCTCTTAAAGATTTAGAAAATCTACTTTTATTAAGACCGTACTGCCATCCTTCTGCCATATCATTTGTACCTTCTATATATCTTTGAGCAAATTTATTTATCTCATCAAAGTTATTAGGATCAATACCTGATTGTCTAGCTAGTTCTTGTCCAAAGGAGAAAGATCTATGTTCCATTCTTGCTTTAATATCATCTGTAAATGTAAGCATCCGACCAACTTTTAACGCTGCTGGATGAGAATTAATAGCATCTGGAACTGTTCTACCATTAACGATTGCATCATGGGTAAAGAAATCTACCTTTGCTTTAGCCCATTCTTCTGCATAAGCCCATTTGTCTAAACCTCTAAGTCCTTCTTTTTGAGCTTGTTCTAATCCTTCTCCTACTCCGATTGCTGTTAAATAACTATTACCGACTAATGATTTCTGGAATGTTTCAATAGCAGATTGTGCTCTTAAATCAAATGTTCCAAGCTTCCATGTCATGTCACTAATAACAATCATGGAAGGATTGCTTGTCATTGCTCTTGCAAAGTTAGCTTGATTTAAGTCGTACGCACCTTGCTTTGGATCTAGCTTTATACCTTTACCTTCTGCATTTCTAACTGCTGCTGCAATACTAGAATTGTCATTCAAGTCAAAACTACCTGGATGTCTATAAGCATCAAAGTATGTATGTCCATCTCTAAAAGCATCTCTAGCTAATCTTAAAGCTGACTGATGTTGGAGGAATAATTGTTTATACCATGTGTAAGTAATAGGAAGTCTTGCACTAAAAGCTTCTGCATCAAACGGCATTAATACTTTCCTTCCATCAATATTGCGTGAAGTCAAAACTGAGTGGTTAAATAAATCCACTGCTGGTTCCATCAACGCTCTTGTATAAGGAACGGCTGCCTGTACTGCATAAGTAGTACCAGCACTAAGGATTGAACTTGTTTTCCAAGTAGCGACACTTCTTATAAATAAATCTAGTTTCTCCATTGGAGTTAACTTTGTTAGATCTTCTTCTTTTCCTTTTGTACTTTCAGTCCATTTTCTATTTGCATTAATCTCTGCTGCTTCACCTATATTTGGCCCTTTTGTAATCTTGTTAATAGATGCAATACCTGGGCCGTCAGGTCTTGTTGATGTAGCAATCGCATCTGCTATTTCAGCTACTTGTGATTTAGTGCCAGCAGGCCATTTGCCTGTTTTAAGTGCTGTGATTACGTCATCACCAAAGATTTCTTCAAGGCCTGCACCTACTTCACCTTCTTCAAACATCATAAATGCTTCATCTAAATCTTGTTTAAAGATTGGTAAGTCAACAGGTTTGTCAGTGAAATCAATCTTGCTTGTATCTCCTACTTGCATTTGAAGGAGCTTGAATTGTTGCCCCATACTTTTATTTATATCTTGATAAAACCTGATGTATTTCAGAGCAACTTGAGTTGTATATTCCATCTCTGAGACAGCCTTATTCCAGTTAATTTGACCGTTATTCATTGCATTTAAAACATTTGCAGCTTTTATTCCTGCCTGTCTTGATGTTTCTCCGACAGTTAATCTGAGGTCAAAGATCCTACCAGCAAATTCTTCTACATTTCTTGCTGCATAAAGAAGTATTTTGCTGTTCTCTTCTACTTGTTTTATGTTAATTCCATCTCTATGAGCTTTCTCTAGAAGAGCAGTTTGTAATGCCCTCATGTCTATGTTTGGTACACCTTTACTATGTGCTCTTGATCTGAAATCTGATATTGCTTTCATAAACCTGATTGATTCTGCTCCTGCTTTAACGTATTGAGTCTTGTTTCTACCTGCACTTCTGACGTTAATAACATCTTGGACGGCATAGCCAACAGCCGATAGTAAACTTTCATCTCCTGCGTTTGCAGCTTTAAGACTATCTGCATAGTTTCCTAAAATTCTTTCTGCTTCTCCTACATTTACCTCTGGGCCTGTTTCTCCTGGTCTGTTGGGATCAGCGTCTATTGCTTCATCTCTCTTTGAGAAGTCAGGTAGTTCTGCTTTAGATCCATCTGCTGCCTCATCCATATATTTGGCATAAGGAGTTGAAGAAAGCTTTGTAGTTCTTTGCATACCTTTATATCTCTTATTCATAAAGTCATTAAAGATTTCCTTAGAACTTCCTAGCCCTACTTCTGCACTAATACTTGTCCATATATGGTTGAAATATTTAACGACACTTCCAGCTAGTCCTGCTAATTCTCCTTCACCTTGGGCTGCGGCTCCCTTTTTATAATTCCACCAAGCATCTAACATTGATTCTACAAAATATTCATCAATGTTTTTATACCTGTAATCAAGTCGATCATATTTACCAGCATTAAAATCTGCTAGTTGTTCAGCATTTAAGCTGGCTTTGTATTGTGCTTTCTCAAGTTTGAATTGTCTTATTAATTGTTTAACACGTTTCTCTGGTAAGTAGCGAGAAAGTGTGTGCCAAAATTCGTGAATAGCTGTCTGTTGAAATTCTAAATTACCTAGTTTGTTAGGTAATAAAGTATCTTTTCTAATTTTAACTAATCTATTTAAGAAATTAAATTCTCCTTTTGCACTCATATTTGTCCTAACAGATAGGCTTACATCGTTAAAGAACTCTGTACCTATTGTCTCCATAAATTTAACGACAGATTCTATCTCTGCCTGTGCAGCAGGGCTTTTCTCTGATCCTTTTAATATCTTCATTGTCTTCCAATCACCGACAAGGTATCTTTTTATCTTGTCGAAACCTCTAACTGTACGATCATTAATATCGCCAAGAGTTCCATAGTCTTCCCACGTTTGTCCAGGCTTTCTTCCTTGCTCATACTCTTCCCATTCTTTACCTGTTCTTTCCCATTCTTTACCTGTACTTTCTGTCTTTGTTTGAAACTGTTCTTCCGTTAATCTAGTTTCAGGTAATGGTTCTTCTACTCGATAATCTGCTGATTCCTTAACTTGAGATTCAAGAGCATCAATTTGTTTTTGGATCTTGTTTGCTTTCTGTCTCCAAGCGTTGAACTTTTTATATTCAGGTGTTTGCTTACCATTGACAATCTTTTTACCTTTAGGTGGTTCAGCAGGTGCAGCACCTAAAGCTTTTAGATCTGATCTTAATTGTGTAAGGTCATTTGTTAATTGTTGTGTTGTATAACCTTCTCCTCCATCTGGTCTAGTAGTAGGAACAGTTTCTTCGACAGGTACTTTCGTTTCAACAGGTGCAGGAACTTCAGGTGCAGGAGAGGATTTTGTTCCTAGTCCTTGTGAATAATATAAATTGTCGGCAATCTTCTGCCCATCCATTCTCTTCTTATATCCTTCTACTCCTATTAGGAGTTTCCTTTCAGCTTTCTGACCTGCTGGTAAAAACAAATCATTAACATCTCTTAGAGCTTTTTGTACTCCTTCTTCTGTTACTACTCTTGCAAGATTTAATAAGTTAACAAAGTCACCAACAGTATCAACTGCTCTTCTTTGTGGGCCTCTTCCTTGTGGGTCTGCAAATTTAGATAGAGCTTCTTCTAATCTTCCAATAGCTATATGAGCTTGATCTTCAAAAGGAGCAGTTCTTAAGAACAAAGCTAATGGTTGATTCTTGTCTGCGTTCTTTAGTGCAATAGAAAGGGGAACTTCTGGAGCTTGGTATTTCTGTCCTTCTAAGTATTTAATAAGAGGATTCTTTGCTAATTGATCTCCCTGATTAACAATTTTTTCTCTAATTGCAATAGCTTCTGGACTATCAACACCAAACTTTATGACTGCTTCTTCTAACTGTTTTGCATAACCTTTAGCCTTTGCAACACCGACAGCTAAATTTGTAGCATTAACAGAGTTAGCAACAGTTTTTAATGCACCTCCAAATAAAAGATCTATAAGAATACCTTCTCCTGCGTGTTTAGCTCTTCTCTCTGTCTCTGTATCGTCAGGGTTAATTATAAGTTCTCTAAAAGCAGGAACATCTTCAATCCATCCTCCAAGTTTTGTGTTGGAGGCCATCGTAATAAGGTTGCCATCCCAAGGATCAAGACCAAGGGAATCAACTGCCATACCTCTAAATTGAGTAACAGCTTCATAACCAGTAGCAGCAGCACCTCCTGCAACACCACCTATAATCTTTGCCCCTTTTGTTCCGACAACAGGTTTAAGTGCTCTTGTCGATTTAACTCCTACTAATCTGCCTGGATTGGCTTTAGCAATCTGTGAGAATTTTTCTCCTGCCTTTGCTGCAAGAGGGAATTTACTTGCCTTTAATGATAAGTTTGCACCTTTCAATACTTTAGAAAGTGCAATCCATTCCATTGCAAATTGCGTAATACCTGTACCTAAATTTTCTACACCTCTTAAGGCTGCTTCACTGTTATCAGCCCTTATAGGTTTCCACCCTCCTAATCCTATGATTGGTTTATCTGGTTCTTCTTTAGTTGTAGAAGTGCCTTTAGGTGCTATTCCTATTGCTTCCCCAAGGTAACGAGCAGAGTCGCTAGTCTCTTGAATTGTTCCAACGGCTGCATTATGAATTACCCGTGGAACTGTTTTTAATCCACCGACAATAAAGTTATCATCTTTATCTGCTTCAACTGTACGTCTTGCTGTTCTATTGATCTGACCAAGAAATCCACTAGGATCTTCTATCTCAGTGGAAGGAAGGATACCAGCATTAAGACCTCTGGTTTGAGTTTGTTCTTCGTTTAGATATTCATAGCCAGTAGAACCATCTTCTCTAGTTACAAATGTAAGTCCCATTTCAAGCTAAACCTGACGATGTATCTATGGTACTAGGTTCCTTCACTTCAGGCTTGTTGAACTCTTTTAAAAGTTTTTCCATATCAGCAACTTTCCCTTTGCTTTCAAGTCCATTCCATTTCGTTGGCCCATATTTAAGAAGAATAGCCATCCCTAATCTGTCTTGTATCTCAGGGGTGAATTTCTCTGTAGGTTTTATGCCTGTCAATTTCATTGCATCTCTTATTGTATTACGTTCTAATTGATATTTACCTGCTACATGAATACCTCCAGAAGCAAACCATTTATCCCATCCTTCCTTTGTCATTGGATACTTTTCTGTGTCCCATCCACTGTCTTGAATATCTAAGATTTCTTGAATTGTCATGTTTACTAATTTCTTACCTTTATTTGCAGGATGCTTCCCATAAGTACCACTAAAACCTAGAACTTTATCACCACCCTCTGCTCCACCTTGATTAAATGCTTCATAACCTTTGCCATCTTTATCAATGCTTGATTCAACTGAATGAATAAGTTCAAGCATTTTATTTCTTAAGTTAGCTTTTTTTTTGCTAAGTCCTTTCCCGTCATAATTGTCAGCTAACATTCCAGGTTCTAAACTACCAGCAATTAATATTTCATCTTCTCTGTTATTTATAAGTGCTTGATCTTTGTCGTTAAGTACTTTCTTTGTAAGACCTTTTCTATATAAAGGATTAGCGACACCATCAATCTTTTGTATCAATCTATTTGTAATACTTTCTTCTAGTTCTGCTGGCATTGTGTTGCCTGTATGTACGAAATACTGTTGTCTAAAGAAATCAATAGGTGTTACTCCTGCCTTCTCTAAAATAATATTTAAGTCATGTGAATAAGGTATCCAAGGTGCATTTGCTTCTAGTGCGTTAATTTGTTCTGCAAATACATATCTTTGATAAAGAGGACGTTGCCTTATATCTGAATTAAGTATTGCATTGTCAGCTTTTCTTCCTCTCTTATGTCCAATTTTATCAATGATATGCCAAGGAGTATCACCAAACAAAACTGATCTACCACCTATGGGGGTTGCCTCTCCTGGTCTTAATGAAGGATCTATCCCTGATCCTTGTTTGTAAAAATGTTCCTTCGTTCTTAAGGCTGTCCAATTTGAAACATATTCGTTATTAAGATCTAATTCTCTGCCAACAGAGAAGCCTGTAATTCCAAAACCAATTCCTTTAAATCTTTGAGAAGCTTCTACTCTTGAGAACTCAGTAGCATTTGTTAATGCCATTTGTTGTTTATCTGTATCCTCTGTAAATGTGGCTGGTAAAGATTGTAGATCTTGGATTGGTGTGCCACGACTTGTATAAGAAGGAGATGAGAAAGATGTCCAATGTAAATTGTTTTGGATTACAGGATCTTTAAGTTGTTCTGCTTGTTTAATTAATAAATCAATATCTTCTTTCATCCTGTCTAAGTTTGCAGGATCGATAAGTTCGCCTTTTCTTGCATATCTAAACCCATATCTTAAAGCAAGTCTTCTTTCGTCTTCTATGTAGGGATTGATAACAAGTTCACCTTCTTTTATCTTTCCATCTTTTACTAATTGTTCATAGTAATTCTTAGATTTTTCATAGTGTTCATTTGATTCTTTAATATTATTTTCTGCTCTTACAAATGCTTCATTATCTGTCGCATATAATTCTCCGTCAGGTAATGGTGTATAAGTAGTTCCATCCTTTAGTTTAATAGTTACATTCTTTTCTTTATTAGAGAACGTCATATCATCTGTATTAATTTCTATATTGCCTGCATTTATATTTTCAAGTCTTGTATGTAAAGCCAAGTCTCCTTCTAGTTTTAGTTTCCTTTGGTCAGCAGATTTCTTAACAAGTTCATTAAGGTCTTTGTTATATACAGACCATAACTTTTCAAGCTTAGTTATTTTCTCTGAGTGACTTAATGTTTGATCTGCTAAGATTTGATTTGTTTCATCCATTGCAGGTTGCAATAATTGTCTAGCAGCTATCGTTTCATTTGTATCCATTATCCCATCTGCTGATCCACTAAGAGGAGATAAAAGTCCTGCACCTGCTGCTCCGTCTTCACCTAGAATTTCTGATGCTTGCTTATAAAAATTGGTAATGATTTCTTGTGATTGAGTATCTTGTGTTCTTATCTCGGCATCAACAAGACCCATCAAATATCTTTCCTGTTCTTTATTAATTAAGTTATTTCTAAATGCTGTTCTAATTTCAGCTTTTTTAAAGATGGGGTTTACTCCTACTTTTCTAACAAAAACATCAAGTGTATCTGCTACTTCATTAAGATCAGCAGTCATTCCTTTCTTCAAGGAATCCATTCTGGCCTGTAACTGCTTTGTTTTTGTTTCACGTTCTAAAGTATTTCCTGTTGCATGAGGGCCATTTAATTCTTGATTCTTTTTATTGAACCAATCTGTCAATAATCTAAGGTCTGCATCAATAGTTACTTCTGTCGTTTTATCACCAGGAACAAGTTCAAAAGTATAAGGTTGATTTCCCTCTGCTGATAAAGGAATTGCGACATCATCTGAATCACTAAATTCTTTCAATGCCTTATTAAACTCTGCGTCAGCTTCTCCTATCCATTTTCTAGCATTTGTTCTTTTATTACTAAGATCCATTGCATTTGCTTTATCATCACTGGCTATTTGAAATTGCTTCTCAGGGCTAGTACCTAGTTTTGTATCTAATCCAGGTCTATTCTTTTGTGTAATAGGGCCAGTCTTAGCACCAGCAAGTTCCTTATAAAGAAACTCTTGTACTTCTGCAAACTTTGCTTGGTCAAGAGTGCCGTCAGGTTTTAAAGAAACAGCGATTGCATAACTTGCTAATGTTGGTATGAGTTCTTCGTTAACTTTGTTTAAAGTTTTATTCGTCATTCCTGCGTGTCTAACCTGATCTAATACACCTGTTAATGCACGACCACTTTTATAATCAGCACCTAAATTCTTTCTTTGTAAGATCATATTGTTGAGGTTTGTATTCAATCCCGACAACAATCTTTCATCTTGCTTTGCTGCATATTTAGAAGCTTGCTGACTCTTTATATTTGCACTTGTATTCACCATTGTTTCTCTTAAGTCAAGCAAGACTTCAGGAGATTTAAGACCACCTTGAGAATAATAATTGTTTAATTCAATATCTAATTCACTAGGACTTCCATCATCTGTGTATGGTTTTAGGATCCTAATTGCACCACTTTTATCCGTTAAATTGTTTATGTAATTAGGAGCATTAAGGACTAGTTGTAATCCTTGTTGATACTCCAAAGCTCTTGATAAAAAGTTAGCGGCTCTTGGGTCTACTGATCTAAGGAGTTCATAATTTTTCTTTGCTGCTGTTTGTTTTTCTATAGATAATTTTTCGTTAGTTCTATCTTTATCAGCTTTATTTAAAAGGTCATTATATTTACCCATTACATTCCCATTTGTCTCCCTTAACTTGATTGCTACTTCTTGTGCTCTTTTCTCTGCTAGTTGATTTTCTTGTTGTTCAAAAGCAAGGAAGGAACTTGTGAAGTTTTGAAGATTAGTATTTAAACCTTTAAGTGATGTTGCAAGGTTATCTAAATCAGGACTTGGTTTGGCGACAGTAGATCCTTGAGGAACGGCTGTTGCCCCTGGTGCTCTAGGTGCAGTAGGTGCAAAGAATGTATTGGCAGCTTTGGCTTGAGGTTGAAGTGTTGGTGTGTTTAAGTTCAGTCCTTCTCCAATAGCTAAGGAGCTACCTCCCATTGAAGGGCCACCTAGTCTCTTCTTAGCTTGAAGATCTTTGGTTCCGTATCGGGTTTGCCCCTGTGTTCCTTTGACAGCCATTAGAATTTCATAAAGGTGTGTTTAAGCTCTTGACCAACCCCAGGATGATCCACTGCTTCTTTCGTAGCCAGCTTGTTTAAGGCCAACTTCTGTATTCAATGCTGTCGTTGCACCTTGCAAGCCAGCACTGAGATACCCAACCAATCCAATACCACTAGCTTTACCTCGCATCATTGGTTTTAAAGGATCAAGGAACATTCGTTCTAAGTATGGTTGTTGGCTAGTTATTCTGGCAGCCCTTTGTGCAGCAGAACTTCTCTTCTCTTGTTTAGCTGACGCTCCTGAGAAGGCTAAGTTTCTATCTGTTGCCCAATCAAATGCTGCTTTCTGTCTTCGATAATCAGCAAGCAAACTACTTACTGTATTTCCTACACGACCAGAGGCTAATACTTCTCCACGACCTTCTATAAATTCTCTTTGTGCTTCTCGTTTCTTCTGCCCTGCTAATGCTTGTTCTTGTTGCAACCCTAGATTTATCTGTGCAATCTGATTTGCGAAATCTGTGTTAGCTAATTCAGTTGTCTGTGCTATGAGATCTTCTTGTAAAAGTTTTTGCTGTTCTTCTCCTGTCCTATTAGCTGTTACTTGTAATACTTGTTGATCATATTGCTGCTGTGCTTGCATGTTCTCGAAATCTATCTGAGCATTTTGTGCTTGGATAGCGGCTCTTTGCTGCATGATCGACAGACCAGCAGAGAGAGTACCTAAGATAATGACAGGATCACACATAATTAAATCCTCACGAACTCATAGAACAAACGACCTTCTGGCCCATATTCTGAGTGTTTTTTAATGAATGTAAATCCCATCCATTGAAGCCATCTAACATGAATTTCGTTCCTAGCATCTACTACATTAAATAATACAGGATACTCCTGAATAATCTTGTCTAGTTCTACCTTAGATCGTCTTAAGAACGTACGCTTATCACGCTCATCATCTAACATTGACTGACAACCTAACATCCATATACGACCAGACGTATCTGATTCAGGTATGACACCCCACATACCCATCGGGTGTCCATGCCTGCTAACCATAGTCATGCAGGGGTTACTCTTAAAGAAACAATAGAACAAACTAGCGACAGGTGTTAACCCTGATTGTGCTCTAATCTCAGCTATATCCTCCTCTCTCATATTTTCACCAATAGCTCTAATATCTTCTAACTTTGTACGTCTTTGATAGGCTACGTCCTTTTCGCTCTCGTATGATAGAACCCTTCCCATTCGGCTGATTGGAATCGACAAGGTAGTGGACTCGTAGAACTTATTACTATCTTAGTATCTATATTGCTAGTCATCACAGGGACACGGAAAGATCCTGTAAGAACTGAAGGATCTCCGATTGATGGTGGAGCTTCACCAACGATGATTCCGTTGTATGGATAAGTGTTTGTGTCTCTACTTGCAGGAGTAACCTTTAACTCAAAAGCTGACGACTCATCAAAGATTACAGTCCACGTTCTCATCTGTAGTTTTGGCCCTGATGCTAATGCAACACCTCCTCCTGCTGGTTGTTCTTTTATATATGGAGTACTGAACTCGTAAGTCATGTCATATCTTTCACCAATAAAGTACCGTGGTGTCTTGCCTCTTACAACTGTTTTTAAATCCCCAGGTACTGTGATTGAGTTACTTGTTTGAGATAGTGGTTCGATAACTTGTCCATGTCTTAGGGCTTTTGTCTTCTGGGTGATATAACAAGTTCCTGCGTCAACAACTGTAGTGCTTGATTGATAGCCGAATTGATTGGCACTATACACATTTGTAACGACATAACTGCCAGGTGCAGCGTTTTCTCCCTCTGCGAAACTAATGGTAAAAGAATCTCCTACTGTTAAGCCATGAGAGTTATCTGTTACCTGAACTAAAGTTCCACTACTTTGAGCGTATGAGCCTGTATTTGTAACAGTTCCAGTATTACCTTCTTCATATCTTCCTACTACTACCATCTGTGCTCCTGCTGCTATTGGGTATGGAAGTGTGATTGTCGTTTGAACTCCTAATGCACCAGGGTTGATAAGTGTTGTTGATATTCCTGTCTCTGATTCTGTTGTTTTCCTGTCTAGTAATATCTCTAAATCTGTTCCTACATCTACGTTCTCAGGTCTTAGTACTACATGCTCTAGGTAAACTCCATCACTGTATTCGACAAGAGCATACAGATCACTGTCTATCATTCCTGCTCCTAGTATTGTTTTAGAACCACTAGCTTCCCAATAAGACCAAGAAGACTGAAGCTTCGTATCATCTTCGTAAAAGAATTTGTATAGATATAAACGCTTGGGTTGGTCTTTACTTACAAGAACTAATGCTTCTTCTGAAATAGAAGCGACAAAGCTACATAGGTTTGTTGGTATATAACGTGGAACACTGGCTGTTATATCTTCTGATAAAGGAACAGAACCACTTGAGTCAGGCATGAAGAACTCTCTGACACCTGAGTAGCTACCTTTGGGTATAGGGAAATATAAGTTACGACCAACAGCTATCGGATCAACTGAGTTATCCATGTCAAAGGTTGTCATGGATGTGATAGTTGTTGACTTGGGAGTTATAGAAGAACCGACATTAATACCAGCATCTAACCTGAACTGCCCATGCCTACTGAATAGCAATAAGGTGTTAGCAAAGGCGACACTTGAAACAAGATAGTTAATAGAAGTACCACCTGTACTTAAATCAATAGGATCGCTATCTGGAACTGCTTGCACAGTCTCAGGCCAAAATCTTCCATACTCATTAGCAGCAGAAAGAATTGCAGCTTCAGAAGCTAGGAAGACTAATCGGTTTCTAAATAGGTTTAAGTTTTCAATATTGATAGGAGTCTCAGTATTAATGAAACTAGGATTAGGTGCAGTCCTTTCATCTCCTGCAATTCTTCCAGTCCAATCATGCTTTCTAAATTCAAATGTAATATTGCCACTTGTATCTACTTTTCTTTCCAAGACATGAGGCATCGTGGACGCATCAAACTTGTAAGGAATACTTGGTGCAACTGTCTCTTTCCACTTACCATCTCCAAAGTCTCCATCAGGACTTGAATCAGGATTGTTTAAATTAAATTTTACATAGTAATCATCTATCTCTGTCGCCTTACTTCCTTGTACTTTGACTATAAATCCATGTTTAGCAATGATAGGTAAGTCATCCATATCATCGACAATTCCTTTAATAGCTTTTGTGTCTTCTCCTGTTCTATCGTCTGTACTTTCTATTGTGTAATCATCAGCGTTTGTATCTTTTGTAATGTTGATAATGTATTCGTTATTAGTAACAGTGAAACCTGAGATTGCATTTAATTGTGCTGCTAATTTTTCTGCAATAGTTACAGTGGAAAGCTTTGGATCGTATGTGACAGTGCAGTTCCCAGCATCAACTACAGCAGGGTTAGCAGATGGTGCAGCATATTTAAACTGGTTAGCACTTGGGACATGAGTGATTGTGTACTTACCATTGATAGCTGTTTCTCCTACTGCAAATTCAATATCAACTTTGTCTCCAACAACTAGGCCATGAGAGTTAGCGGTTACATCTACATGAGTAGCTCCTGAAGGTTGGCTGTATGAAGCTTGCAGTACTCTGCCTCCTGCTACTTCTGTTTTAAATTCAACTTCTGTTGAGTTGATTTTTGCTTTATATGTTGTGTCGTAATTTGCTGCCTTAATAAATATCATTGACTTCCCTACTAAACCAGCAGGAGAAGTTTCTGTTGACATTGCTACTGTCTTCTCTCTATTAACAATAAATGTAAAGTTGGCTATGGATGCAACTCTAAATTTCTCTGAAGGCTCTCCTGTTACTCGTAAGTATTCAGTTTCATGTTTGTATATTTGACAGTTTCCAGAGTCATTAATATAAGCAGCAGCTTCATAAGTAAACTGGTTAGCACTTGCAACTGTTTTGACTTCAAATACACCTGGTGCTCCTGTTTCTCCTGAAGGAAATCCTATAGTGAATTGATCTCCAACATTTAAACCATGACCATTTAATGTTATCTGGTTAGTGGGGGGAGTTGTGTTTGCGTAAGCATAAGAAGCAGAGATGGATGTATTCTTAGTAACGTAACAAGTTCCTGAGTCGACAACAGTAGTGCTTGACTGATATCCAAACTGATTAGCACTATATAAATTCGTAACGATATAACTTCCAGGTGCAGCATTTTCTGTGGATGCAAAGCTAATGGTAAAAGAATCTCCGACAACTAAGCCATGACTGTTTGCTGTTACCTGTACTAAAGTCCCACTGCTTTGAGCGTATGAACCTGTCTGAGTTGCAGTTCCTTGTGCTGTGACAATAGGCGACACAATTCCACCGTTTGCTGATGTATAAGCAGTTCCATCTAAGTCACATACTTTGATCTGTCCATTTTGTATATAAACAATCCACTGGCTAGTTCCATCTCTATCGACAAGATGAACGAATGGTCTTTTAGTTCCTGCACTATCAGGCCACACCTTTGCAATGTGGTTCATTGGAGATCTTTTCTTTAGTCCTTCAACTGGGCTAGGCATACAGTTGATTTGTTCTTCCCCTTGAGATGACAGTCTTAAGGCAGGTGGCTGCTGACTTATTCCATTAATCAGGTTTGGAATAGAAGAAGTAACTAAAGGCATGACTATCTAAGAACAGTACGACTTGGTTGATAAGTCTTGAATACTCCTGTGTGGTTAGGATTACCTCTAATCATATTGTGATCTCCTGCATTGTTCTCTTCTTCCATGAACAATGCTTTAGCTTCTGCTTCTGCTGTGATATTTATCTGACCTAGATCTGCACTACCTAGTATCTGTTCCTGCAATGTGCGACCTGCCTTTGTCATTATGAATTGACGAGCGTGTTCAGGTAGGTCAGTCCAACTAAGAATGTAAGTTACATCTGCTGTTAGATCTTCTTCAAAGACAGAAGTATTCTTTCTTCTGTCGTATAACTTCAATCCTCTTTGAACTACTTCATTATCTGGGTATTCATAAGGATCAATCTTTACTCTGCTTATATCTGAACTCAATTCAATTTCATTAGTACCAGCAGTACGAGTCAGAGTTCTCTCGTAGTCAGTATTAAATGACCACCCTTCTGATTGAACTGTTCTGCTTGTTTCTTTTAGTGTGTCGTGTGCTTGTTTAGCAAGACCGAACTGACCAGCCAAGGAGTTAACAGGTGCTTCACCCATCATCCTTAATACTTTGTTGACTGCTTCTAGCTCTGAAGTGAGGTTAAGACCCATAAGAAAAGAGGGGGCATATAGCCCCCACGGTAGTTAGCTGGTTGCCCAGTAGATTTCGATAGCACAGTCTGGACGTAGAACTCCAGTACCATGAGCCATAGATCCGACCATGAATGTACCTTGCCATAGTGCATGTACATCTGATCCTGTCTGTTCCATCTTCAAGTCCATCAACTTAACTGTACCAACAGCTTGCTTATTGAAGACAAGTCCAACGCTGTCTGTGTAGTTAGCGTGGTATGTGTTGTTCTCACCAGTTACAGCAGAACGGTTTGTAGTTGGTAGATGGTTTGACTTGATGATGCTGATGCCAGC
>Ga0160422_10000961_pt1 | contig 17809 bp, 12 predicted proteins | sample Fk160mmetaG_FD_108192 | JGI IMG/M metagenome (GOLD analysis project Ga0160422, IMG submission 108192) | Marine microbial communities from the Central Pacific Ocean - Fk160115 60m metaG | ecosystem: Environmental > Aquatic > Marine > Oceanic > Photic zone | place: The Central Pacific Ocean... | reverse complement strand
CAGGATAAGGACGTTTGGTCGTTTTTTGTAAGTATGTGTTCACATTCTGTCCCCCATATCCCCCTTTAGCCCCTCACCCTTACACCAACCCTGGGCCATACTTAGCCGTCTCCACCTCTCTCTGCCGCCAAATACGACAACGCCAACGCAAGGTCTCCAAGGACAATGTCGGTGTTGTACCGCCGCCGATCGTGTCGTATGTATCCCGTTGTCCCATCGGTTGCATTTGCGAGTTGCCATTTGGGAAACGCGCGCTCGACGCTCTCTAACGAAACCCCCTGTTGCGGCGCCGGTGCGCGTTGAAGCATTGCCATGCGCATCAAGACGCTTCTCTGTTTCATTCCGCGTATTGGTCTGGTCTTCTCTCCGTTCAATGCCTTGATGGATGCAAACGTCGAGGGCTGTTGTATTGTCTGTTGTGGCGGCTGGGTTCCGGAATGTCTCACGAGTTGAACACCGACGACGACGAAGCCTGTGATAGAACTTGTGACGCACAAGAGCATTGCGCATACCATGATACGACTAGAAAGGCTTTGAGGAGCCAGATGAGGTGCATCTGCCGCGTCCAAGTCGTCGATTCCCTGGTATGTCCAAGCCGCGTCATAAGCGGACAGGCGTGGGCGGCGAGACATGCGAATACGCTACCAGTTATAAATCAAAACGACGCACCCTCCGTCTGACCGCTAGACAACAATCCAATAAGTGTCTGTTTATATAGCGCGCGGTAAATATGGCTCGTGAGCATATTGTGTATGTTGCGCTTGCAACAGTCTTGATGGCAGGCCAGCCGTTCGCGGTCGAGTTTACCCAGAATGAAGACGGTGAGTACGACTACTTGATATTGAGCGTAAGCGCAATGTCGGAATTGGTCAAATTGGTTGTATCGGTCAATGCTTATTTTGTTCTGATCCCATTCGAAGAGCACAGTCATCGTCTATTGTCTCGGCGCGACATCCTTCGATTTTGTATTCCGGCCGTTGCATTCGCCGTCAACAACGCACTCATGTTTTTGATCGTCAGCGAGATTCGACCGTCTCTTTTTCAACTCGTCTCGACGACAAAAACCATATTCACAGCACTTCTCTTCAGGATTATAATCAAACGACTCTTAACGCCAACGCATTATGCGGCCATCGTCTTGTTGGCGATTGGGACAGCCGTCTCGAGATTGCCAACGTGTGATTTAGACCGGGCGTTGCGAGAAGGCGGCTCTCACGGAAGCGGATACGATGGATACAATGGCGCCTTCGAGGACGAGGTGACGGACGTAAGCCACGAATCTTTGGGTGTTTTTCTGACGCTCGTCACATGCATATTATCATCACTGGGAGGCGTCTTGAATGAGCTGCTTCTCAAACGCGATGGCCAAGTACATTCACTGTTCTTACAAAATGCATTGCTTTACGCGTGGGGGGTTCTACTAAACAGTGTCGCTCTGTGGTCTTTGCATTACAAACGCATTCTGAATGAAAAGGATGGAGTATTTGTAGGATACAATAGACGCGTGGCATTACTTATCGCTGTGAATGCCGTAATGGGATTAAGCATATCTGTAATTCTCAAGCACTTGAACAACCTAGTTCGCGTCATTTGTCACACATGCGCACTGATGGCCTCTATGCTTTTAGATGCGTTGATCTTGCAGGAGCCACCACAACGGCCTTTCTTATTTGCCATAGGCATTGTGGCATGCTCGAGCATAATATATTCGTTGCAGCCAACACCAAAACCCATGCACCAACAACCGACCCTTGTTCGTAATTAAGTCGTTGTACCACAGAAGAGGATAAAGGGGACCTTGCCGATAAATTGACAACATGTTTCGCATGGAAGGGGGGAGACCGTTTGACGCACGCGTCTTGAGGGCGTACGGACCACAAGCTAATGAAGCACCATCTATGGCGTCGAGACAGACGTCTTTAGTCATACGACAACCCAGCGTCTTCCTTTCGGCTTCGGCCGAGGGCAGGACTTTCGAAGACTCATCAAGAGATAACAGCAAACCTCGAAAGCAAAGATCTTCGGATCGATCGGAAAGGGTGCTCTGTTTGCTCGTGGTGGTACTTGGCATGCTAATCGGATTCCTAATTTTCATCACTTGGTACATTGGTGAGGGTATACACAACGTGCGCGACCTGACACGGCCGTTTGTGAGCGAAGCGGTGAATCATACACTGTCCATCCTGACGCGCGTCGACGAGGGTGTGCTTGCCGGCAGTGAGATGGCGGCATCGGCACGTGGAGTGACCGATGTGGCCCTTCCGGCGTTGTCGCACGCTTTGAATCAGAGTGCGCAGATTGTCGACAGACTTGAGAGATTGGCCAACAACCCGGTCTTGCACATTCAATTGGGAAACAACGGTATGATGGGACGTTGAGAGCGGAGAGGTGGGAGTGAGTTACCTTCCATATATAAAATGTAATAGAGAAGTGATAGTTATCCGAAGACCAACTTTTTGTACAATGAAACTGCTGCCGCAGGGTGTACGGCGCGACATACGGCATCATACACCGGAGGAGCAGTCGGTTGGGCCTCTCTCAAGGTCTTTCTTGTGGTTTGGAATGGGGCTCTTCCTTGCTGGTCTGTTGACAATTGATCTCACGAAAACATCTCTTGTGTTCAAGCTTCTACCTCTGTGTTCGCTTTCTCGCTCAATTCACCTGGAGGAAGCTCGTGAACTGGAAGCCTTGCGACTTGGCGCTTATGTTGCTTGTCGGACTGGCATTTATTGTGTTGTTGATTCGTGTGTAGTCGATTACGCACTGATTCGAACAACCACAATAATGATGAAACCAACCAACAGAGGCGTATGGCACGTCAACGCGGTTGCTCTATCACTATATTACATTGCCAAATATAAGGCCTTTCTAATGGTCGATCGCGCTGCGCGGGCTGCATACAACGACGCGATAGAGGATTATGAGGACTGGGGGTTCACCCCAATTTACACGTTCCTGTAATAAAGCGCCGTATTGAGCACCTAGTATTGTAGGCGCCGTATTGAGCACTTTATCTTAAAACACCGCCAGATCTGTTACGTTCATCAATGCTTCCCATTGCCACGTGAACAACCCCCTTTTGGATAATATTTTCCGCGTGCTTGGCAACAAGACGGCTCCTGGTCAGTCGTACAACTCACTAGCCGAGTGCTTTATCGATCCGCCAAAGCCCGGCGCCTCGACCTGTCGTCACAACCGCCCGACACAACCGCCCGACACAGCGCTTAAAAATGCCCTCGTCACCGACTCAGGGCCCCATGGAGAGGACTCGCGACGGTACTCCGTCCCCAACGACACAAAGCAACGAAACAGTTACTAGCAATGTCGAAAACACCAAGGAAGACGTCCTGCGTGCTATCGGCCCCAGCAAGTTTACCCAGCTATGCATGGACATAGCCCCGCCCGAATTTTGGGAGGCCCTGGATGTGAGGAGCATCCCTGAGGAACGTCTAAAAGCCTGCATTGGAGGTGTCCCTGTTAAAGACGACGACGTCGATGCGTTCCATAGGGAGGAAGACTACAACCTAAGATTCCCTAACAAGTCTCTTGTGATTAAGGACATTATCTATGTATTGATGATGGACTTGATGAAGAAAATTCCAGGGTTTATCGATGCGCACCTTCTGCAAGCAGAAGGGTATTACCTGCATGCATTGTATGGCTATCCGCTTCCAGATGAGCCCGCCCAAACGGTTATTCATAGTCCAATAGGCAATCGTGAGCCTTCCTTAGAAGAGGAGGAGAACGGGCCTCTCTCGTCCGACGCCTCCGATGACTTCAACAAGTCCCACACGCCGACCGATTTAACGATCGTGTCCTCACCCTCATTGGTTGGTGAGCCGACAGCGGCTGATAAGAGGACTGCGAGTGATAATAAGAAGGCTGAGGATGACAAAAAGAAGGCTGAGGATGACGAAAATAATGCTGAGGAGAAGCAGGAGACTGAGAGGAAGAGGGACGAGGACAAGGCCCAGAAGCAGGCCGATGCGGAGAAAGAGAAGGCCGAGAAGCAGGAGAAGAAGAGGAAGAGGGACGAGGAGAAGGCCCAGAAACAGGCCGATGCGGATAAAGAGAAGGCCGAGAAGCAGGCCGAGAAAAAGAGGAAGAGAGAAGAGAGGCAGGCCGATGCGGAGAAAGAGAAGGCCGAGAAGCAGGCCGAGAAAAAGAGGAAGAGGGACGAGGAGAAGGCCCAGAAACAGGCCGATGCGGAGAAAGAGAAGGCCGAGAAGCAGGCCGAGAAGAAGAGGAAGAGAGAAGAGAAGGAGGCTGATGCAGAGAAAGAGAAGGCCCAGAGGCAGGCCGAGAAGCAAGCCAATAAGCAGGCCAAGAAGCAGGCCGATGAGGAGGCAAAGAAGGAGAAGGAGGAGGCAAGAAAGAGAGAACAGGAGGCAAGAAAGAGAGAACAGGCGATAGCTAAAGGCTGTGTGCCAGAAAGCGGGCGTCGTCGTGAGATCTTCGATTGCCTTCTCCAAGAAGGCGGAGAAGTGGATCCTAAGAAGCTACAGAAGCACATGATCGAGAACTACGGCTACTTAAACGAGCTTGCCGTGATGAGGGTACTAACCAAGGAGAAGGATTTCGATAAGCCGCTGTGGACGGGCGTCATTGAGAGTAACAGGTACACCAAGTTCACTTTTACAAGACATGGCAAGAGGGAGGTGAAGCGCCTTCAGAAGGATAAGGGTGAGGAGGAGGAGGCGCCTGATTTGGAAGGTAATATGGACGTGGAGGCGAAGACGCCAAAGACGGTGCCAGATCCAGTGCTTCGATTTGAGTGTTATTCTCTCACAGATGAAGGTTGGCGGCCGTCTCCAGCTAGCATGAACGCTCCGTGGTACAACTATGGCGTCGATGTTTATTGTAAGCTGGTCCCAGCCACAGAAGAGAGTCCCTCTGAGATGATTTACCGATTCAACTACGGCGGCGGTGAGAACTCTATGTGGTTTCATACGCACTGCCGTAAGATGATGGAGCATCTTATTCATTCCAACATCAACAAGTGGGGCTACATAAAGGACAGAGTTCCCGCCTCCTTTGACGCCGCCTCGCAGGAGGATTGGGGGCCACCGAGAGAGGATGTGCTCCGTGCCGTGATACAGGAGCCGCGACGCTGATCGGGGAGAGTGCGGGTGACGAGTGCGGGTGACGAGTGCGGGTGACGAGTGCGGGCGACGAGTGCGGGCGACGAGTGCGGGCGACGAGTGCGGGCGACGAGTGCGGGCGACGAGTGCGGGTAACAAGTGTGGGCGACGAGTGCGGGTAACAAGTGTAGCTATCGCAATAGTCAAATCTACACCCTTGGCGATTTGGCCACAAAATGGCCAAATGCATGTTACAGGGTGCAGGGTGCAGGCAATTACCAAAAGGCAGAAAATTCCACAATGACACGAATGGCCATTTTGTGGCCAATTTGCCAACGCGCCCGTGTGAAAACCAACAGAATTCAAATAGCTCGCTCAATTATTCGTTTACAAGAACATTTTCGCGCCTTTTTTAACCGTTACATGGCCATTCTGCACTTTTGGCCGCAGCCGGATACGGCCAAAGCCGGCTGCAGCCGGCCGCAGCCGGCTGCAGCCGGCCAGCTACGGCTATAACCGACCGTTACATGGCCATTCTGCACTTTTGGCCGTAGCCACCCAACCCCCAACCCACGCACTCTCACAACACCAACCCGTTTCAACCGCCCCTCTACTGCTTGATGAGAAGATCAAACGGCTCCCCTGACTTCGCAAAGGAGAGCGCACGGCCAATGATCTTGCTTGAGGACACGCTGGCCGGCTTGACTCCAACGCGACGCGGCCCGCTCTTGGCGCGCTTGATAGGCTTTTCGTCACCACGCGCACGCGCATACAGGCACCATTCGATAAGGTCACCCGGGTGGATCTGCGTATTAGAGTTGTTCAACAACGTTGCCATACCGCCGATTGAGAGGGTGAAGAACTCGTCGACTGACGGGCCAATACCATCATCGGCATTACGAACCGACTTTGAGCGCGCGATTCCGGCAAAGAAGAAATCCTTCTCCATCGCCCTGGGAAGGCACGCGGCGCAGCCAATCACCGGGACTGCCGTCTCCGCAGCAACGTACTGACGGAAGGTGGCGGTCTTCTTCTTGCGCGCAAGGCAGATCATGCCAGGCTGGACCGTAGCCCACTCGTGGAACATGGGCTTGTACTCCACCACCGTTGGCGTGCTGCCAGCTTCGGTAGGAATGTCAGTCATCTCCTCGTTGTTAAGCGCTTCCGGAAGGCTCGAGAACTCATATGCGTCGATAAACGCATTCATGACGACCTCGCCGATGCGAGACTGAGGCTGGTAGCCCTGGATCTCAGACATTGGCAGGTCACGATCGCCCGGGCCGGCCATCGACTGGTAATCACGGCCATAACGCTGAGGCACGGAATTGAACGTGGTCATTGGCTTCGAAGAGAGTTTTATGAAAACGAATACGTATCTATCTGGTTCTACTCTAATACCGAATAAAATGACCTTATGCTGAAAGCATAGCGGTGAGGTCGCTGTCAGCGTCTTTTGGTGTATTTTCCAAAAAAACGATGCAATCCTCTTGGCAACCACACCAAAAGTTTACAGTATATTTTAGTATGATTACTCCCAAGAAACACTTCACATTTCAACGTCACATCCATTCATCGCCTTCTCGCATATACAGGCCCTGATACTAACCTCTTTGCACACTCCCGCGCCCTCCACATCCATCATACCCTTCTTACCCTCAACCCCCTTTACTACTACCAAAAAAACAGTGCTCATCTTCGTCACTCGTAGCCTCACCTCCTCTTGTTGCCCGACACACTCGCCCTGTTTACCGCGTTTTGGGACGCATTCGATGCGACCGGCACTGCTGCGGGCTCATCACCCGCCGCGACTGGCTTATCCTTCATAGCTGCCTCCCATACACGCGGGTCGGATACCGAATTCTCTCCATCACGGTCCGTCATATTCGGCCCCTTCGGATCGGTGTCAAGACCGGCGGGATTGGGGCGCTTATACATACCCTCCTTGTCGCCCGTGCCTTTCTGCAATGCGTTGACCGCAGCATCATAGCTCAGATCGTTGCGTTCGGCCATAAGCATATTGGGATTGCGGTAGGGGTCAGCCGTGCGCGCAAAGGTCGTCCCTTGCGCCTCCGCTCCAACTGCATCGCGCTCAACGTCCTGATAATGTGCATACAACTTGTCCGCACTCCACCATTCCACATTGACATTGACGGAGACCGCAAACGTGTTTGGCGCCGTACGAATGGTATTATGGCTGAACGCGCGGCTTGCGGCTGAATCGACCACACTGCCAATGCACCATCCACCCACAATGTACTCGGCATTGCCCGAGGTGCCATCAAATCCAATCTTGAGGCCACAGCGCGATTTGTACATATTGGGGCCAATCGCTCCCTTGACCGGAGTTTCGTTCGGATCCAACCAAGAGCGGTTGGACAGGTACGACGAAGTGGCGCGAATAAGTCGGAAATTCATCAAGCTCGCCTTTGTGACCGACTTTGTGCCATTGCGCAACTCCTCTGCTGTATCCTTGAAGGTAGCCTTTCCCACATTCTTGCGATTGGTCGCGTCGACTAATCCTGTAAGGGCGGATTGTGCCTTCGCCACCTTCGTGTCTTTCTCTTCGATCTTGGTGGCATCGGCATTGGGTTCCAGTATCTCCCGTTCCTTCACCGCATTGAAAAACGCCTGGTATTTTGTCTGTAAATCCGTATCTTGCCCGGATGCAGCCAGAGATACCGCATTGCAGGCTTCTACATAGTTCGCTGACGCGGCCCTCGCCTCGGTCGAGTTGAGGCCATTCGTGGCAATGGCCTTTGTGAGCTGTGCTGCCGTCTTGACCGTATTATCGGTTTCGCCAACCTCATACGAGAGCTCAGCCACCATCAAGACGAAAAGCTTATCCATCGGAAGAACGGCCATCTCCGACGACATGTTGGACCACGACTTTGTAACAGTGGCGCCCTGAATGGCGATGTTGAAGAGCTGGCCACTTCGAGCATCAAAGGTTTTATCGGCGAACTCGTCCGGACCGGTCGCGAACTTGGATAGGCAAATGCCATCTGGCGTCCAGTTCATCAGACCAGCCTTCTTGAGCTCGCATGCGAGCGCGCCCTGTGCGAGGCTCGAACCAACATGCCGATCGACGTCAATGGCCAGAGCGCTCCTTCTGTTTCCACTATTGCCATTCTTCATTGTAACGCCAATCTCAATTGGCGTGTGTTCGACGCCGTAGCTGCGGAGGAAGGGGCCCTTCTCCATGACGTTGAGGCCCTGCATCATTGGGACCTTCACCTGTTCTTCTTTGCCCTTCGTCTGCAGGGCGTAGGCAATGTCGGGCATGGCAAACATGTTACCGCCGGTGACGATCTTCAGATTGTCATAATACTGCAGTTCAGAATCCAACTCCGTATTGAAAAGGGACGTGTTCGAGTCCTTTGGTTTTGTTCCAGTTGCGGAAACCTGGGCCGCGAGCAGGTTGATAACCTGCCTACCAGTGCGCAGTTTTATATGAGACTCAACCCACGACGTGTATGCCATGCGTTCCATGCGGTTGTAGGCCGTGCCGCCCATGCCGCTTGAGGGTAAGACAATGCTGCCATCAGACGCAAGGTTTTTGACCGTTGCGCTACTGGCGTACAAAAACTTAGCATCTGGTCCATCCATACGAGGCAATTTAGACGCAAACCCAGAAACGTCAATCGCCGTTGAAATCGGCGGAAAGGTGCCCGTAGTATACGAGTTCACGGGCTTGATGGCAAACTGCTTGCTCATGATCCATGCCAATTCGCCGCTGTCGAGACCGTCATACTCATACATCTCTTGATCTGCAATCGTAGTGGGAGAGGTTTGCTCGTTACTAGGAAAGACTGGAAGTCGGTCTTTTGAGTGCATGGCGACGACGCGCGTATAAGGGATGCGTATGTTAGAACCGCGGTCATTGCGCGCGAATGCGGTCGCTGGGGTTCCAAAGGAGGGAGGAGGGCCGCCGGCCGCCCCAACGCCTCCAAAGGAACCACCGACCGTTGTAGGTGGACCGGCCGGCGTTATGCTGCCACCGGCCCATTCTGAGTTTCCCGGGGCAACACCATTAAGAGGACCACCAGAGGGGAACCGTCTCGCCATTTTTGTTCTTGATGCGTTCTCTCGTGTTATATACACAAGCACCTGTCGTTTTACAGGGGCTGTTGTTACGTTTCACCGCGCGCTGTTTTGAACGCGGACGAACGCCGTGCACAAGGATAGCGTTTGCAAGCGCACACGCGGAAACTCGGACCCGACTTATTTTGCAACAAATACACTTGACTTATCGTGTACCACACTAGGAATTTAGGCGTGATGCCGACGAATTGCGTCTGATGCGCGCTTTCGTGTTTGCGCCGATGGAATCCATTGTTGTGCAAACTGTTGTGTATTGCACGATGTCATCTTATCCAAGACCGCATTGAGAAAATATATTGCCATGCAGCGGCCCACGTCATTATAAAGCAAATACGCCTCATCAGACCGAGGCCTCTTATGCGAGCAATGTCCACCATCAACGCCCACAGTTCGACTAGCTTGGGTCGCCGTCGTAATGCGCACTAGATCGAATTTAATCAGGCCAATTGTACCCAGTCGATGCCGGTCCGATGACGCAAGAAGAGAGAGAGCCCGTTGCTGAATTCTGCTTGTCATATTAGTCATGCGTTTGTAAAACGGAAAGGGTAGGCCTGATTGCTTCACGTTATCAAGCAGCGACGTGAAATAGTCTTCTTGATCCGATATGGTAACATTGGGGTCCGTCACCAGCGGGTCCATAATCCGCTCTGTGGTACATCTATAACACCACAAGTCATCCCAATACTTCTCTGGAAAGCGTACGTGTTTCATTTTGGGATGGCATAAACGCCGATCAAGTCGCACCAACGTCCTGAACCACATAACCATCACATCGAAAAACCTCCATAGTGTATAAGGTATCCGTTGTCGGATACTAGACATGTGCTGATCGAGCTGATTCTGCTGTGTGTGTGGCGGTAACGCGTGTCGCATGCAAGCATCCATTGCCGTCCTTGATTCGGAATGGTTGTAAAACCAGTTTAAAGTGATCTTGTGCAGATCCGAATCGAAGTCACAATCATTACGAGTCCATGATGTCTCATCAATCAGCTTACGCCGTAAAGTGGCCAAAATTACAAATTCGTAAACGAGAGCGGGGTCTGCTCGAGCGACGCGCATCATATACCCCTGACGGTCTAAGCCTCTTAATGATTCCATCTCCTGATGCTGTAGCTGTTTTATATTATTCGTCAGTGTGTCTGATGCCAATTGCACAACCCACATTTCTGGTATCGTTCCATCTGTGTAGCGTATCACCGAAGTAGCCACAATCTCCCCTTTCAAGGGATTCACCGAATCCATTGACTCTGACGCTTTTTGAGCAACGCATACCTGCATCTGTGGATGTGGCGGATGAATCGCCACGGGTGGCTGGGGTGGCTGGGGTGGCTGGGGTGGCTGGGGTGGCTGGGGTGGCTGGGGTGGCGGAGGCGGTAGAGGCAGTGGAGGCGGTGGAACATATCCAAATTGCTTTTCGAGTGAGAACTGTGTCTCCGCTGCAAATTGCCCAACGCGACACAGAAGAAGGTCGGCGCGAATAGAGCGCGGTCGAAGAAGGCCCTGTTCGACAAGCATCATAACCATATCTGCAACCCGCATCGCTGGTATGGCCATATCATTGGGGTAGATGGTCGAAATCACAAATTGGCCTTTCAAAAGAGACGTGTGGTTCGCCGTTGGCAAGGGAAGAACGAGCGCGCCATTTCCTTCCAACATCGCACTGTCGCGTGTAGAGCTCAGCTTCTCTTTCCATGCTAGCAGATTACGCTTGTCGGGTATCACCACACCACCGTATGCTCGCCCATGTCGGTGGCAGAGCTGCTGTCGGACGTCACTGGCACATGCCTCTAATATGGCACTTCTATTACGTTGGAACCACCCTTTGATAGCAATCTCCTGTTGAACACCAGACAGAGGTCGGCCCCCAACCCCAGCAACACCTCCAGTCTGTGGCTGTAAGTAATCGAGTAGTTCATCGATGCTGCACTGGCCTTTACTTAAACATTCACGAAGCGCGGCAGTCGGATATTGAGCAATAAACATCAACTCGGAAGCGTGATGTGCTAAGACCTCCGAAAACGTCATCGCTGTCGATTGACAGATTCTTTCGAGTGCGTTGATGCCGTCCAGTTGCCTTTTGAAACGCGGAAGGCAGACATTAAAATGAACCAAGTTGAGGATATTCTCTCGCTCTGAAGCCACTAGATCGCAAAGCATCTTCTGTGATGACTTCGGAGAGATCAACGCCTCCACGAGTCGATGGCACATTCGGTCGGTCGCGTCTGCTACGTATATGTTGACCTCCGCTTCGCGCTCAGCATGACCAACTCCCGCAAGCATCTTACTAACATTTCCAAGCTCCCGAACGAGAGAATACACAGATTGATGTATGTCGTTGTTGACGCCTCTTGAGATGAGCGGGTCGATCGTGTATCCATCGTCTGTCTTTTGTACCGCCCATCTGAAATTCCATTCCGTTTCTAATGCATTGAGATCCACATCCTGGTCTCCACGCCGCTGCAGATAACGGTATAAATCTTCGGCAAATTCGAGGTGTTCAAGCAACAATTCCTTAGTTGTTGCTGCACCAAGGCGCGGACCATTCCCTCCGGGCATTGGCTCTGCGCGTGATACTGGCGTGATACCGACGTGTTGCCGAGGCCTGGCCGCTATTGCTTGCGGATCGGAAGCGAGCGAAAGCGAGCGGAAGTGAACGGATCCCTCCAAAGTTTACCAGCTTTGGACCCCCCAACCCGTACCCCGGGCCAGGCTCTCAAAAGGTGCTCGAGACGGCGGATTGTTTGCGGATCGCGTTGACACGTGTCTATCAACAACGTGCGGGCGCCGTCGTCACCGTGGATAGCGGCGTCATCTGCAGCGCCAACACCAATCGGAAATTCCCCGGCGATCGGCCGCGACAAATTCGCAATGAACCAAGATCCAGAGGCATCCCAATCATCACCAGTTTACTCTCCTGGGTCACCTTACTCTCCCACTTCTCCTTCAGAAAATAAACACGATCAGCTTCCTAATGATAATGGCGCGAATTCCGATGGATCAGGTCTCGACTACTGCAAAGACTTGTTTCTGAACAAATTTCCCAACGACTGGACCTGCCAGATTTGCATGGATCTGACGGACGATATGGTGGAGTTGTGCGAGAATCGGCACCAGGCATGCCAGCCGTGCGCGGACAAGCTCCGCCCCAATAATAAAACGTGTGTCACATGCCGTCAGCCCCTGTTGGCGAAGGCGGGCGGGAAGTTTCCAAAGCACCGCTTTATTAACGAGTCTATTGCTAAGTTTGTCTTGCCGTGCAAGCACGCGGGCTGCGACGCTCGCCTCCAATTTCCTGCTATCAACGACCACATGCGCGAATGTGGGTGGCGCGAGGTTGCGTGTCCTTATGCTGGGATTGGCGATTTGGGCTGCGACTGGAAGGGGTGCGCAAAAGACCTTAAGGCTCACATGGAGACCCGCTCTTTCTACCACAACGAGCTTTCTAACCTCAAGGAAGCAAAGCGCATGGCGGACGCGTTAAACTCGACAGTCGAAGAAACCAAGCGTATGCGCACGCAAGTTGAAGGCTTTCGTGACATACTGCTATCGGACGAGATAAAGACATCCTTGGCAGCGGAAATCTCGAGACTTGTCGGAGAACGGGTGTCGACGGCGATCTCAGCATCTAGCTCTGCAGTGGCGGCGGCGGGGGCGGCGGTGGCAAGCGCGGTGGGCTCGGCGACGGTGGCGGGTGGTTCCTCGACTCAGAACGCGGAACCACAGAAGGGGTTAGAACCGCACGCTCGCGGCGCCTCCGATCGAAATTTACGACGCCTGCGCTCGGAGAACGAAAAACTCAAACACACGGTTAAGGATCAAGAACGACAGATTGCCGAACTGAGAGCGGCTCTAGCAGAGCTCCAAGGTACAGTGGCGCCACAGGCCCCACCGCCGCCTCTTCCTGATATGCTGGACGACCAGTATCGAATCAATCCTGATGACCTGTAAGCGCGCAACATCCTTTTCAAGCAGATTCTCGTCTGGTCAGGAGCCATCTTGTGGTTTTTTTTGGTTAAGTTGGTTTGGAATTTGTAGGGTTGTAATGCGTAAACGTCGTAGCGAGCGCTAAAGCAGCTTCATAATCAAAAAAACGCACACCAAAAAGTAGACGAGGCGACGCACTAGATAAATGGCATCTGCCCGTTCTACCGAGGATGTAGAGGAAGCACTTGAGTCGTTATTTCGCCAAGTTTACGGGTATTTGATGACCGTGGCAAGGCAGACTGTCCTTTCCGAACAAGAGGAAAGCCTCCGTTTGGCGTACAACCTACTCGTCAACTTTTACGAGGACACCGAAAAGGATCTGGACAAGGTGCAAAAAGCCGCGATCGCGATAACTCGCGACGAAATATCCAAACTGCAAATGAACCTGGAAGCCGCCAAGACCAAAGGAGAATCCGAGGGTCGCCTTGACATTTCAGTCAGCGACCTTGAGAATACATTTACCCGTTTTAACAAATGGCGAGCAGATTCAGATCCCATGAAGGAAATGTCGCTTGATGATTACATTAATGGTCGGAACCCCACAGCCGAGATACACAACCCAAGCAGCGATGTGAGTGTTGAAGACGATACAACAGACCCTCGTGTCCTGTTTGATAGGCGTTTGGGACTCGATGCCGCGGAAGTATGCGCGGAGATTGAACGTATTGGCATGAAACGCGGTGGCTTTGCTAATAAAGGTCTGTGGATTGGTATTAATAATGCCACCGTATGCATGGACGGAAGGCGCCTTCCGGGAGATCTTCTTGTTTCTTACACGGAAGACGAGTGGGGATTCATGAACGTGGCGACGCAGGAAATCGCGATGGAATGGAAGATGCTCAAGCCGCCCGAGTACATGAATGGCTCCAAAAACTGTAATGGCTATGTGTGTGCAGTGACACAGCCAACAGAAGAGTTTGGAATGCTTGCGGTCATTTGGTACGGTGCTGTCATGAAGGACAACAATGGCGATGGCGCATATCGAGACCCGCGCGCACACGTACTCCCCTCGATTTTATGCGGTGTGACGTGGCCTACTGCACATGTGGCGATCTTTGGTCAGTTTATGCAGGTCGACATTTCCACGGCAAAGACAGATGAAGAGGAGGACAAGGAAACACCTTCCAAGGAGATGAGTAGCACTCCTGTCTCTTCTCCAGTGCTTCCCGTCGCCTCGCACACCTCGGACGCCTCAGACTCCTCACACACCTCGCATGCCAATACAACCAACCGTCGGCCCATGGAGACTGGGGTGACTGCTCAAATACGACGGGAGGCTTGTGAGGTTGATGCCAACGCCGCGAATGCGGCGAAATTGAACGATTATCGCATTGCGTACGAGCTATCAATTCAGGCTAAAGCTCTCAGGGACCAAGCCGATGCAATTGATGCTGCGAATGATGCCGAATATGACGAATACGCCAAAAAGCCACCTGCTCTCTCCGTCGCCTCGATGAGCAAGTACGAGTCTCCACTGACGCGATCGTACTCACAAGCGGAGAGCATCACCGAGGCGGAAGCGCTGTCGAGTACAATTGCACAGCGTTCCTCGCAAGCTCGCACCGCCATGGCGACGGTGCATTCGCGAGAATCCTCGAAACAGTCTTCAAAGCAGTCTTCCAAGAGGACGTCGCCGCAAACTTCTCCCCCGGTGGAGTTGCCAAAAGAGGGTCCGCCGTTACCAGCAGAAGTTTTAAACTTTGCCCTTCCCGCCAGTTTAGGATAGAAACGGAAGGAAAACTAGTGGGATTTTGGTGAGATTTGACGAGATTTGACAAGAATCGACGACCAGTTTGGCGGGTGAGTGGGTTGTGAACGGTTAGTTGGCCGTAACGGGTGAAAGGCGGTGTGAGGATTTTGGCGTAGGTTTGGAGGGATTGATAGAGAATGCCAAGAATGGTAACCGTGGCTTCTCCTAAAGGGTAAAAGGTCAGTTGATAGTCGATAAACCTGGTTTGTCCCCACCTAAGAAAGAAAGAGACTCTCCGACGGCCATACTCGGGCGATGTCTGCGATGGACGTGGACGAGAAAAGCCCGGCCCCCACGTCGACTGATGCCGACCAAAACGGCACAAATTTGGATCGGGCAATCAACACAATCCACGAAAAGTTGGAGGCATGGGAACGCGTCTTGAACACGCTCGAGTCAGGGAGCGAAAAAGGCGAGATGATCGAATGTGCGAAACTCGCACGCCTCATGTTTGAGCGAAACGAGGACGGTGGAGGGGAGGGCGGTGGAGGGGAGGGCGGTGGAGGGGAGAGCGGTGGAGGGGAGGGCGGTGGAGGGGAGGGCGAGGGAGGGGAGGGCGAGGGGGGGCGAGGCAGAGGGCGCGGCAGAGGGCGCGGCAGAGGGCGCGGCAGAAGGCGCGACAAAACGCACAACAACGAGGTTAATCCGATTGATCTGGCTAAGAGCCTGCGAGGGCTCATCGGTCATCGTCTATTCAAGAAGATCACAGAGTCGGAGGAAACGTATGTCCCCGATAAGAAGGCAAAGAGAACGAAACCCACCTTCAATGACAGATTGGAAAGGGCGTTTGAAGAAGTCAAGAATGCTAAAGAAATCGAAGCGCAATTGGAAAATGCTTACACTGTGATCGGTATGATCATTGATATGTACACCGGGTTTGTGGACATTTGCATGCAGGCTATCAATACGCCAACAGATCTGCAAGAAATAGACAATGCGCCGCTGACGGAGACGTTGGCGGGGGCAACGGACGACAAGAACCGAAGAATAAAATGCGCAAAACACACAAAACTGTTGTGGGACGTGTACTTGGCAACTGTCACATTCCTGAAAGAATTCACACCTGCAGAGTACAAGAGCTCGAAACTCAAGTCCTCTTCGATCATAAACAAGCTAGACGAGTTGACTATCTTGATGGTCAGAACTTCTGGTGCCAGCACTCAATTGATACTACATGTCCAAGGTGTTACGAAGTCTCGTCGTGACTGGACTTCTTTGGGTCTCAGCAGTCTCAGCAGCATCCTTTCTGACTCTACAGCTAGTTCACCTGATGGTCAATATAACCAACTCCAACAAGCGATCTCCACGATGTACTCTGAGAATTGGGGGAAATCGGTGAAGGGGACCAACCTTACGAGCTACGAGAGCGACGTACGGTCGGTTCGCAATGGGTTTAAGGAGAAGTTTAAGATTCTTAACAATCTTCTGGCAGCTAAAGGCACAGATGATTTCTTTCCTGGCTCTAACATAACAGATGTTATTTCGGCGATCGTGGATAGGTCGAAAGACATTAGTGGTCAGGTCGATAATGACATAGTCATGACTGACAGGGCCGAGGACATCTCCACGATGACAAAAGAGATTATTATGGTAGCACAAGACCTGGATGAGGAATTACTCGATGGACCCGCAGAAATCGAGTTTACTAATACGATGACCGACCTCGCCAACAATTATATGTACACGACTGAATACGAAGGAAAGGAGACTGGATGGGGCGCTCGTTTTATTGGACGCTGTTGGATACTTCACAGAAACGGTAAAAGTATACTAAAGGCCACGGATGGCCATCTTTCGAATGTATGGCCATTGTTTCCGATGCTGCACCAGAACTGTGTCAACTATCCGCCATTCTTCGCTCCGACCGAAGAGAGTGCTCTCAATTTGATGTGGTACATGGTGATCGAGGATAGATACAACGATTTGTTGCACAACAACATAAAGTCCAAGGTGAGAGAGACACCGAGTGGCAATGGAAAGCGTCCTGGTAAGGCTGTTGCAGACGAATACCTATATCACTTTGATAAGAATGTGATGAAGAAGGTTAAGGCGCTTGCCAAATCCAGAGAATTGCTTAAGGAAGTTGCAAAAGCCGCGAACGTGATTGCAGGAACATGTATCAGGAATATCCAAGTAAACGAAAAGATCCTGTACATGGATTCAACAAACATTCTCACCGAGAAGCAGATAAGCGCGTTTATTGACTTCTACAAGCGTGCTATGGATTACCAAACGAGTTTTCTTGAGAAAGCCGTTGAATACACGGAGGGCCTGCATCCGGACCTACAGACCACGGATGGTATGAGAAAGGCATTGAAGGAGGGCAAACCATTGATCAGGGTAATGGGTACAGAATTGCAGGTGTTGAAATACTTCCCGAAGAATTGGGGGTTGTCCGAGCCACAAAAAGGTTGGGAATCTTCCGAAGAATATTTATGGTGTGGTCGACCGTTGGAGAACAATAAGAATGACCCATTTAAGGTCGGGGGTTTGTATATTGATATGCTGCCTGTGGACAACATCGACCTCCAGAAGAGAAACGCGAGAAACATTTACACGACTCGTACGGGTCAAGAGTTGGAGGACAAGGGAATCCCGGGTTACCCCGCCGAAACAGTAGACAACAATGGCCAAGAAGAGGTAAAAGAACATGATCCTGACGCTCCTATAGATCCATTGCCATTTCAGCAGAGGCAGAAGCCGTATAGGTTCTCCGAGAGCATCGAAAGCAATCGAAAAGGCCAAGGGACAGACGACGGTACTACTACCGTCGAAATCAAGGACCGAGAATCAGAGCCCTTTGGTGTAGAGGGGGAAGAGGATGGCAGTGCACCAAACGACAGACCCCCTGCAACGCTGCTATGGTTACTCGAATTCATCGACGAATTGCGCT
>Ga0160422_10000960_pt1 | contig 17815 bp, 19 predicted proteins | sample Fk160mmetaG_FD_108192 | JGI IMG/M metagenome (GOLD analysis project Ga0160422, IMG submission 108192) | Marine microbial communities from the Central Pacific Ocean - Fk160115 60m metaG | ecosystem: Environmental > Aquatic > Marine > Oceanic > Photic zone | place: The Central Pacific Ocean... | reverse complement strand
AGAGGACTTACTTGGTTGGTTTTATGAAAGACTAAAAAAAGGAATAAGCCATAGATCAAATGCAAGAGCTTTGTCGTCTTTAAAAAGTTTTTTAAGATATTTAGTAAAAAGTAAAATAATTCGAAACTCAAAAATTTTAAAAATAAAAGGGCCGAAATTTTTGGATTCCTTACCCAGACCTTTATCACAAAATCAAGTTTTTAAAATCATTGAAGAAATTAAAAAAGAAAAAACAAAATGGGTTATGATGAGAAATCTATCTTCAATAATTCTTATGTGGGGATATGGTTTAAGAATTAGTGAAGTTCTAGACCTTAAACTGAAAGATATACAAAATGACGAACTAACAATCTTTGGTAAAGGAAATAAGATTAGAATAATTCCAATATCATTAGAAATCACAATGCTTTTAAAAGAAATGATAAAAATTTCTCCATTTGAATTTGATGTTAATAATTTTATTTTTGTTGGAATCAGGGGTAAAAAACTTAAACCAGAGATAATACAACGACTGATAAGAGAAATAAGAAATAAAATGATTTTACCACAAAATACAACTCCTCATTCGCTCAGGCATACTTTTGCAACAGAACTACTTCAAAATTTAGCTGATTTAAGGTCGATTCAGGAGTTACTTGGACATTCATCTTTATCTACAACTCAGAAGTATACAGCTGTAAATACTAATCACTTAAAAAAAATATTAGAGAAGAATCATCCTAGAGCTAGATAAATTATGAAGTTTCGTACCTGAAAGTTAGCTTCATTTCACCTGCAACTTTAACAATTTGAGAGAGACATTCGGGTGCATTCTCATCTCTTATAGATATAGCAAATCTGCAAATATATTGAATTTTATCAGTAAAAGTAATCTTTTCCGTATTCATTCTCACAATGAGAGCATTATTATCATTTAGTGTTCTTATAATTTTATTAAGCAAACCTTTTTGATCCTCTCCTGATAAAACAATTCTGTGAGTAATCTTTGTAGTTGGTCCCGAATCTGAATGAGATTCTAATGATTTGATCTGAAATTCGCCTTTCTTAGAAGATTCAAGTTTTTGTAAACCAACCTTTAATTCTTCTATTTCAATATCTTTTGGTTTTTGGTATACCATAGTTAGTTCACACACTCTTCCCAATGTTGCAAAAGTAACTCCAGAAAATTCTCCTCCAAGATCGGTCAGAAAAGAGGTTATTTCTGAGATAAGATTAGGTTTGTTTTCTCCTAAATAAGAGATGATTGCATTAATACTCATTTTAAATTTTCATTGCCTTTCTCATCGCATCACCAATTCTAGTAATGGTGTCAGAAACAACAACACCAGCAGATTTCAGGGCTTCTTTTTTTGCATCTGCAGTTTCAGCCCCGCTATTAACTATGGCCCCGGCATGACCAAGCTTTCTTCCCTTTGGTGCAGCTGCCCCAGCAACAAAAGCTGCCACTGGTTTTTTTTTCCCATTCCATGATTTTATAAAATCAGCTCCCTCTAGTTCAGCTGTTCCTCCAATTTCTCCTATTAAGACGATACCGTCTGTATCTTTGTCATCTAGGAAAAGTTCAAGTGCATCAACAAAGTTAGTTCCGTTTACCGGGTCTCCGCCAATACCAATAATTGTTGATTGTCCAAGTTCAGAAGTCTGCACTGCCGATTCATAGGATAAAGTTCCAGATCGTGACACAACTCCAATCCTTCCTGGTTTACATATATGACCAGGAATTATTCCAATCTTTCCAACACCGGGAGTTAATACCCCTGGACAATTGGGTCCAACTAATCTGGTTTTAGAGCCTTTCATTTCCCTTTTCACTCTTTGCATATCGCTTGTTGGGATTCCATCAGTGATGCAGACAACTAAGTCCAATTCTGCCTCTACCGCCTCAAGTATTGCATCTGCTGCAAACGGAGGTGGAACAAAAACACCACTTGCATTGCAATTTGTTGCTTTTTTGGCTTCTGCGACAGTGTTAAACACTGGCACATTTAAATGGTTAGTACCCCCTTTTTCTGGAGTAACGCCTCCTACGATATTTGTATTGTACTCGATAGCCCTTTCGGAATGAAAAGTCCCTTGGGCACCGGTAAAACCCTGACAAATAATTTTAGATTCCGGGGTTAATAAGACAGCCATTATTTCTTTTCTTTCACCATCTCAACAACGTCTTTTGCTGCTTGTTCCATTGTATCAACAGGCTTGATCGGAAATCCTGAATTTTTGAGAATTTCTTTGCCCATATCAACATTAGTTCCTTCAAGTCTTACTACTAATGGTTTGTCTAAACCAACTTCTTCTGAAGCATTAACAAGACCAGTTGCTATATCATTACACCTCATCATACCACCGAAGATGTTAATTAGAATACCTTGAACGTCAGGATCTTTATAAATCAACTTGAAAGCTGCCGCCACTCTATCAGGTGTAGCAGCCCCTGCAACATCCATAAAATTTGCAGCTTCTCCTCCATAGTACTTTATAATATCCATTGTTGCCATTGAAAGACCTGCGCCATTTACCATGAGACCAATATTACCGTCTAACTTGACATAATTTAAATCATGTCTTGCAGCTTCTAACTCTAAGGGGTCATATTCATTTTCATCTTTCATCTCTGCAACAGCTCTTTGCCTGTAGAGGGCATTGTCATCAAAAGATGCTTTGCAATCTAAAATAACTATTTCTTCACTAGCTGTTACAGCAAACGGATTAATTTCAATCATTGCAGCGTCTAACGAAACAAATGCCTTATACAATGCTAATATATTTTTTTGAGCTTTTTTTGCAATTTGACCAGTTAATCCTAAATTATATACGATAGTTCTAGCATGGTGTGTTAAAAGGTCAGACCCAGCTGATATTTTAATGTTATGGATATCATTAGGATTTTTTTCAGAAACTTCCTCTATGTTTACGCCTCCTTTTTTTGAATAAATAATAGTATTTCCTCCAGTTTCTCTATCTACGGTTATACAAATATATAGTTCTTTTTTAATTTCATAACCTTTTTCAAGATAAACTCTTCGAACAGTCTTTCCACTTTCTGATGTTTGAGGAGTTTTTATAATCATTCCAATCATTTCGTCTACGGTCTGAACAACTTGTTCCGGGTTATTACAAATTTTAACACCTCCGGCTTTACCTCTACCTCCAGCATGTACTTGAGCTTTAACAACAATTTTGTCTTCATTTAGCCAGGATAAAATGTTTTCAGCTTCATGAGTTTGATAAACTACTTCGCCAGGTGGGATATTTACACCAAATTTTGAAAGCAATTGTTTGGCTTGGTATTCATGAATATCCATTTAAATTTCCTAAAAATACTTATAAGTTTGAAAATAATAATTACAAACTTGAAAGGTGCGAATATAGCCGATATTAAACAATTAGACTAGCAATTTTTTACATTTTTTCACTAATTCTTTAACTGCTTCTACTGAACTATTAAATTCTTTTTTTGAACTACTTGATAACTGAAGTTCAACAACTTCTTCAATGCCATTTTTACCAATTTTTACTGGGACTCCTACAAATATGTCTTTAAAACCATATTGACCATTTAAAAAAGCAGAGCAAGGTAGAATTTTTTTTTCATCAAAGAGAAAAGATTCCAACATTTCAATAGCACTACAGGCAGGTGAATAAAAAGCAGAACTATCTTTCATCAAAGATACTATTTCACCTCCTCCATTTCTTGTTCTTTTAATAATTTTTTTAATTGCATCTTTACTAATTTTTTTATCATCGATAAAACTTTTTAATGGGATTCCGGATATTGAGGTAAAATCAAGAAGAGGTACCATTGTATCACCATGACCTCCTAAAACCATAGTCTGAATAGATTCAACACATACATCTAATTCTTTAGCCAGAAAAAACCTAAATCTTGCTGAATCTAAAATTCCTGCCATGCCAACAATCATATTAGAGTGTATCCCAATAATATTTTTAAGGGACCATACCATTGCATCAAGTGGATTAGTAACACATATTACGAATGCTTTTGGAGAAAATTTTTTTATTGCTTTTCCAATTTTAGACATTATTGAAAAATTAATCTCTATTAAATCATCCCTGCTCATGCCAGGTTTTCTTGCAACTCCGGCAGTTATAATTATTGCTGCACTATCTTTAATTTTCGAAATATCAGTAGTACCCTCTATTTTCCCATTAATATTATCAACAGGAAAACTTTGAGCCAGATCCAAACATTTACCTTCAGCTAAACCGTCAACAACATCAATCAGAGCTATTTGACCAATTTTTTTTCGGCTTAGGCTATACGCTAGGATAGTACCTATATTCCCTGCACCTATTAGACTAATTTTTCTCAAATATTTCTTTCATGGTTATCATATAATTTTATATTATGTCTAAGCCAATATCTACTGAATTAGCAGAATTAGTAATTTTGCTTGATGAAATAAAATCTGCACCGAGTTTCGAGTAATTGGAGATATTTTTAAAAGTTATTCCTCCAGTGATCTCAAACTTAATATTACTTTTTTTTAATTTCATACATTTTTTAATTTCTGATGGTTTCATGTTATCAAGAAGGATATATTTTGCTCCGTTTTTAATAGATTTTTGGACATCTGCAAAATTTTCACATTCAATTTGATAGTTTTTTATTTTAAGTGATTTTAAATTTTCAAGAACCTTATCAATACCTCCATTAATTTTTATATGATTATCTTTAATTAGTATCTGATCGTACAAACCAATTCTGTGGTTAAAGGCACCTCCCACAACTGTAGCAAATTTTTCTAATTTTCTAATTCCAATTGTTGTTTTTCTTGTGTTAAGAAGTTTAGTTTTTACATTTCCCATTTTTACTCTAAATTTGTAAGTTGTTGTTGAAATGCTTGAAAGATGTTGAAGAAAATTCAAGATAGTTCTCTCTACTGCCATAATTATTTTTGAATTCCCGTTTATCTCAAAGATTATGGAATTTTTTTTAATATTTTGCCCATCTTTATAAAAGTTTTTTAGCCTTAGTTCAGGAAAGGTCCTTCTTAAAAAATTTTTTATAAAACTAACTCCGCATAAAATTATTTTTTCACGATTTGAGATTACACACTTAATATTAGTATTTTTTTTTATTAAGATTCGAGATGTTATGTCTTTTTTAAGACTTTTTCCATTCAAATCTTCTTCTAATTCTTTTTGAAGTTTTTTCAGAGATAAGGCAAGTAAGTGTTGAAATTCCACGGTATCATTGACTTAGTTTTAACATTGTAACCAGAGGTCTCTTAGCTTTTAATATTAATTCATTGTTTATTGATATTTCAGGAGAAAGATTTTGCAAACAATCTCGTAATTTTTCAAGCGTATTCAATTCCATATAAGGACAGTTTGAACAAGAACATTTTCCATCAACTCCTGGTGCTACTAGAAATTCTTTCGAAGGTTCATTTTTTTTCATTTGATGCAGAATATGAGGTTCAGTTGCAACTATAAACTTTTTTGAGTTGTCATTAGAAATAAATTTCAGCAATGCAGAAGTTGAGCCTATAAAATCCGAGTGTTTAAGAATATTTTCAGGACACTCGGGATGTGCAATAATTTTAGATTCAGGGTTTCTTACTTTCATTTTTACCAATTCTCTTTCTGAAAAAGTTTCATGTACAATACAAGTACCATTCCATAATTTCATTTGCCTGTTAGTAATTTTGTTTAGATAGCTACCAAGATGTCTGTCAGGAGCGAATATTATATTTTGTTCGACAGGTATAGAATTTATTATTTTAACTGCGTTTGATGACGTCACGATTATATCTGATTCAGCCTTGATCTCTGCAGAGCAATTTATATAAGACAGAACAATGTGATTTGAATATTTTTTTTTAAATTCTTTAAAATCTTTAACTTGACATGATTCTTCTAAAGAACAACCTGCATTGATATCAGGAAGTATTACTTTTTTGTTTGGACTTAGAATTTTTGCAACCTCTGCCATAAATTTTACTCCGCAAAACACAATAATGTCCGCGTCATTTTTTTGAGCTTTCCTTGAGAGATCAAGAGAATCACCAATAAAATCGGCAATATCCTGAATTCCTTCATCCTGATAAAAATGTGCTAGTATCAAAGCATTTTTTTTTTCTTTTAAATATAAAATCTCATCTTCAATATTTTTTATTTGCTTGTTAAGGTGTTTCATTTTATGTCTCTCATACTTAAAGATTTTTTTTTATATATGTCGTTGATCCCATTTCTTTTAATCTAGATAAAGTCCTTTGAAATTCTTTATAATTTGTTTTACCTATATATAGTTTTTCTAATTCTATATTGGTAGCAATAGAAAGTATATTTTTATTCTCATACAATACGTCAATGAAAGAAATGAATCTTGTCAAAAAATTTTTTGAATCCTCGTTCATTTGTTCAGTATTTCGTAAAACAAATATTTTAACTTTTTTTGCAATTAATTCATAATCTTGAAAAATTAAATTTTTTGAAAAAAAATCAAAAAAATCAATTTCAATTAGATTTCCATAAAATTTTTTTAGATTAAATTGATTACCTTTTCTTTTAAAAATACCCTCATGAGGGCTTGAACATTCAGCAAATTTCTTGATCAGAAGGTTTTGCTTTGAAATCGAATTTGAGTCTTTAAGAAGAAAAAATTTTTGATTTATTTTTTTTTTGGACCTGTAGTCTATTTTAGACTTTATATTAACAGTCAAAAAATTATTTTCTAAGTCATTAATAAGTTCTTCACATAGTTTTGGGTTAACTTTATCGGCATAAATTTTTGAAAGCTTTTTATTTCCGCTCATAATTATTGGAATTTTAATTTTTTTGATTTGATCAACAAATTTTTTAAAAAGAATAAGACTTGTAAAATTATTTATATATAATTCATCAATTAAAATTACTTTTTTTTTTTTAATCTTCTGTAGAAAGTTTTTATTTTGTTGATTCTTAGCTTGTAAAATAAATATGAGGTCACTGAAATGCAATATCTCAGAGAATGGATAAATATAGCTTAAAGCTTTTAACAGAACAGATTTACCAACACCAACAGATCCCAAAATATAAATTCCAAACTTTACGTCTTTTGAAAAATAGAATAAATTAATCCTGTTTGATCTTGACAATAATTTTTCAATTAGATTAGACGCGTTAATCTGGCAATCATTTGGAATTATATTATTGTTGTCTTGAAGGTGATTCTGAAGCTTTAGACTTAAATTTTTCAATATTAGGAAGATACTTGTAGTTTTTTGATTTCTGAAATTGCTTTTGCTGGGTTAAGATTTTTTGGACAAGTTTTAGTACAGTTCATTATTGTGTGACATCTGTATAGTTTAAATTTATCCTTTAAAAGCTCTAATCTCTCTTTTTTATTTTCATCTCTACTGTCTACTATAAATCTATAGGCCTGAAGTAAAATAGCAGGCCCTAAAAATTTGTCGCCATTCCACCAATAACTAGGACAGGAAGTTGAACAACAGGCACATAAAACACATTCATACAATCCATCAAGTTTTTTTCTATCCTCAGGAGATTGAAGATTTTCTTTTTTAGGATTTGAACTATTCTTTAACCAAGGTTGAATTGATTCATATTGTTTATAAAAGTCACTCATATCTGGAACAAGATCTTTTAAAACTCTCATGTGAGGAAGAGGATAAATATTGATTTCTTTATCAACTATTGGTTTTAGACAAGCTAGAGTATTAGTACCATTTACATTCATTGAACAGGACCCACAAATACCTTCTCTGCATGATCTTCTGAAAGTCAGGGATGGATCAATTTGAGCTTTTATAAACATGAGAGCATCGAGAACCATTGGCCCGAGTTTACTTTTATCAACATAAAATTTGTCTAATCGCGGATTTGAATTAGACTCTCTATTCCATCTGTACACATTAAAGACTATTTTGTCCTTACCATCTTTTCCAAATGTTTTACCTTCGATTACAGATGATCCTTTTGGAAGATTTAAATTAACCATTATTATAAACTAATAAACTCTTGCTTTAGGTTCAATGGTTTTTATTTCTTTCGAATTAGTTTTAAGATTTACGTTTCGAAACTTGGTTTTAGTTTTACCTTTTTCATTTAACCAAATCATTGTGTGCTTAAGCCAGTCATTATCATTTCTTACTTTATAATCTATTCGTGAATGGGCTCCTCTACTCTCTTTTCTACAAAGAGAACTTTCCATGCTAACAATAGCTTGAGATAACAAATTTTTTAATTCTAGTGCTTCTATAACCTCAGTATTCCAGATTAAGCTTTTATCATTAATTTTTATGTTATTGAAGTCCTCCAAAAGAGTTAATAATTTTTTTTTTCCTTCTAACATTCTTTCTTCTGATCTATAAACAGGACAGTAGTTTTGCATAACATGTTGCATTTCTAATCTAAGGGAGGCAAGATTTTTTTTTCCTGAGGAGTTTCTAATATTTTGAAAATTTTTAACAATATTTTCAACTTCTTTTTCATTAATATCAGGATTTTTTTTTGAAGGATCTAGTATCTCTTTACATCTCTTAGCTGCTGATTTTCCAAACACAACTAGATCAAGTAAGGAGTTGGATCCCAATCGATTTGCTCCGTGAACAGATACACATGCTGCTTCGCCTACAGACATTAAACCTTTCACAACTTGATCTGAACCATTATTACTTAAATCTAAAACTTCGCCATAAATATTTGTTGGGATTCCACCCATATTATAATGAACGGTTGGTTGAACGGGGATTGGTTTTTTTCTTACATCAACTCCTGCAAAAATTTTTGCAGATTCTGTAATTCCAGGGAGTTTTTCATTTAAGACTTTAGGGTCTAGATGATGTAAGTTAAGATGAATGTGGTCTTTAAGAGGGCCACAACCTCTACCTTCCATAATTTCTGAGGTCATTGATCTAGAAACTACATCTCTACTTGCTAAGTCTTTAGCATTTGGAGCATAACGTTCCATAAATCTTTCTCCAGTTGAATTCGTTAAATAACCTCCTTCACCTCTAGCACCCTCAGTTATAAGAACACCAACTCCATAAATACCAGTCGGATGAAATTGTGTGAATTCCATGTCCTGTAAAGGAAGACCTGCCCGTAACACCATCCCGCCTCCATCTCCTGTACAAGTGTGGGCTGAGGTGCATGAAAAATAAGCTCTTCCGTATCCACCAGTGGCTAGGATAACTGTTTTAGCTGAAAATAAGTAAAACTCACCATCGTGCAAATTAAAAGTCAAAACACCGCAACATTCTTTCCTATCGTTCATTATTAAGTCTATTGCAAAGTATTCAATAAAAAATTCGGCATCATTTGAGAGAGACTGTTGATATAACGTGTGCAACATAGCATGTCCAGTTCTATCGGCTGCGGCACAAGTTCTTTGTGCTATTCCCTCTCCAAAGTGTGTTGTCATCCCTCCAAATGGCCTTTGATAAATTTTACCTTCCTCTGTTCTTGAAAAAGGTACGCCAAAATGTTCTAATTCAATTACGGCTTCGGGTGCCTCTTTACACATAAAAGCTATTGCATCCTGATCACCCAACCAATCGGAGCCTTTAACAGTATCGTACATGTGCCATTTCCAGTCATCTTCACCCATGTTTCCTAACGCAGCGCTAATTCCGCCTTGAGCGGCCACAGTATGACTCCTTGTTGGGAAAACTTTAGATATACAAGCTGTTTTTAGTTTTGAAGAAGCACAGCCCATTACTGCTCTTAATCCTGAACCACCGGCACCAATAACTACAACATCAAAGTTTAATTTTTTCATTTTATTATTAAATTAGATAAACTAAATATTGTTATTAAAAAGAGAACTGCAAAGAAAAAGTTTTTTATTAATATAATTTTGCCTTTTAAAACTTTATCATGAAAGTAATCGTCAATAATAGAACTCAATCCAATGTTTGAGTGAAGAAAAATAGACATTAGTAAAACTAAGATTGAAAAAGAATTTAGATAATTTTTGAACCATAAAGTTAGGGTTTCATAGTTTATTATCTCAATATTGTAAGCAGAATAAAATGTAAAAGAAATTGTTAATAAAATACTAACAGCATAAATTTTTTGAAGAATCCATTTTAGGGTATAATTAACATTCATCAAAATAACTCCAGAACTAAGGCAATTGCTACACTTGAAATCATAGACAATGCAACTACAAGATAACCTAATATTGCTGATGATTTGTTTTCTAAAAAAAGACCAAAATCCCAAATAATATGCCTTATTCCATTCAAAAAATGGTAACAAAACCCTAAAATAGTCAGAAACATTATGATCTTTAATGGAATTGAGCTCATAATGAAAATGAAGTAAGTAAAGTACTTTTCTCCTAAAGTTAAACAAAAAAGACCTAGTACTATTATTATTAAAGAAAAATTTAAAGCTATCCCTGTAATTCTATGCGAAATAGACAAGATCGAAGTGATCTGTGGTTTATAAATTTGAAGATGAGGGGAAATTGGTAGATTATTTTTTTTCATTTTTAAATTGGTATTAACACTGAGTATTCTAAATCTAATACAATGTTTTCAGAGAGATTATTTTTATCTGGAAATTTCATTTCGGAATTATTTTTAGATGCTAGAGTTCTTATCATCATGGTTCCTATTCTATCATTAATTTTTTCTTTTTTAAGTACTTTAGACCATGCGTATATTGTGTCACCCGAAAAGGTTGGAGCAGAATGTTTTCCCGAGTGAATGGCTGACACTTTAAAAGTATTAGCAAATCCATTGCAACTAATAGCTCTAGCTAAAGATATTATGTAACCTCCATAAATTATTCTTTTTCCAAATCGTCCTTCTTTTTCAACATGTTGATTAAAATGAACTCTTGCATTATTTTGATATAATCTGGTTGCAATCTGATGCTCAGCCTCTTCGATAGTTTGTCCATCTAAATGATTGATTTCTTCATTTTCATCATAATCATTAAAAAAGTTTTGGCTTCCAGATATTTTAGAAGACCAATTTTCTATCATTAAATTTTTGGGAATTACAAATTCTGATGTTTCAACTTTTTTTGGAAGGTCTGGAACATAATTTTCAAAAGAGTTAAGCATGCCTTCTTTTTTTTTTCTCATCATTAACCATCTGTAATAAGTTAAAATTACTTCTCCACGCTGATTTTTTCCAATTGTTTTTACGTAAACTGTTCCAGTTTTACCGTTAGAGTTTTCCTTTAATCCAATTATTTTTGAACTAGCTGAAACTGTGTCTCCAACAAATACAGGTTGATGAAATATTACTCCTGCGTAACCAAGATTAGCAATTGCATTTAGAGATAAATCAGGGACTGTCCTTCCAAAAACCATATGAAATAATAGTATATCGTCCACTGGAAGTCTTTGAAGACCTAATGATTTAGCGTATTCAACAGAGTAATTGATTGGGAATCTACTCCCAGTAGTTGATAAATAAATTGATAGATCCCCTTCTGTGATTGTTCTAGGAACACTATGATGAATTTCTTGTTCAACCTTATAATCTTCAAAATATCTGCTTTCAAAATTTTTTGTCATTTTATTTTTTTTTTTAAAATTAACTCTGCTATTTGAATTGAATTTAATGCTGCTCCTTTTCTTAAATTATCAGCAACAATCCAAAGTCCTAGTGTTTTCTTACTGAGACCTAACCTCATTCTGCTTACAAAAACATCATCTTCGCCTGCAGATTCGTCAGGAGTAACATATCCTCCATCAATTTTTTTATCAACTAAAGAAAGTCCAGGAAATTTTTTAATCTTTGTAATAAGTTTTTTTAAATCAATCTCTTTTTCCGTTTCAACAAAAACTGATTCACCATGACCAACAAATACCGGAACTCTAACGCATGTTGAAAAAATTTCAATTTTAGAATCCATTATTTTTTGAGTCTCTTCAATCATTTTATTTTCTTCTTTCGTAAAACCATTTTCTAAAAAATCGTCAATATGCGGAATTAAGTTAAATGCTATTCTTTTTGTAAACTGCTTTGGTATCAAAGGTTTGTTTTTGTAAACATCAAGTGTTTGGTGAAATAATTCATCCATTGCTGATTTTCCAGCACCAGAGGTGGATTGATAAGTTGAAACAACAATTTTTTTAATTTTAAATAAATCATGTATTGGTTTCAACGCTACAACCATTTGGATTGTTGAGCAATTAGGATTTGCAATTATACCTTTTTTTATTTTTGCTATAGCCTTTGGATTTACTTCGGGGACTATTAATGGAACATCTTTCTTCATTCTATAAAAAGATGTATTATCAATTACGATTGCCCCATCTTTTGATGCTTTAGGTGCGAACTTTTCTGAAACTTTTGATCCAGGAGAGGAAAAAACAAAATCTATGTCTTTAAATTTAAATTTATCAAGTTCCATTACCTCTATCTCTTTGTCATTACCATATGAAATTTTAGTTCCTTTAGATTTTGATGAGGCTATTGCAAAAATTTTATCAATAGGAAATTTTCTATAATCCAATAAATTTAGTATCTCTCTACCAACATTTCCTGTTGCGCCTACAACAGCCACATTATATTTTTTCATGAATCTAACTCCTCTAAAACCTTGTCACCCATTTCACTGGTTGAAATAACTTTTTCCCCTTCGTTTGATATGTCTTTGGTTCTAAATCCTTTCTCGAGGACCGAATTCACCGCTTTGTTTATCAAATCTGATAGTGTTTTATCGTTGAAAGAATACTGTAACATCATACTCACACTCAAAATCATAGCTAATGGATTAGCTATACCTTTTCCGGCGATATCTGGGGCTGATCCATGAACAGGTTCGTACATAGCTTTTTTATTTCCTTCTTCTGATATCCCTATAGAGGCAGAGGGCAACATACCTAATGATCCAGTCAACATTGATGCACAGTCTGAGAGAATATCTCCAAACATATTAGTTGTAACTATTACGTCAAATTGTTTAGGATTTCTAACAAGTTGCATTGATGCATTATCAACATACATGTGTGACAATTCAACCTCCGGATATTTCTTTGAAGTTTCAATTACTACTCTTCTCCAAAGTTCTGTTGATTCAAGAACATTAGCTTTATCTATCGAACATAACTTCTTTGATCTATTCATTGCAGTTTCAAAAGCAACTTTAGCAATTCTCTCAATTTCTTGTGTAGTGTAGGATAAAGTATTGAAACCTCGTTGATTTTTTTCATCGATATTTTCAACTCCTCTTGGCTCTCCAAAATATATTCCACTTGTGAGCTCACGTATTATTAGAATATCAAGGTCTTTAATTATTTCCGGTTTTAAACTAGAAGAATTTATAAGTGATTCAAAAACTAAAGCTGGCCTAAAATTGGCAAATAGATCAAGCTCCTTTCTAATCTTGAGAAGCCCTCTTTCGGGTCTTTTTTCAAAACTTAGATTTTCCCACTTAGGTCCTCCAACTGCTCCAAGAATAATGGCATCAGATTTTTTGATTTTCTCCAAAGTTTTTTCTGTAAGAGGCGCACCAAGTTTATCAATAGAAGATCCACCGACCAATTCTTCGTTGATATTAAAATCTAAATCAGAATTTTTAGATATCCAGTTTATTACTTTGTAAGCCTCTTTTGAAATTTCTTTTCCTATTCCATCACCAGGCAATAGAGAGATGTTGATTTTTTTTTTCATTATGAGTGTTAATTATTTGAAAATTTTTATTTTGAATTATAAATTAAGCCAAGGTTTAGACTCATTCAAAGAATCTTCATATTTGTCGATTTTCGATGATTTTTTTAAAGTAAGCGCTATATCATCTAAACCTTCAAGAAGACATTTTTTTCTAAATTTATCTATGTTGAAAATAAATTTTTTTCCACCTTTTGCAGAAATTTCTTGTTTTTCGAGATCAATAGATAATAGTTTTTTATGTTCAGCTTGTTTAAGAAAGTAGTTAGTTTCTTTACTACCTAATTTAATCGGCAGAATTCCATTTTTAAAACAATTATTATAGAAGATATCAGCAAAACTTGGAGCGACAATACACCTGAAACCAAAATCAAGTAGAGACCAAGGAGCATGTTCTCTACTGCTTCCACAACCAAAATTTTCTCCAGTAACTAATATTATTGATTTATTGTAATATTCCCAATTTAAAACGAAATCATTCTTTAGATTTCCATTTAAGTCATATCTTAATTCATGAAAAAGGTTTTTGCCAAGGCCAGATCTTTTAATTGTCTTTAGAAACTGTTTTGGAATAATCATATCAGTATCAACGTTGATCATTGGTAAAGGGGCTGCAATTCCGGTAATTTTAATAAATTTTTCCATTTAAATATCTTCAACTCGACAAAGTTTTCCTTTTAGGGCAGTTGCTGCAGCAACGGCCGGGCTAACAAGATGAGTTCTACCTTCTCTTCCTTGTCGACCCTCAAAATTTCTATTTGATGTTGATGCACATCTTTCCTTCGGTCTGAGCTGATCAGGGTTCATAGCTAAACACATTGAGCAACCTGGTTCTCTCCAATCAAATCCAGCTTCAATAAGAATTTTATCAATTCCTTCTTTTTCAGCTTCTTGCTTTACAAGACCCGACCCAGGAACAATCATAGAATTTACTTTAATTTTTTTTCCTTTAACAACTTTAGCCACTTCTCTAAGATCTTCTATTCTTCCATTAGTGCAGGAACCAATAAATACTCTGTCAATTTTTATTTCATTAATTTTCTGGTTTGGCTTTAATCCCATATATTCTAAAGATCGTTTTACAGCATTCTTTCTGTTTAAATTTTTAATTTTATTGGGATCCGGTGTTCTCCCATCAATGGGCACAACATCTTGCGGACTTGTTCCCCATGTTACTTGTGGTTGGATCGAGCTTGCTTTTATTTTTATTTCCTTATCATACATAGCATTCTTGTCAGAGGGTAATTCTTTCCAATAATTGAGTGCTTTTTCCCAATTTGCGTTCTTAGGTGCAAAAGGTCTCCCTTTTATGTATTCAAATGTTTTATTGTCAGGAGCTATTAGTCCAGCTCTAGCACCAGCTTCAATACTCATGTTACAAATGGTCATTCTACCTTCCATTGATATATTAGAAATAGCGTCTCCTGAATACTCTATTACATGACCTGTTCCTCCGGCTGTTCCAATCTCTCCGATAATTTTCAAAATGATATCTTTTGAGGTAACATCAGGACTAACTGTTCCCAAAACGCTTATCCTCATATTTTTAGCTGGTTGTTGAATTAATGTTTGAGTTGCTAAGACATGTTCTACTTCGCTAGTTCCTATGCCAAATGCTAATGCACCAAAGGCACCATGAGTTGCTGTATGGCTGTCACCACATACGATGGTCATTCCTGGCTGTGTGATTCCTTGTTCAGGACCAATTATATGAACAATACCTTGTCGTTTATCAAGAAGAGGAAATAGATTAACACCAAATTCTTCACAATTTTTTTCTAACGTCTCAACTTGAACTCTACTTTCAACATTACTAATCCCTTTCGTTCGATTAGTAGTTGGAACATTATGATCCGCAACTGCAAAAGTTTGCTTCGGTTTTCTAACTTGTCTTTTTGATTTTCTAAGTCCTTCGAACGCTTGCGGACTGGTAACTTCATGCACTAAATGTCTATCAATGTAAAGAAGACAAGTTCCATCTGCTTGTTTATCAACTACGTGGCTTTCCCATATCTTGTCAAATAATGTTCTAGGTTTCATAAAATAAATATATAACCCAAAACAAACCTATAAAGTATTATTTTTTTTCATCAACTTTTTTTGTAGATTCAATTTTATTATTTAAAGGTTTTTGAGAGGCTTTAATTTCCTTAGAATTGAACCCATCAGCTTTAGGGTTAGTTTCTTTGTTTTGAGTGCTGGAGTTGGAATTTTGAGTTAATATATTTTTTTCAGCAATCCTTGCTGATTTACCACTTCTTTTTCTTAGATAATAAAGTTTTGATCTTCTAACGCTTCCAACCTTAGCTATCTCAATTTTACTTATTTGAGGTGAAAAAAGTGGAAGAACTCTCTCAATACCCTCACCGTAAGAAATTTTGCGAACAGTAAATGATGAGTTTATTCCAGCATTTTTTTTTGCAATACAAACTCCTTCAAAGATTTGAATTCTCTCTTTTTCTCCTTCTTTCACTCGTAAGTGAACTTTAACTGTATCTCCAGAGTGAAATTGAGGAAGTTTTTTGTCAAGCTCTAGACTTTTTAACTGTTCCTTTTCAAACTTTTCAAGTATATTCATTATTCCCCCTTATTTTTACCTAAATAATTTTTAAATAAATCTGGTCTAACTTTGTTAGTTTTTTCAATAGATTTTTTTAATCTCCAGTCCGAAATTTTCTCATGATTTCCACTTAGTAGCACATCCGGAACTTTAATACCTTTCCAATTTCTTGGTTTAGTATACTGCGGATATTCAAGAAGATAATCTTGAAAACTTTCAGATTTTAAACTTTTTTTATTACCTAATACTTCAGGAATTAGTCTTACGCAAGTGTCAATTAAAATAATTGCTGCTATTTCGCCGCCTGATAGGACAAAGTCACCAATTGAAAGCTCCTCTATTTCATTATATTCAAGAAATCTTTCGTCAATTCCTTCATATCTTCCGCAAATAATTGTTATTTCATCTAAATCAGCTAAATTTCTTACAATTTCAGAATTAATAGGTTTTCCACCAGGTGATAAAAATATAGTTTTTTTTTTAATTTTTGAGTTTATTTCATTATTAGAATATTCAAGAGCACTTTGTAGTACGTTCGGTTTTAAAATCATTCCAGCTCCACCTCCGTAGGGGGCATCATCTACTCTTTTATTTTTACATTTAGAAAATTCTCGAATATTTAGAGTTTCTATTTGGAAAAGTTTTTTTTGAATAGCTTTTCCTGTTATTGAATATGCAAGTGGACCAGGAAAAATTTCAGGAAATAAAGTTAAGATTTTAAATTTCATAATATTGTGGATTAAGTAAAATTTTTCTATTTTTTAAATCAATTTCTAAAATATGATCATTATTAAAAGGTACCAGCAGCTCATTTTTTATATCAGATATTTCTAGATAATCTCCTGCTCCGTGATTTTTTACATTTAAAACTTTGCCAATATTTTTTTTTTTAATAAATACATTTAGGTTAATTAGATCATTATAATAAAATTGTTTTCTATCTAAAATTGGAAGTTTGGACTTGTCCAAATAAACAAACTTTCCGACTAATTTTTTCAAATCTTCAGGTTTGTTAAAATCTAAAACCTTCGCAGTAATTTTTTTTGATCTTAATTTAAATTGTAAATGTATATTGAGCTCGTCAGCTAAAAAAAAATTATTATAATTTGTGATGTCCTTTGGTTCAGAAAAAAAACTAAAAATTGTTATGTCCCCTTTTAAACCTACAACCTTCCCAAATTTTCCAACAATAATTCTATTTTCATTATTAGTTATTTACTTTTCCCTATTTAAAGAATTGTAAAAACTGATAGAAAAAAATCTGAATAAGATTGGTTGAGTTCAAGATTTATCATTTTTTTCTTCTATATTTTCTTTAGATTGTTGAACTTCAGTTTTTGAATTCTCTACTTTTATTTCTTCTTTTGCAGGTTCTGGGGTTTGCACGGTTTTGGCTGGAGGGCTTTCTGCTTTTATTTCTTCTTTTGCAGGTTCCGAAGTTGGTTCGGTTTTAGCTGGAGGGCTTTCTGCTTTTATTTCTTCTTTTGCAGGTTCTGAAGTTGGCTCAGTTTTAGCTGGAGGGCTTTCTTCTGCTTTTATTTCTTCTTTTGCAGGTTCTGGAGTTGGCTCAGTTTTAGCTGGAGGGCTTTCTTCTGCTTTTATTTCTTCTTTTGCAGGTTCTGGAGTTGGCTCAGTTTTAGCTGGAGGGCTTTCT
>Ga0160422_10000958_pt1 | contig 17825 bp, 9 predicted proteins | sample Fk160mmetaG_FD_108192 | JGI IMG/M metagenome (GOLD analysis project Ga0160422, IMG submission 108192) | Marine microbial communities from the Central Pacific Ocean - Fk160115 60m metaG | ecosystem: Environmental > Aquatic > Marine > Oceanic > Photic zone | place: The Central Pacific Ocean... | reverse complement strand
AGTGACCCGGATTGTGACCGAATTGGAGTAGCGGTGAAAACGGTTAAGGGAGAATTTGTGTGTCTAACCGGAAACCAAGTTGCAAGCATGCTTGGAGAATATCGTCTCTCCGCATTTAAAAGGAAACAATTGCTCAAGGAGGGAAACGCTTCTAATTTCGCGATTCTAAAAACCTTCGTAACAACGCCTTTGTTGGATAAGATCGCCTCCCATTACGGAGCGCGGTGCGTTAACACCCCCACCGGCTTCAAGTGGATGGCCCAAAAAATGGCAAAATATGAAGATACCGCCTCTATCGAGATAAAGGAAAACGAGGGGTTGTCTCTAGACTTCGATGGCACTGATCTCTTTGCCCGGATCGAAATATTATCCCGCTACTCAACTCAAGTTGCTTTGGCTGCCGAAGAAAGTTATGGTTATTTGCCTCTGGATCTAGTGAGAGACAAGGATGGGAATGCATCCGCTCTTGCAATTGCCGAACTATTTGCCTTCCTTGCCTCCACGGATACCAGTGCCTTTGAATATCTAGACAGTCTTTATGGGAAATACGGATATCATCGGGAACACACTGAAAACATATATTTTGAGGGTGCAGAGGGAAATGCCACAATCTCGAAACTTACGTCCTCATACCGTGAAAATCCGCTCACAGAGGTTGCCGGCGTAAAAATTCTCCAAACGAAAGACTTTTTAAGTCCTGGATTTATTGATGAAGATGAGGACCCCCTCCCTCAGGAAAATTTCATTAAGTTGCACTTGGAAAATGGCTTTTCCATAGCCATTCGGCCAAGTGGAACCGAACCCAAAATTAAATATTATTTATTTGGGTGCGGAGAACCGATGGATGGCGACTTGGAGTCATCCAAGAAAAGAGTTGATGACGAAGTTGAAAGGATATCGTCTTGGCTTGCGGAAGATGCCCACAAGCGAGTTGATAAGGGCTAGAAACTCACACCAAAAGGCTGGCGGGGTTTTCCAAATTTTCAGCCAAAAGCTTTAGAAAGCCGGCAGCAACCGCACCATCAATCAATCTGTGGTCACAACTTAGTCCCAGCATAAGCGTTTCTCCGGCAACGATTGCACCAGTTTGGTCCACAACGGGTTTCGGTATACTTGCCCCAACGGATAATATGGCGGCGTTGGGCGGATTAATGATACCGCTAAAGAAATCTATGCCAAACATTCCCAAATTTGTAACCGTAAAGGTGGATCCGGTCATTTCATCAGGCATAAGCTTTTTAGATCGAGCTTTTGCAATAAGAGTTTTGGCCTCGATGGATAGGGACTCCAGATTCAAGGAGTCGGCATTTTTAATAACCGGAGTTACCAACCCGTCATCAACGGCTACCCCAAACGATAGGTTAACGCTCCCATGAAATTTGATTTCATTCTCATTCCAACTCGTATTTATGCCCGGAAACCACTTGATTGCATCAGCGCAGGCAAAGAGTATCAGATCGTTTATACTTATCTTGGAAGGCTCATCGTTGTGTTCCGCCAGCCTTTGGTTGATACGAAAGCGCGCTGACTTTAGGGGTAGTGCGTTGATTTCCTTTTGAAGATAAAAGTGGGGTATGGAACTCTTCGATTCCGTCAGCCTTTGCGCAATGACAGATCTCATTTTTGATAGAGGAACGCTTTTCTCTTCAATCCTCCCAGGTTTACCTGAAAAGGCGGATGAGCGAGCAACGTCCTCCTGTGAGATCGATGAACTTTGGCTTTCGTCATAATCCACCAAATCCCTTTTGACGATCCTCCCGCTTGGACCCGTTCCCGTTACCTTCGAGAGATCAATGTTTTTTTCGGAGGCTATTTTTTTTGCCAACGGTGAGGCTATAATTCGCTCTCCATCACTTTTGGTTGTAGTAGGCGAAGGGCTTGGTGGGGCGCTTATGCCCGCATCATCCTGCGATGATGCCGGGGTGGTTTCCGGTGTGGGTTCATCTTGCGAATCCTCGCCACCCTCTTGCGAATTTTCGGCTGGTTGATCAGAGGGGGGGGCTGAAACTTCTGGAATTTCCTCACCTTCTTCACCAATAACAGCAAGCGGACTACCAATGGGTGCCTCACTACCCTCCGAGACAAAAATCTTCAACAGAACTCCATCGTCAAAATTTTCCAACTCCATGGTGGCTTTGTCTGTCTCGATTTCAGCGAGAGTATCACCATTTGCCACGGCATCCCCCACAACCTTGTGCCACTTGACCAATGTCCCGACGGACATCGTGTCACTCAATTTGGGCATTTCAATGATTGTTGCCATTACCGTTTCCTCAAATGAGTTCCAAGGCTTTTTCTAAAACACGATTGTGTTCGGGAATTTGTATGCTCTCCAATGGCTTACTGTAGGCCTGGGGAACATCAATGGCTGAAACTCTCTTTATGGGAGCATCCAAATGATCAAAAGCCTGATCTTGTATAATAAAGGAAATTTGCGCGCCAACTCCGCAAAAAGGCTTATTTTCCTCTACCAGCAGAACTCGGTTAGTTTTTCGGACCGTGGAAAGAATGGCCTCGGTGTCAAGAGGTCGAATGGAACGAAGATCAAGAACTTCGACAGAAACCCCATGTTTTTCCTCCAAACTTTGCGCAACCTCCAAAGAAGTGTGAACGGCTTTACCGTGAGCAATAATGGACAGATCCGACCCCTCTTTGAGAAGGTTGGCCTTACCAAGAGGAACCAGAAAGTCTTTATCGTCAGGAACTTCACCCTTCAGGTTGTATAGGATGGTATTCTCCATCACACAGACCGGATCGTTGTCTCGAATGGCAGCTTTCAGCATACCCTTCGCATCAGCTGGGGTGGAGGGGCAGATTACCTTGAGCCCAGGGGTGTTGGCGGCAAAATTTTCGGGGGTATGTGAGTGGGTGGCCCCCACGTTTGTGCCACCATTTGCGGGTCCGCGAAAGACAATGGGCACGTTAATCAAACCTCCCGACATATAACGCACGTTTGCCGCATTGTTGAATATTTGGTCAAAGGCGACGTAACAAAAACTCCAGAACATAAATTCCACAACGGGACGCATGCCTAGCATGGCGGCGCCGACCGCAAGTCCGGAAAAAGCCGCCTCGCTGATTGGAGTATCGATGATCTTTTCGGAACCGAACTTTTCCAACAGACCTTCGGAAACTTTATATGACCCCTTGAATTGAGCCACTTCTTCTCCCAGAAGAACAACGTTATCATCACGTTCGATTTCTTCGGCAAGGGCTTGATTGAGGGCTTCTCTGTATGTGATTTCAGGCATTTCTTAAATCGACGAAATTTAATTACACGGTTTCGAAGAACATAGTTCCCCCGGATGTCCTTTGCGATGGATTGTCGGTTTCCCAATAAACATCGTCCATAAGTTCCGAAACTTCGGGGTAGGGACTGGCGTTGGCAAAATCCGCGGAGGCATCGGCTTCTTCTTTGGCTTTGTTGTCTATGCCCTTAGCCTTTTCTTCGCTAAGAACTCCTTCATCCAAAAGTTTTTTCCTAAAAAGAGTAATCGGATCCTTGCTCTTTTTGTATTCCTCGATCTCTTCTTTGCTTCGATAAGTTTGATCGGGATCCGCAACGGAGTGACCACGATACCTGTAGGTAATGATTTCGAGTACGGAGGGCTTGGAATTTTCATGGGCTTTTCTGATGGCGTCACCCATGGTTTGACGGACTTCGTAAAGATCATGTCCGTAGGAGACGGACCAATCCACGTCGAAGGGTTCACCCCGACGGGCTAGAGGTTCGCCGGCGGAATGTCTCGCTTCGGCGGTACCCATGGAATATCCATTGTTTTCGATTACGTAGATAACGGGCAAATTCCACAAAGATGCCAAATTCAAAGATTCATAAAAGGGACCCTGGTTGGTTGCCCCATCACCCATAAAACACAGGCATGATCCTTGGAGACCCTTGTACTTAAGGGCGTAGGCAATACCAAGGCCCAAAGGAGTTTGTCCTCCAACGATGCCATGCCCGCCCCAATAATTTTTATCGGGAGCGAAGAAATGCATGGAACCACCCTTTCCTTTGGAGCAACCGGTCTTTTTACCGAAAAGTTCGGCCATGCATTCATCCATATCCATGCCAACCGCAAGGGCGTGTCCATGATCTCGATAGGCGGTAATTACGTGATCGTGCTCGGCCATGACCGATACAGCGCCAACGGCAACGGCTTCCTGACCGATGTAAAGATGCAAAAAACCACCAATGTGACCCTGTTGATAAGCCCTCAGTGACCTCTCTTCGAATCTCCTAATTCGAACCATCTGATTGAAGAGCTCAATTTTATCTTCAGGGCTCAGTGTAGCGTTCATGGAAGAAGCGGAAAAATCTCTATTGCCATCGATAAGCTCTTCCGTTTCGAGTTTATCTTCCGCCACATCAGGCTTTTCTTCCGCTAGGGGCGGAATTGGGTCTTTGGAAGGAGTTTCCTTACCGTCCTCAAGCATAGTGTCGTGATGTAAACCTTCCATATCAATAAAAACGAACGACTATTATCCTTTTATGAAGGCGAAGCTTCAATCTTTATTTTAGGTTCTATTCCAGAACAATCCGCTCGCAAGCCCCAAAAACCAAGTTTTCTCTTGTCATAGAGTGGCCAAACCAATTGATGATCCGTTGGAGGAATTGAAAGAGAATCTATTTCGTTGCGAGTAAAAAACGAAAAAGATCCCTCCGAAAAAGACTTTGGCGTGCTTTCAATGGGCCTTTTACATTCAAATAGAAACATCAGCCAGTGACCGGAATTTTGGTAATCTTTTTCGGAGACGTAGCCAAAGACGTTCAGATCTTCGTCATCCAGAACCAAACCGGTTTCTTCCAAGGCTTCTCTCTTTGCGCATTCGAAAGGGGATTCACCCAAAGAAAGATCAAACTTGCCGCCCGGAGGACTCCATAAACCTCTATTTGGTGATTTGTTGCGCTTTAACAAAAGAATTTTGCCGTCCAAGCGTTTTATGAATAATAGGCAAGATAACTTTAGAGACATTGAATTTAAGCTTGTTTTCATCTTCTAAGTAAAGGAAGGATAGAAGTTCACAAAACCCAAACTCGCCAATACCCATGAAAAAAACTATCTATCACTTACTTCTATGCATTGCCATCCTTTTTGCATTCACTTCTACGAAGGCCGAAGAAGATCAAATTGTTAAGATGGCGAATAAGGTTACCGTAGTTAAGGATTCCGATATGTGGTTACGAGTAACCGTCCCCTTCAACGTGCTGACCCACCCCAAACTTTTGGGAGGCTCTGGTGACCGTCCCACTTCCGTTGCCAGTGCCTATAATCCAGAATATTTGGATAATCTGAAAGTAAAGGTTTACCTTTGCTTTAGCAATGAGTTCAAAAAGAAATTACTGCGTTCGCAAAATCTTACGGATGCCCAATTTTATCAGTATTACAGTGCCGAAGTTGAATTTGCTACCGTAGAGATAGACAGAGCGACCAAAAACGCATACTTTTTGCTCCCCACTTTGGTTGCCGAAAGAGACGGTTTCCTGACAGGGTATGTGAATATGATCGGATATGCCGTGGAAATTTCATCGGAAGGCAACTCATTCGAAATGAGTAACTCCATATTTTTCGAAAAATACAGAGACGAGGCGATCCTTGAAAAGTTCAAAGAGCAGGCAAAATCCAATAGCGAGAAAAACAGGGGTATTCTGGTGCCAGCTCATACGGTTAGCATGAACTACTTAGATGCCACGGGCCCCATCAAAATGGGCGATAACTAGGTTTTGTCACCATCAACCTTCCACCGAGGCACTTCTCTCAATCAACTAAAGTTAATTCGTGGCTAAACGAAAAGAAATAATTATAAATTGCGGAAACTCTCACGTATCCGGGGGTATTTTCAATACGGATGGCGAAACCACGATTCTCGAACATGCCGACATGGAAACGCTGAGTCACGATTTATCGAATGATACCCAGTGGTTGAATTCGGTTGTCGAAGGCATTGAGAGACTTAGTGAAAAGATGAAGCTCAAGGGAGATGCCAGAATCATTTTTCCGGGCAGCCTTTTGCTTACGAAAACTATTCGGGTGCCAAAGGTAGAGGAGGAAAAGCAAACCAAGATCGTTGCCTTCGAGTTGTCCCAAAAAATGCCGTTTCCGCTGTCCGAGTTAATTTGGGATTATCAGGTCATTGATGATGATGGAGTGGAGCAGGAAATATTAGCTTTTGCCGTAAAACCGGAAGTCGCCGAATCCTTTTGCGAAAGGGTTGTGGAAATTGGTCTTAACCCAATCCAAATCACTCCCGCTCCCGTTCTGGATTTCAATGCCCTGAAGGCAACCATGCAAAGAATGGAGGAAACAACCCCTGAAACGCTCATTGTTAACATTGGGGCAAAATCAACCAATTTGCTTTTCCTCAACCCTACGGGATTTTTAATTAGAAATATAGCCATAGGGGGTAATTCCCTAACTCAAAATCTATCCGATAATCTCGGTATTAATTTTGAAAAAGCGGAAGAATTGAAAAAAGGTTACTTTACCGGTCGGGTTACCTTTTCACAAGAGGATCCAAACGTTCAAGTTTTGGAATCCTGCTCCAAGCAATTTCTAGCTCGAGCCAGTCAGGAAATTACTCGCTCAATCGTGACCTACAAAAGAGTCAAAAAAGGGAGATCTCCCCAAAAAATCTTCCTCACCGGACGCGGGTCTCTATTGAGTAATTTGCCTGAGTACATAAGCCAAACGCAGCAATTGGACATTGATTACTTCGACCCCATAAAAGCGCTTAGCTTGGGGGAAGAAATTTCAACGGAAATGCAAGGACTTCTTCCATTCATGTTCAGCGAACCCATAGGTTTGGCGTCTAATCTTTTCTCCGCGGAGGATAAGGATTTCGCAAAATCATTAAACCTGCTACCTTCTTCCAAGCTATCGAGCTTGGGGCTGCAAAAGAAGCTACCTTTGGTCGCTGCCTCTGCATTTGTTCTCTCGCTTTTGCCGCTGCCAGCTTACCTGTCGAACACAAAGGAACTTTCGGCCCTTGATGAAACCCTGAAACGACAAACTCAAGTCGTCAGACAGGAAGGAAGCCGGCTGGATGAGATTTCCGAAAAGCACAAGCATTACCAATTCATCGACAAACTTTCCTCTGAGGTTTTCACCTTAAGCGAGCCCTACGTCCGACAGCAAAGTTCCTGCTGGAGAATTACAAGTTTGGTCAATAGTCTGCAACAAATCCTTTCCGAAGCCGACGTTAAGGACACTTGGTACGATCAACTTAACGTATATCAGGAAACAACCTCTTCATCGGGAAGGCGAGGCGCGCGTTCCGCGAAAGATGAAAATTCAGTCTTCAAGCTTACCCTAACCGGAAGATACTTGGTAAGAATCGACGAATCAAAGGAGATTGCAGAGAACGATGACTCAAGCTTTAGGGAGGTGCTTATTGATTTAAACAGTAAAAAACAACAAGCGCTGACCGAACATCTACAGAATATCCCCTTCATCAGCAAGGTGGATGAAAAAGTTTTTAGCATTGATGGAAAAGGGGACCTGTTCAATCGCTACTTTACGCACTTTTCTTACGAATTCACATTAAGCTTCTGAAATGAATTTTATAAGACAGAATAAGGGGTTCATCTTGGTTGTGGTGACAAGCCTGGTTATTTTTGGTGTTCTCGCATTCCTCAATTCATCGACTAAAAGCGAGATCGAAGAGGTTTCTTCCAATATCAATCGCGCAAATCAGAATTTAGCTTCCATAAAAGAAGAAACCTCCCTTTACGCATCCCTTGATTTAGACTTTCAAGTCGCCCTTGGTGACTTGGATAACTTAGCCGAAATAGAAAAAGATCAGAAGGTTTTCTGGAAAAACCTCCTCAATCAAAGAGAAAACCATTTTTTGGAATGGAAAAAGCGTTCGCCTGAAGCAATTAATGCTGAAATCACCAAACTTTTCACGAATCTGAGAAACCAATGTAAAAATGCTCAGTTATTCCTGCCTGCAGCCGAAAATGCCGTAGAGTCAACCTTTTCGTACGAAAGTGAAGGGATCTCGGAAACCTACGGGTTCGGACTAAGCGCCTATGATGGCTTTTGGCCAAACTTTGATGAAGAGGAATCCAAGAAACTCGATATTCAGGGTAAAATAATCAAGGAACTGGTTGGTTTTCTGTGTAATTCCACGGACGATACCTACCCGCTGTCCCTTCTTGAAATTAAGCGAGAAGCGGTTGGTCCGACGGACAAAAAGCATATAGGAGCGGACAGAATAATCCTCGACGGGAAAACCAATTTCCTGCTCAGGAGCAAACTCGATTTGAATAGCATTGTCCTGGAGTTGAAATTTAGATCGCACACCTCCCATGCCCGAAGTTTTATCAATCAACTAAGACCGCCCTTTCTCGTCAGAAATTTTAAAGTGGAGCGTTTGCTTGACGACACCGAATTCACTTCCTTTCAAGACGGCGGCGGCATTGAAGCGTTTGGTGATCAAGGCGGAGACGAATCATCCGCAAAAAAACTTTTACCCATCGTTACCGACGTTAAATCGGACTTTACAATACTCATCGAATACCTAACAAGTTCGAGGGAGGGTTTATCGGTTCTTCATCAAAAGGAATCGTTTTGGGAAAATGCCAACATGGAAACCTACGTTAAGTTTCTGACGGACTCAGGAAATTCGGCGCTAATCAAGGAGGCCGAACAGTTGCACTCGGAAAATGAAGATAATTAAAGCCCATTACGAAAAATTTATCTTTGCCACTTCCCTGTTCTTGCTTGGGACTTTTTTCGTTATCGAGTTTATTTTCGACGAGGATGGTGATTCACGGAAAAACCCATTTGGCGGGAATGACTTTTTTGAAATTCAAGCCAGTGGTTCGGAAGTGGAACTTTCTTTTCTTAGCGAAACCGAACTAATGCCGGGCAATTTAATTTTTGTCACGCTAGACTCCGGGGAATCAGCGCAAGTGAGGATCGAAGGTGCTTTATTCAAAAGGCGTTCCGACATTCTCGTTTACACGGACGATGGCAACAAGATAGACGGGCGAGTTTCATCGAATCAAAACCTCATTCTTGAAAGTGATTGGAAAACCCAACGGGGAGCCTTGAACGTCGAGACTAAGACGGGGGTTGTACCCGTTCCTTATGAAAGCGTTCAAAAGGTTGCGGGCAGGGGCGTATATACCCTCGAGGCGGCCGCTGCCTCCCTGGATTGGGATTCTGCAACCCTTAGCGTTTATCAGCCCAAAATTTACGGCGGTATGGAAAGCAACCAGACCGCTAGGGTAAGATGGCAAAAGAAATCGGAAGACATGAACGAGTCCATCTATGATACCTTTACGCCACCGGTGATTTATCTGATCGACGGTAGACTTACGACGAAGTTGCCCGAAGAGCCGGTTGCGGAGGCGGAAAAAGAACCCTTCGGTCTTTTACTTACGGACTTCTCTCAACGACCATACCCCCATATGTTGAAGAGATGGATTGGAGAAACTCCGTACTTTGAAGACTTGAATACTCCCATGGCCCCCAATTCGGATCGAAACGTTTTCAACAGGCTTGAGGTGGGAAAAACCTACCGGCCAAACACAGAGCGAAAGCCTGGCCAACCTTCGTTGATCGAATGCGAAAAAACACACCCAGATGCAAAGATAACCATAGAATATTTTATCGCTCAGCAATTACCGACCAAATCAGGAGGCAGAATGTTGGTTGGAAGAGCGATGGTGAAAGATCATAAGATGGACGGCAAGCCCTTTGAGATAAACAGCCTCATGAAGGAGGTCTTTGCCGGGGATTACAAAATAAAACTACTTTTTAATTTAGCGGGTCTTGAACCCAAGGAATTTGAGTTTTCACAAGATGACGTTTCCACAACCTTCGAACACGAGAGTAGAAAATATAAAATTGAGAACATCGATTTGGAAAACAAAAGCCTATTGATTTCGAAGGAAGCCACGATTATGCAACCCTCGGAGAAAATCATACTTTCCCTTCCCCCCGTCGACCCCCTTAGGTAGGCAAACTAGCCTACGCGAGGTGACAAAGAAAATCCAGTTTTCGCATTGCTGGAAATGGGTTGTTTTCAAGGTTGACCAAAACCAAGGAATCGATGGAATCGATATCGTCCTCATTCTCTTTTAGAATTGCCCCACATTTGATGTTTACAAAGATTTCACAACTCGCGAAGTATGGCGCAGCCCATTGGTTGGTTTTTCCTTTGTTGATTGGAATTCATTCAATGTCAGCCTCCGAAGTAGAATTGCCGACCGTGGCGATTCCCTCACAAGGACCACCGCCACCAATAACCATACCTAGTGAAAAAACCCTGTCCGCTGGCATTGGTAATGATACGAATTTACTTTCCCTTTTGGAAGAGATTCGAGAAAAATCCTCAGCGGGATTACTTGACGAGGCCCAAAACCTGGCTTCTGAAGCTTTGGCAAAAATTGAAGATACGGATTCATCCCGTTTTTACCTGAGGCAAATCCGAAAGGAAGAGACCAGACTCTATTTCGCCCGGGCGAATCAGGCGATGAAGGAAAAAAACTTTTCATTGGCAAGCAAGCTCTTGGAAAGATACCGCGAAAACGTAGCCCTAGAGTTAAATGAACGAAAAATCCAAAGGGAAGTTCAAATCAATGCGGCCAAACCCAGGGACGTTTCTTTGGTTGGTCGGCTGGTGGAGGAATTGGATAACGCAAAGAAAGATTTGGCTGAAATAAGGGCGAAAGCGGGCTTGCCCGTGGACGACGCCAAGCCCGACTTGGAAAAACTTATGGCCGAAGAAAAGTCCAAGGTGATCCTTTCTTCGAGGCAGGCTGAAAGACTTTTGCTCAAGGCAAGAAAGGAAAGCGCGAACGGAAGATATGATTTGGCCATCGAGCATATTGACGAAGCCTTTGCCAGTCTTCCCGCAAATACATCTACCATCGCCTTAATCAGCGATCTTTTCAAAGCAAAGCAACAGGTAGTCTGGTACAAAATGGGAGAAGCCATGCTCAAAGGCCAAGTATCCGACGTACAAAAGCTAGTCGTGGAGTACAAGAACATAGAAGATCGTCGCCGCAAGGCGGAAACGGACACCATGGGAGCGGGGCAGGAAATTGACTTTGATGCGGAAATTGCCAAAGCCCAGCAAAAGAACCAAGAACAAGCCAAACTTGCCGAGAGCATGCTTTTTGATGCAAGGGATGAAATTAAAAAGAAGAATTATGACAAAGCCGATGAAATCTTATTTAAGATCAAGAATTTTCTAGAACCCAACACCTTGACTTGGCCGATCATCCTTGAGGCCGCCCTTATGAAAAACCGCCTCTTTCTGTCAAAGGCCGAAGATGCGAGAGAAAGGAAAGATTGGGAAGCCGCCAAAAAGCATCTGGATGCTTTTAGAACCTCTTTTTATCAGGACAGGGACATCCAGGGGGATACGCTTACCTACGGAAGACCAGGTCTGAAGGAAACTCGGGGTGCCAATGCCGTGGACAAAGAACTCGGTCTTGCGGACAAGGAAGAGGAAAAACTGGAAGACGACATGAAGGATCCCTTCCAACGCGACATCACCGAATACACTGCCGACTGGAAAGAGCAGCAAGCGCAGCTGCAAGAATTGCTCATGAGAGCAAAGGTGCAATTCGTGAACGGAGATTTGACTGGAGCGATTGAAACCTATCGCGTCATCGAAACGCGTTACTCCGAAAATTTCGAAGCTAAGGAAATGCTGAAGCGAATTTCTCAAATGAAGGAGCAGGAGAGCTACCTCGGCTACCTTAAGACAAGACAGGAAATGCTCGAGGAAATCGAGAGAGAGTGGGAAAGGCCAAAGGTTTTTGATCGACAAGTCGAAGACATTCAGGAGGTAAAGGAAAGCTCAAGCAAACTTGAGGAAAAATTGGACATTATACAAATTACCGGTGTCCAGTTTTTTAATACCCCTCTGCCGGAAGTCGCCATTGAGCTTATGAGACAGGCTCGACAGTTCGATCTCACCGAATCGGACCCAGCTTTAAAAGGCGTTCAAATTGTGGTTCTGCCTGATGGTGACAATCCTCCTCCCGAGGTTACGATTACCCTGCAGTCCATGTCCTTGCGACAAATGATCTCCTTTATCACACAAGCGGTAAACTGGAGTTTTGACATTGATGGCCCGGCGGTGACCATTTCCAAATCAGGGGGTAGTTTCAAAGGCAAGCCCATGGAAACGGAATTCTATGAGGTTACCCAAGGAACGATACAAAGAATGACCGGAGGTTCCGATGGAGGCATGGGTGGAGGAGCCGCCGATCCCTTTGCCGCACCCGGAGGAGGCGGAGGAATGGCGGGAGATGACACGGGCATAAAAATCAAGGCATTCCTTGAGGGAGCGGGCATACCCTTTGACGACAGCAAGGGGCATAAGTTTGTCTTTGATGGCTTCCAAATGATCGTAACTCACGAGCGTAGATCTTTGGATTTGATTGAGCGAATCCTCGCTAAGCTGGATCAGGATTCAAGTAGGCAAGTCGAAATAGAAACGAAATTCCTCGAGGTGCAGGAGGGAGCTTTGGACGAAATCAGCTTCAATTGGACGTTTGGTTGGGGCGAACCCTATTTCATGACTGACGTCGATGGAAACCCAGCAATCGGGTCGGATGGAAGGCCTCTCATCGGATTCCCCAAAAACCTTCTGGGCAACACTCGAACTCTGGCAACCGCCCATTCTCCCACCGGGACCACCCGGGATACCATCATCAGCGTCCCTGACAACGCCGATGCCTCCTTGAACATCCCCAATCCCATTCCCAATCTGCCCGGAAGAATTTCGATCGGGGACGGGGTTAGTCCTTTGGTCAATTCAACCTTTGGAAGCGTGCAAACTCAAGGAAACAATCTTATCCTGGGAAGCTCTCAGGCCAGCGTTCTCATCAATGCCCTAAAGCGAAAGCAAGGAACGGACTTGCTGAGCGCCCCGAGAATTACGGTTATGGATGGACAGGAAGCGACCATTACCATTGCCCAAGAATTCATTTATCCCACCGATTACGAACCCGCTCCCGCTCCCGTTGTAGGAGGAGGGGGAGGAGGAGGAGCGAACAACCAAGCGGGACTTGGAGGAGCCATTCAATTGCAATCGGCCATTCCAACTTTCGACACGGTTGCGCCTGACGACGAGCAGCCTGGGTTTCGGGAAGTGGGTGTTGTATTGAACGTTGAGCCTACCATTGAAAAGTACAACTCCATCAACCTCAGACTTAACCCAAAAGTCACGGAGTTCGACGGTTTCATCGAATATGGAGGAAATTCGGCAATGATCGGAACTTCGCAAACAGGAGCCCCTCCCATGGTTATTCAACCCTCAGGCATCCTGATGCCCATTTTCTCCGTCCGAAAGGTAGCGACTCAAGTAACCATCTTTGATGGCGCAACCGTGATAATTGGGGGACTTACCCGAGAAGAAGTCAAGACGGTGAACGACAAAATCCCCGTGCTCGGAAACATACCATTTTTGGGAAGACTCTTTCAATCCTCGGCCGAAAGCTACCAAAAAAGGAACCTTCTGATATTCGTAAGCGCAAGCATCGTTTCACGTGGAGGCTCCCCTGTCCGAGAAGTGATACAAAGCATTTCTCCCCAATCCATTTTCAAAGACCCGGTGATTATGACCCCAACTGGCACCATCCGCCGAAATTTCAAGGGTGACGACGGGCTTGATTAAGGTCTTGAAGAATGAAAATAGGATGAAAGCCCATATTATACTTTTTAAAAATTATTGTAAAAACGTAATAATTTGCAAAATACCTTAGATTGAAATACCTTAGACAATGTCCCTAGCCCAAGACAAATCCATCCAATCTGCCAGTAATTGGTATTTTCGTTTTGGAGCATATGCATTTTTCGCAATTTTGTCAGCATTCATAACCCCTCAGTCATTAAAGCTTTGATGGAAAGGAAACCTTGGTTCTTTTCGGTCCTTTTGACTCTCCTTTGCTGTTCCGTCATCTTTTTTCAGACCACCTCAAGGGTTGTAATTTCAAACAAGAATACCCCCCAACCATCCGCCAATCAAGTGGTTCTTCCATCGGATGAGGCTTCTCTTCCTGATAGGTTAGATGCCGGATCTCAACCTTCCCAAGACAAGGAAGCTTACGACGAATGGTGTGAAGTTAGGGATTATGAGGATTTGTCGGGTCATCCTGTATTCGAACGTTTTCATCAATGGATTGAGGAATTTGAATCAATCGCTTTCGATGCAGAACAAGCAGAAGATCTTAGGATTGCCACCGTAAGGGGCACAGAACTCTCGCGTACGCGCGCGAGCGTCTTGACCAAAATCATCCGGGGAGATCCACAAAGAGCCTTGAGTTTGGCCATTGATCAAAGCGTGATTGACGTGCTTCCCGAGTCAGTCCGTGAAAATCTTGAAACCTGGCAAGCCGATTTCGTAAATCTGGACGCCGTGCACGTCTGCTTTGATTCTCGGCACCCCACGGGTTTGATCAAAAGATGGATTACTTTTCCAAACGGAAAAAGAATGCGCGCTTGGGTTTTTGGTCAGAGGAAATCTCTTCAAACGCGCAAAAGCTTGTCGGTCTGGGGCATCTCCATGGGCGAAGACATGGCACTGGGAGAAACCCCTTACCGAGTTCACGAGACGCCAAATGGGGAAAAGTTCGTCCAACTCGGTCACCGGAGGCTTTCCTACCAGAAGGAATACGAAAAGAATTTCTTTATCGGTGAAATCGAGAAGGCTGAAAAGGAGTCTTCCCTGAAGAGCATAACCATTCGCTATCCAATGATCGCATCAAGCACTGGCTTGAGTGAATACATCGAAAGAAAATACGACTTGAATTCAACTCTTGCCACTTGGGCGGAGGCGGTTCAATCGGCTAATGATCGAAACGGTCGATTGGTGTCCATCGGTTCGTCGGCTGAAAATCGAATTGTCTGGAATCTTCTCCAAAGCGCTGGCTATGGGGTTGGTCCAACCGGTCAATTGCTAAAATACGCATGGATCGGGGCGACTGACAATGTGGATCAAAACGGAAGCACATGGAACAACGACACCAACACCACGTCGATCCTTGAAATCAATGCCACGGCAGGGGATTGGAAATGGTTGGCCGAAGGTTTGGACGTGAACGGATCAGGTTACAGCAATTGGGTCAATGCCGTCGAACCCAATAACACCGACAAGGATTATGCGGCTATGGATTTCGAGAATCGCGAAGGCAATTGGACGGATTTGAATGGCAGCCATCGATTGCCTTTTGTGGTGGAGTACGACTCGGTGGCAGAGCCCGCCACTTTATCCACACCTGTGGACGGATATCGAAAAGTGTTGGTGATACCGGTTCGTTTCCAAGACGAAGGCTACACCTACCAAGGATCCTCCGCCCCCCTTGTGGATGAATTCGGCAACGTCCTTTATCCTGAGTTGCAGAAGGATAGCTACGAACCGGTTACTCAAGTGAACCTGGCTCAGGCCATGCAACAGGTAAAGGATTTTTATCTTCGCAATTCCGATGGAAGCTTTCTTTTGGAACCGGTTATTTCTCCAACCGTTACCATTCCCTTGGCGAAATACGAATATACGTTCAACAATCCGAGTGAAAACCTCTTTGACTCCGAGGGAAACATATTTGGAGTAACCGAGCCAGAATGGGATGAGTTGGGGGAAATTGGATTGGAAGCATTGGATCAAGCTGGCGCAGAAGGTGATGACTGGTCATGGGGTGGGGCTGCTTTTGACGGAATATCCGCTGTCGGCATAAATGCATACAATGATATTTTTGCTTCGCCCCCCACCATCATGTTTGAAGGGGGAAACCTCGACCCGGCCACCGGCTTGCCCCATCCGAACTTCAAGACCGCTCAAGTCGAAGCCGTTCTTGATTCAACGGGCAAACTATCCTCCGTACGGGTTTTGGATCCCGGGGCTTATTATTACTCCACTCCTGACGTATTCGTAAACGGAAACAGAATTACCGGTGGAGAACTTACCGTTACCGTGGAGTCCATTGCGGTCTCCTGGGTAGTCATATCGACCTACGGTAGCGGAGGGCTTGGGTTTGTGGGAGCTCCTGGATCGCATGTCACCGCAGGGAGTGGGGGAACCGTATCTGCAGGTGTGATTGCCCACGAGCTCGGTCATAATTTTGGTCTTCTGCACTCGAATACCCTCACTTCCCTAAGTGAGAAATCCAACAGTGATGAAGCGATCAAGTGGGAGTACGCAAACGAGCATTCGGTCATGGGTTCGGGTGGGATCTACGGAGACATAACCGTAGCTGGAAAAGTCGGAACCAAAAAAGGGGGAAACTTTGGGTTAACCATAGGCGAAGCCAAGGGATATGACGTTGCAAGTATTTACGACAGCGCAACTTTGGCCTCTGCGGGTATCACCGAATTGAAGGAAACGAGCGATCCCACCCTACCCGCGAACACTTTTCGAATTTATCGGCACGATTATGGGTCTGCCCCCTTATCCCTGATGGAGTCGACCTTTATGCTCGAGCTTCCACCGAACGAAAGAGCTTACCTTGGCGATATCAACACTACCTTCGACTTGCACGTTTCAGGTACTGGGGATGGGGCTAGCGGAATCATAAGACTTGATACAAATGAAATCGAAATACTTTCTGGAGGAAAAGGCTTTTCCGAAGAGCCTTCCCTGCAGGTTGTGGATGACCAAGACAATGTCTTACTGACGATTGATCCCAGCTGGATCCGGGTGAGTGCGGGCACGGACACCAACGTAACCGCAACCCTTCGAAACTACTCTACCTCGGTCATGAGAGGCTTGCGCGGAATCTCCGTTCCGGCATCTCTTTACGGTACGGCTTCTTATGATTATGACCCGAATGGAAGGCTAGGGGCGTATTGGTTGTCCTATAGGCGAAACCCGAGCGGCAGCGTCCTTCCGGTGATGGAGGAATACGGGCTTACGGTAATGCTTGGGAGTCGCGAAGACGAAGTGGCTTCCCTTGAAAATTTTCTTGTAGACATGAATCTTCATACACCGGGTGATTTCGATGATGCCTTTTTGCTTCCCGGTTACACTTATTCGGACTATCAGGCCGATACTCACATTACGACTATTTCCAAAGGCGGAGTCGCCCCGATGGAATACTTGAACGTAGTGGTGAACGTCGGAACCGTCGGCAATGGCGAAGCTCAGGCACCCACTCTCACCATAGATGCAAGCACCCGAAAACCTTCCGTGGGTGAGTATGTGGAACTTAGTGCCCGGGTGACCGACGCTAACGTCAGCGACTATGCCTACGCGTGGTTTTTGAATGAGGTGCCGGAGATGGAACCAGAAGCTTTTAATCAGCCGACACTGAAGAAGAGCTTTGACAAGTCGGGAGAATACGTCGTTCGGGTCGTGGTATCCGACATGAAGGGAGGAATCGCTTCCAAAAATCTCGTCCTGCAGGTAGGGGACTATCATTCCACCGCAAAGTCCACCATTTCCGGAATCGTCCGTTCGGGCAAAGGAGAAATTCAAGGAGCTCGAGTGGTTATCGAACCTGCTCCCATCGTTGAGCACACAGTGAGCTTGGCGGGTAGCTTAGCCGGGAGTTATTTGCCAAACGCCAACAATGAGCCTTTGCATTATTTGATCGATGGCGAAAAGTCACCCGATCTCGTTTTCAGAAGAGGAGAAATTCACCGTTTTACTTTCGACTCGTCCACTGATGGATTTCCGCTATCCCTGTTTCGACATCCTGAGCACGAGATGCCCAAGGTTCGCCTGAATATGTTGGTCACGCCAAAAGTTGACCAACCGGGTGAGAATTACATCGTACCGCCCACCGTGAACTTATCGGGCGGAAGCTCCTTTTCGAATTATCTGACCCATGAGATGGGAACCATCTTGGATTATCAAAATGGTCT
>Ga0160422_10000957_pt1 | contig 17840 bp, 19 predicted proteins | sample Fk160mmetaG_FD_108192 | JGI IMG/M metagenome (GOLD analysis project Ga0160422, IMG submission 108192) | Marine microbial communities from the Central Pacific Ocean - Fk160115 60m metaG | ecosystem: Environmental > Aquatic > Marine > Oceanic > Photic zone | place: The Central Pacific Ocean... | reverse complement strand
TTTAGATATAGGTAACATAGTCTGTACGACTTCTTCTTCTAAACTTTTGTAGTTATTCTTGGTTATATTTTTAACAACAGGTTTTGTTTCTTTTGGTATCATTTTTGTGTTACTTGGAACGACACTTTGATTAGAGTTACCATTTTGAAATATAATATATAAAAATATGACTAATAATATACCTATTACACTATTAAATTTTAGAAAAAACACTAATAGTAAAACAAGTGCTACAAACATACCCTGAAACGACATTATAACATCTTGTATACCAGAAGGCATAGACTGATTCATCGACATTACGATTAAAACAAATAAAAACATTCCTAATAAAACTTCATTATTGTTGTACTTTTTATTTAAAATTTTCATATAAATATTATAAATATTATATTTTCAAAATTGAAATAAAATATAATAATAACTGATATAGCAATGGCAAATACGTATTTAGGCAATAAAGGATATTCTATTTATAAAAATTCAATATCTATAAAAGAACAAAATTATATTAAAAGCGAGTTATTGGTGAAACCATATGTCCCTAAATCTTCTATAAATACAGCAATAGAATTTCCTGTTTATCGTGAATCAGATCAAAAATTATATGTTCCGCGTTTTTTTGGAGAAACCCTATACGGTAAACCTAATCTAGTTAAAATTAAACCTGGTTTGGATATATCATTGAACTTCACCGGAAAACTTATGGAATTCCAAATACCCATAATTGACGCATACTTAAATAAAGCCTACTCAACTGGCGGCGGATTACTTGAAGTTGGATGCGGATGTGGAAAAACTGTTATGGCGTTATATATTATTTCCGCTCTTAAAAAGAAAACTCTTGTAATGGTCCATAAAGAATTCCTATTAGAACAATGGGTAGAACGGATTAACCAATTTTTACCAAATGCAAAAATAGGAAGAATGCAAGGACAAATTGTCGATACAGATGATAAAGACATTGTAATTGGAATGATTCAATCCTTGTCTAAAAAAACATATCCACAGTCTACTTTAGATGAGTTCGGCTTAACTATAATAGATGAAACGCATCATATAGCAGCAGAAGTTTTTAGCAATTCCTTATTCCAAATAGTAACCCCTTACATGTTAGGATTATCGGCCACTATGAACAGAAAAGACGGTTTATCTAAAGTATTCAAAATGTTTCTGGGCGACGTTGCATACAAATATAAGAGAGAAAATACGGATTGTGTATACGTTAAAGGTCTGCATTATAATACTAGCGACGACGAGTTTAACGAAACTTTATACAATTTCAAAGGGCAAACTCATTATGCATTAATGATTAAGAAGATATGCGAATATAATCCAAGAACAGAATTTATTTTATCTACATTGAAAGACACTGTTGATGATCCGGTTAATAAACAAATTATGATTTTAGCTCATAACAAAAATCTACTTAGTTATTTGTACAATGCTATACAACATAGAAATATGGATACGGTAGGTTATTATATAGGCGGTATGAAGCAAAAAGATCTTAAAGAAACCGAATCCAAAAGAATAATACTTGCAACATACGCAATGGCAGAAGAAGCCTTAGATATTAAGACGCTATCTGCTTTGATAATGGCAACCCCTAAAACCGATGTTACACAGGCGGTAGGTAGAATATTAAGAGAGAAACATGAAAATCCGCTTGTTATTGATATTATAGACACTCATGATGTATTCAAAAAGCAATGGAAAAAACGTCTCAGCTTTTATAAGAAAAACAATTACAGTATAGAAGAGGTTTCGAATGGTAATACGGTTACAATTAAACCTGTTTTACAAAAAGGCAAATGTTTAATTACACAAGTTCTTTAATTGGAACCCAACCCCTAAGAATTTGATTATATTCACATAGAATTTTGGCTTCTTTTTTAATAATATATTTGTCTAAACTTATATCCTCAAATTCCTCTTCACTATCGCTTTCCTCTATTTTATCTAAGTCCTTATTTTCTTTGATATTTCTAAATACATTATTCATCATTATACTAGTTTTGTATGAATCTATGTATGCTATTCCATAATATTCTTCTTTCGAATTCGAATTCGATTTGTTTTCAACATACAGTTCATATATATCAGATTTAATTTGCGGTCTCGCTATAAATATCATTTTTTTGTTTTTATTTATATAGTTAACATTAACCGTTTCACCCGATAAAGCTCTCATTTGGACACAATAAACATTATATTTAGCATTCCACATCATTTTCTCAAATTTTTCTTTGTTAGTATGCATTATAGGTAAGAAAAACGTCATTTGATTTTTAATGTAAACTGTATTGCATATATCATTTTTAAAAATTTCATTAAATAGTTCTAATTTATCTATAAAATTTACATTATCTATTTTTTTACCTTTATAGTAAAGAATATTCTCGATTATAAAATTTCTACATTTATTAGGATTTATTTGTATTGTTCCATAAAAAATTGTACCATATGATAACTCCGAATTAAAACTACATAATTCTGGCCACTTGCACAAATTGTATACCGATAAATTTCGAATATTTATCTCCATCGTTAAACATACATTCTTATCTCCTATATATGTAAACCATGCCAAATACTTTTTCCCATATGGAATAGCAGTATAAAATTCACTTGGAGCTTCCTTATGTGTAATATATTCATAAGGAAGTTCTATTTCAGGTAAAGATCGCAACGTTTGCTTGTTGATCATGCTTTAGTATAGTAAGATGTTTTTATATTACTTCTAAAACATTCAATAAATTATCATAATACTCCTTGGATATTTCGCAACCCTTAAATCTCCTGTTAAGATTTTTAGAAGCCAACGCGGTTGTTCCAGCCCCTAAAAAGGTGTCTAAAACCAAATCTCCTTCGTTAGAATGTTTTTTTATCAACTCTTCGAATAGCAACAAGCTCTTTTGTGTAGGATGGAAACGAGCCTTACCTCCTTGTAAAGGAAACTGATAAACCGCATTGTCATACTCGCTGTTAAATGTAGGTTTACCGCCTTTAACTCCCAATAACGCCACCTCTCGGCAATTAGTTAAGTAGTTAGTTTTTGAATTTAAAGGCTGAGGATTAGTTTTGATCCATTCTATGAACCTAAGTTGTTTAAATTTATGTTTTTCCATTATATCTTTAAGTGTGGTGATTTTCCAAATATCAATAAAAACAATTAATGTACCTCCTTTTCTAAGTTTATTATAGTACAAGGCGATAGATTTATCTAATTCGTCTAATGTAAATTCCTTATCCCATTCGCCATAATCTGTTTTAACAGCATATTTTTTCCCATAAATGGTACCATACTTCATATAATTAGTTTTTTTGGCGTCATCTTCAATTCCATTAGCTGCCTTATATTGCTCCCATTCGGCCTCCGTTTTATCATAAACAATATTTTCTTCTTCATTTTTTTTCACCTTCTTATACAATGTATCCATGCCTGATTCCCTTGAAATAATGTAGGGCGGATCTGTCAATACCAAATCAACCGAACCATCAGCAACATTTTTAAGGTACTCAAAACCACATACGTTTTTAACGTCTATTTCACTCATTAATATGAATATGGTATAATTATTATATTCATTTCAAATTATTTAATTTCTTTAAGTTACTTTGAAATATATTTAAAATTAAGAAATGTCTATCCCTGTCCAAATATGTAGGTAGGTAAAAAACCCAGTATTCCCTTAGATAATCAATCTTATAATTAAGAAAAATTAAGAAATTCTATTAAGTCAGTCTCATGTGAATTTTCATGTTTTTATAATTGAAAGTAAAAATTTTCATTTTGGACAAAAATATTTGTCCATTTTGGGATTTTCCTGAAAAGGATTGGCAAAAATTTTGGAATTTTCGCCTCAGAGCATAATGCTCTATTTTTGATTTTTAACTAAATTTTTTTGTTACCATAAATTTTTTTGATAAAAAAAATATAATATAAGGACATTTTATGGATGGATAACAATTGGATAACAATGGATAACACAAAAAACCCCAAAAAATATTCATGCGTTGCTTGCACCTTTTTCAGTGATAATCTAAAAGATTATAATCGCCATTGTAAGACGCTAAAACACGCTCAGTCACAACTGGATAACAAAAAACCCCAAAAAACCCCAAAAAACCCCAAAATACTTTTTAGGTGTGAATATTGTGAAAAAGGTTATAAATATAGATCTGGTTTATCGAAACATTTAACAAAATGTAAGAAATATATTGAGACGCTAACGACCGAAAAAGGACCGAAAGAAAAGGACGACATGTTGATGGAAATGTTAGATAAGAATAAAGAATTGCAGAACATAATAGTAGAGCAAAATAAACAGATTTCTGAATTAATTCCTAAGATAGGTAATACTACCAATAACAACACCTTTAATTTAAATGTATTTTTAAATGAGGAATGCAAAGATGCTATTAATTGGACGGAATTTATAAATTCAATAGAGTTTGAATTAAGTAATTTGAATGAATTGACAAATACAAATATAACAAAGAGCATAACAAATGCCGTTTGTAATAAAATAAATGAATTAGGTGTATATAAAAGACCTATACATTGTTTAGATCAGAAGAGGCGTAAATTGTGCATAAAGAATGAGGAGGAATGGGAAAAGGATGACGATAAAATAAATACTCTTATAGATAAGAGTGATAAGGAGTTGCAACATAAGTATGTTGTTTTGATAAATAAATGGGAAGAGGAGCATCCAGGCTGGGAGAATGATGACAAACTAGTAGAGGAGTATATGTATATGTCGAGTAAGGTTTATGAGAACATAGACAATAAACAAAAATTGGATTTATTGAAGGATATAATGATACCTAAACAATAGGGGTAGTATCACTGGGTGCAGAATTTTTAAGAGAGATATTTTTAATGTAATCTTTGAGTTCATTTTTCATATTATCTGATTCGCTTACAATAGGTGTTACGGGTTCTTGTTGCGTGTTGATAACATTGAACATATCCGAATACTTTTCGTCATTAGTAGTTACTAAATCCTTTACTTTAGGGACAGTTAAATTATTTTTAAAGAAAAAATATAGGTTATGACATAAGAATATAAATATGAAAGAAAGAATAGCAGTTTTTATAATTTTCATAAATATAGTGAATATTAGTTAATATAAGATATTAACTTATTAATTTCCTCTTTAACGGAATGATTGTTAGCATCATTTTCGTTAGTTACAAAATAGTGGTCTTTAACACATTTATCAGATGTCAATATTACTAATGATACAATTGCTTTAGGAGAGGATTTAATAGTATATTCTGTATATTTGAAAAAGTGGTGTTTGCATGGTATTTGGAAGACCTTTTCTTTGGTTATTTTAGTATTGTCGCATATTAAGTTGTATTCGTCTATATAATTGTAGTGTATTTTGCTGGATGAATCATCTATGTAATTGATTCTGTTGATGTTAGTATTTTCTACTGTAAATATGCCTTCGATTGAATAAATTTTGTTGTAGGTGTTTACTTTTATAGAAAGTTCGTCATTATTGACTACATTATCAATAATTAAATTTTCCAAATACATTTTCATTAATTATTTATAATAATAATAAACTATTTAAACCATTATTACATTTGTTTAGTAATGGTTAAACTTTTGATAATAGATAAACTAGGTAGTATAGGTGAACTGAATATCAAAAATTTATTAAGAGAGGACTTGTATAAGAAATGTAATTACCGCAAATCTGCTGGGTTTGAGTTATTGAATACATGGAAGATTAAACATAAACAGGAATACATCATAGAAATACACGGAAAGCGGGATGGTAAAGCTGGATTAGAGAATAAGTATGAATTTCCTCCACCGGTGGATAATGAATTATACTTTGGTAATATAGCGTTAGTTAGTGTGAATGAGGAAGGTAAATTATTAGATATCACAGGCGAAGAGTGGTTGACTATATATGATAAGCTGTATGGTGGTTTTGAGGATTTGGATGCTACAGCTAAGGAAGATGAGATGGAGGAAGACGAATTAAAGAATGTTCCCGATGATATGAAAACTAGTGGAGGATACTTAAAAGATGGATTTGTGGTGGATGATGATAGTGGGGAGGGGGAATGTGTTTATGATTCAGAGTTGGATTATGAGGAATATGAATTTTCAGATGAAGATTAAGATTAATAAATTGATTATATTTAAATAGATAAATAAATATAACCAATATGATTAAAGTAGATGATCCAGAGACATTTAGAAGTAAAATAATTGAAAATTTAAATGCGATAATAAAGAATGAAAAGATAAGTATTAATGTAGAAAAAAGCGTGTTTAATAGTTCGTTAGATCAAGCCAAAACACAGAAGGTAATAAAAAAATGGGACAATAAATATTTTGTGGATATATATGTGTTGATTTTGAAAAAGGTGTTCATCAACTTAAAGAACGAGGACACGTTGAATAGATTAAGGTCTAAGAAGATTAGGAGCAGTGATTTTGGGGGTATGACACACATAGAAATGTGTCCTGAGATCTGGGAAGATTTAATAGAGAAAAAGAAGAAACGTGATGAAAATAAGTTTAATGGGAATATAACAGCAACAACAGATAATTTCACATGCTACAAATGTAAATCACAAAAATGTAGTTACTATCAATTGCAAACACGTTCAGCGGATGAACCCATGACAACTTATGTAGATTGTTTGAATTGTGGCAATAGATGGAAATGTTAAATAAATTGAATTAAAAAAAATTATAGATATTATATTAATGAGTGAAGAAGAAGAGAAAGAAATTGATGAAGTATCTGTGGACGATGAAGATGAAGCCGATGTAGATGCTGATACTGAAGCGGATGCGGACCCGGACGTGGACCCGGAGTTAGACGGTGAGATGGATGTGGAACCAGATGCTGACGGAGATGATGTATCAGTAACGTTAGACGACGACGAAGGTGACGAAGATAACGAGATCGCCAAAACTGGTGTAAACATTAATAAAATAGACATGGATGTAGACGAACAAGTAGACGAAGACGATTTGGAGGATTATGATTACGATGAAGCGGATACTCTAATGAAGTTTGATGAGGAATTAAAAAATAACTACATAGAGGAGTATCATCCGGAAGAAATTTATATTAATTATGACGAAGTTAAAGCATTATCAAATATAACCAGAGACAGAGATGGTATTATAGTGGATGAATTACATAAGTCTCTGCCATTGTTAACTAAATATGAATATACTAATATTTTAGGTATTAGAGCAAAACAAATAAACGAAGGAGCAAAGCCTTTTGTAAATATGGACAGAGAGATTATGGATGGTTATTTAATAGCACAGATAGAGATTAAACAGAAAAAGTTGCCATTTATAATTAAAAGACCGATTCCTAATGGCGGTACAGAGTATTGGAGATTAAGTGACTTGGAAATACTGCTTTAATCGATTTTCCAAACATTATCACAAACGGCACACAAATAAACGTATTTAATTTTATCGTCGTCATATCTTACTGATATGATTTCTCTTTTTTCGTCTTCTTTATTAGATATACATTCTATATTTGGACACTTAATAGTATTAATTCTAGGTAATGTTGGATCTAGTTTAGTATATTCATTAATGTAGTTTTCATATTTAATATCGTTTTTTTTAAGGTTATTTTTAAAGACGCATAAATTTTCGCTGGATGCTGCGTCTTCGTTTCCACAGTTTCTACAATAGTTTACCAAATTATTTGGATTATCATCAGATAATTTTATAAATAACATATTGTCGCAATTAGTACAGAAATTCATATTTATAATATGAAGATATATATTTAATTTTTATTCAATTTTAATATTATTAATTTCATCAATAATTTTAGTGTAGTCTATAACTGTTTTGAATCCATACAATTTTATACTTACTAATGCAAAGGGTTGTTTATATTTTTTTTCAATATTTGAATGTTTTTCATTAAGCTCTTTTAATATATTTTTAATGTTATTTTTTATGTAATTTTTCATATCTTGTCTAAATAGTTCGAATACGTTATTGTCTGATAAGTATTGTTTTATAAGGGCGTATTCATATGATTTGTAGGTTATTATTTCATTATATTTTTTATAATCTTCATGTGTAGATTTTACACCGGGTTCGTGTAATAGAGGTTTATTGTTTAAAACACTTAAAATGGTCAATAACACAGATTTTATTGACTGACAAGCAGACCAAGACTCTCCTTTCCATGTATTAAGCAACGATAGACACACTTTACCGTCACGATATAGATTGGGGTGAAATCTAGTAGTTCCATCATTAGTTCTGTAAATAACTTTAGGGGGTGCCCATGGATAGTTGTTTGGAAATGCAAATTCAAAAAAAAAGAAGCCATTATGATAACAAGAATCTTCGGGTCCTATTATCATAGCATATCCTTTTAGTATATTTTCGGTATCATGGCTATAATATATATTTTGTTCGTTTAATGGGTCAACAATCAATTCTTTTACATCTTTGACTATTCTTTTAAATGATTCTTTAGACACAACAGTATTATCCATACCTTATTAAGTGTAAATTATTTATATTGTATTAACTATAAATAAAATTGATATTAAAATTATTTATAGTTATAGTATAGGCATGTCACAAAATTACAATGATTTAACAGACTTCCTTTTGAAACATCGTGCAACGGATAAATCTAATATCACTCATACAAGAATAGGAAGTAAGAATGAAAATATATATGGCGGATCCTACGAGATAAAAGAGGATGAAAAAGGCATATTTATGGACCTGTATTATAGTAGTGTTTTAAAGAAGAAAAAGAAAGAATATTTAACGGAGAAGCAAAATCCGGATGGTGTTTTGGCGATAGATTTGGATTTCAGGTTTGACGAGGATATCGAGGAGCGTCAACACACAGAAGAGGATATTAAATCTATTATTGATTTGTATTTAACAAATTTAAACGAGTTAGTAGATTTACCAGATAATCTTAGTATATATGTTTTTGAGAAGCCGTCGGTAAATGTTACGCCTGGTGTAACGAAGGACGGGATACATATTATGTTTGGAATACGTATTCAAGATAATTTGAAGGTTACACTTAGAAATCGTATATTAACTGGTATAGAAAATGTTGTTAGTGAAGAATTGAAGGATTTGCTCACGAATGATTGGGAATCGGTAGTAGATGAAGGTGTGTGTTTGGGTAGAACTAATTGGCAGCTGTATGGTTCAAGAAAGCCTTCGAATGAGGCGTATGAGCTGACTTATCATTATGATTGCGATTTTAATAAAGATATTAACGAGTGGTCACTAGGTGATATGGATGTAAATAAGTTTGATTTTAAGAAAAAATTGATCGAATTGAGCGTGCAATATAATTATGATATGTGTTTGATGAAAACGTCGGTAAAAGATGAAGTAAATAGTGCATCTAAACCCAAAAAAAGTAGAGTTTTAAAAATACAAAATAATAATTGTACTATAAATTATGCTGAGATTAATAGTGATGAGAAGTTGGATTTGGCGTTAGAAAAGTTGCATACGGAATGTGAAAATAATCCGAAAGATTATAAATTAAAAGAGTTACATGACTACACTATGATTTTACCGAAGAAATATTGGGGTCCAGGTAGTTATGATAAATGGATTAGAGTGGGTTGGGCTCTTCGAAATACGGATTTCAAATTATATATAACTTGGTTGAAATTCAGCTCTAAATCCAAAGATTTCAAGTGGTCGGAGAGTTTGAAGTTTTGGAAAATGTGGTTGGAATTCGGCGTTCAGAACGAAGACGTTTTGACTGATAAGTCGATATATTTTTGGGCTAGACAAGATGCGTTGGCCCAGTATGAGGAGAAGAAAAAGAAGCATATTAATTATTATTTACAATTGACTATGGATACAAAGTCAGATTATGATAAAGCCAATGTTCTTTACCAGGTTTATAAGGATCGTTTTATCTGTGTAAGCATTAAGAACAACATATGGTATGAATACAAGGATCAGCGTTGGTACGAGATAGATTCGGGTATAACGCTTAGAAATTCTATATCTATTGAGATTTTTGAGTTGTATATGTATGAGTTTAAAAATGGTCAGGCGAAAATTCTGAGTTTAGATCCGGAAACTCCAGAATATAATGTTTTGAAAGACAAGAATAAGAAATTGTTAGAGTTGGCATATAGTTTTAAGAAAACAGATAAGAAGAACAATATTATGCGGGAAGCCAGGGATTTATTCTATGTTAAAAATTTCCTTAACTTTTTGGATAGTAAAAATCATTTGCTTTGTTTTAATAATGGGGTAATAGATTTCGAAGAGGGTATTTTTAGGAAAGGTGTTCCTGAAGATTATACATCGAAATGTACGAACATAGATTATATCCAACTTGATGAGGAACGAGACAGAAACGAAATCTATGAGGTGAATGAGTTTATGAATCAGTTATTTCCCAATCCAGAATTAAGAAATTATATGTGGGAACATTTATCGTCTGTATTGCTTGGAAAAAACACTAATCAAACCTTCAATATTTATACTGGCAGAGGAAGAAATGGAAAAAGCAAATTGGTTGAATTGATGTCTATGGTTCTAGGTGATTACAAGGCAACTGTTCCGATTACATTAATTACGCAAAAGAGGGGCAGTATTGGTGGCACGTCTTCAGAAATAGTGCAATTAATGGGAGTAAGGTATGCTGTTATGCAAGAGCCGTCAGTGGGAGATGTAATTAATGAAGGTATAATGAAAGAAATTACAGGTGGAGATCCTATTCAAGGAAGAGCGTTGTTTAAAGATGCGGTGACTTTTATTCCACAGTTTAAATTGGTTGTATGTACTAATCATTTGTTTGACATCAAGAGTAATGACGATGGTACTTGGCGTAGAATAAGAGTATGTGATTTTATGTCCTTATTCACAGAGAATCCAGTTGACGGTGACGAAGACAAGCCGTATCAATTCAAGGTTGATAAAAACATAGATATCAAATTTGAAAAATGGAAGCTGGTTTTTATGTCGATGCTAGTTGAAAAAGCCATGAAAACAAAGGGTGAAGTAAAGGATTGTGATATTGTATGTGCCAAATCACAATTGTACAGAGAAACACAGGATCATTTTGCTGAATATGTACGGGATAATATTAAGATTTCGGAAGACGGTAAAATAGAAAAACAGAAGGAACTAAAGGATAATTTCAATGAATGGTGGAAGTTAAATTATAGTGGAACACCTCCTAATGGTAAAGGATTATTCGATTTTATTAATAATAAATTTGGTAAATTCAAAAAGAATATAGGATGGACAGGTATATCATTAGACGACGACGATGATTGTATTAAAGATGAAGATGAATATTTTATGAACAGTTAATCTAATACTGAATGTAAATTTTTCGGCTTACTATCTTTGACGTTTTTAATTATATAATCATAACCATACTTAATGTATTCAATAATAAATGGGAAAATAAAAAGGAAAACAATGAGTCCGATTAAGGGTGGTTGAATAGAGTCTTGTCCAACAATTATTATCTTAATTATTAATACAAAAACTACTATAAAATACACAGTTTTAAGTGTTAAAATAGTATTATCATATTTATCCCCTTCTTTATTATAATAGAATGCTTTTCTCATGTTAATGTTATTATTTATTTTTTTATCAGTTAATGTGTTATCGAGTAGTTTATTTAACCAAGGATTATTATAAATATTTTCCTCAAGTTCATAAACACCTATAATGTTTTCTGAAAACTCTTGTGGAGTTACTTTAGACATATATATATATGTATAAATTATTATATATATATGATTAATGATTAATGATCGGCTGCTTTTATTCCAAAAATATCGTCCCTGTAAGTGTTCCAACTAACAGATGTTCCGTCTTTATATTTTGATCCGTGTAACGGTCCTGAGCCTGCATCAGAGCCGGGTAGTATATATTCGGCATCTTCGCTGAATTCTGGTGCAGGTTCGGATGCATCAGCACTTCCTGGACTAATTAATGCAGCAAGTCTTTTAAGTGTTCCGGCACAAGGTAATCTCTTTTTGCATGCGGCTTCACATTGACCACGTATATTTTCGCTTTCGGAACCAGTAGGATAACCGTTATGACATTTATCGCGTAACTGTTGTCCACAAGCTGCTTTACAATAAAATTGTAAATGTGACTGATCCCTATGACTCGACCACCGTTCGTTGGGGATAGTGCCTATAGGGTTAATAATAGTACCCCACTGTGCGTAGTTACCGTTTTCATCTATTTCATTAAGGAAACTGTCGCTGGCTTGTTTTCCGTGTTTATCTACCCAATTAAAATCTATTTGATCTGTTAGTTCTTTCGAGTTATTAAGCTCGGCTCCGTCTGTACAGTTATGTTGTTGCATATTTGGGTCTAAAGCAGGCCAACTGTCGTTCCCATCATAAGATTTGCATTTACGACAGAGAAATGAAGCAGCCCAAACAACATCAGATACAGCACATGCGGTAGGAATACCGTCGTCATCTAATAAATCAGGGCGATCGTTCCACTGTCCAGCTTGATTGTTTTGATCCGCAGCTTTTAAACATACATCTTCACAAAAATATTTACCATTAAATGTGGGCTCCTTTAGATTATGAGTTAGTGATATAGGATTACCTTCTAAATTAGCAAATCTATCATAAATAGTTTTTGGTCCTAAATCATGATTAAAATAACTATTCGTTACTATGTTCATAATGTTAGAACCCCATACGGTGTTGTCTCCAGGTTCTATCTCTTTAAACGACGACATATTTAGTGCATTAAAACTTGCAACACATGAAGGATCGGTGTAACACTGATGGAATCTATAATCACCGCAATTAGTTGAAGCTAAATTGACAGGTGTAGTATCATAATCATATTTGCCCCCAGAGTCTATTCCGCTATAACAATCACAGCTTCCTTGATCAAGTATTCCTTGAATACCGTTATCTTCACATTGGTATGTCATATACGCATTTGTAGGTTGTATAATAGAGTCATGATGAATATTACCGTGTTCTTCAGTGCTTAATCCTTCTTTAATACCTTTAAAAGATTCGGTATTGTCCATAAAATCAGGACATTTATCGTCGCTAACATCGAATGAGTGACTTTCACAAGTAGTATCACATTTACAACCACCCGTATCTCTGCAAGATTTACAGCAATAAGCCGCTAGATCTTGGTTTTTATCATCGAATACTTTATTTCCTGTTAATGTTACATTAAATATACTATTGAGCGGTTTGTTACAGTTTAAAGATAAACATCTTCCTCTAACTTTTTTGCAATCTGTCATGGCTACTATTTTATCTGTAGTATTGCAATCGCCCGGAAAGCATGAATGTATGCAATCATTTTTTTCTTTTAGTTTTCTAAATGAAACTAAAAATAATGAAATAGAAAATAGCATAAATACAATTATAAATTTATTCCTTATTGTACCTACCATATATATATATATATATTTCAAATATAATAATAATATAGATTATTATATTCAATATGTTAATATAGTATTATTAGAAATCTACCCCTACTGTAGAAATAGCATCTGCAAAAAGAGTAAAATTATTACTATTTACATTTACATTTTCTTGTTCTTGTGCTCCAGGTACGTTAACGTCAAAATCTTGATATTTAGTTGGATGTCCAAACTCATACTCGTCAAAAAATCTAGAAGTTCTTCTTGAAATATCAAAAAGTCTTGTGACTAATCTCACTATTAAAAGCACAGAAATAACTATATTAATATAGTCTATATATTTGTATATACTATCAGGTAAAAATTCCCCTAAAAGATTTAAAATGATTAAAAGAACCAATCCTAACATGATTTCGAATGCAATACTTTTATATTCCGCATATTTTAGATCATAGTATCTATTAATTTCGGCTGCTCTTCTTGTATTACCTTGCATTTCTTTCGAATATTTATCTACATCTATTGACGACGACATACTATAATATAACTTTATAAATTAAAATTTTTTTTATATAAACATAAAAAATATTGCAACTAAAATAGCCAATAAAATAAAGTAAAATATCATCCAAATATAATTATTAGATTTTTTAGATTTGACGTCTTCATTAAATAAATTAATTCTATTTAACTTTTGAAATTCCGCGCGAGTCGCGGCTAGTTTCGAGCCGTCCGTGTGTGCATTACTGTTGCGTTGATTTACAACCATGTAGTCATATATCTGTTTATCTGTTTGGTCCATTATAAATTATCTAAAGATAAATAAATAAAAAAGCCGCTGTCAGTATTATAACTATCAACATCATTAAATACGCATAAAATCTGTTACTCTTTAAAGATTCTGCGGATGATTTCCTAAATTCTATATCTGTTTTGAGTTTTTTAATAATGTCATCTTCGCCGTATTTTAATGTATAATTGTCATATACTTGTTGAGTTTGTTTAAAATCGGTAAATAATTCTATTTTTTTTTTGTTAATTTCTCCGGCACAGCGATTTTTTTTCATATCGTCTCCAGGATATTTGCTTTTAGTTGAATACATTGAATTATTTATAGCATCAAAAATACTGTCTATATTTTTATTGAGATCAAGAATTCCACTATTATATTCATAATCACTTTTAGATTTACACGCATTATCAAGTTTTGTTCTTAAATTATAAAGATTTATATCATCATCAATATAATAATTATATTTATCACAGGTGTTTATGTAATCAGAATACTTATTGTATGTCTCATTTCTTTCATCGTACATTTATATATAGAATTAATATTTTTTTACCAAGTATAATATTAGTAATATTCCTATAATTAAAAGCAAAACCTCAAATCGCTTATTAAAGTAAGGTTTTTTTGTGTCTTTTTTATTTTGTAAAAATTTAGTTTCGTTATTAAGGTCTTCACTCCATTGATTAAAACTTTTGTATGATATGTTTTTATTTTCAATATATTTTTTATCTGGGGTCCAGCTCCATTTACTATTTTTAAGATTACGACATCTAGCTATGTTTTCAGGAGTTGTAAAATTCACATCACTTGGTAATTTATCACATAAATACCTTTGGTATTGTTCCAAATGAACGTTCATATAATCTAATAAACATACTGAACTGAAATCTGCTACAAAGGTGGCGTCTAAAGGATCCGCACCTTCCGAGAAAGCTCTATAACCATGACAACCAGTATTAATAGAAGAATCTATAATATCTGGATCTATTTTACGTCCATTGTCTACGTAACTGGCTCCGAATCCAACATAATCACTGGTTCCATCATTTGGGTTAGCTAAGAATAAGGAATCGACTTCACCATCAAGCGCCTCCTCGTTAGATATACCATTGGCAAATCGTAAACCATAATTCATCATATATACATTACTGAGATCTGGTCCCAAATACTGGCCGAACGTATCATATTCTGTGTCCGTGTAATATTTTTTAATAAAGAAATCTGGATCGCCTTCATTTCTATATTGATTTGTGGTGAAATTTTTAAGACCTATGTCTTTTATTGCTCTTGTTTCATCGGCATAGCCAGTGGTGGCGCCGTCGGCGTTGCAAACAGCGTCCCAAGTTGCATCAGTTCCAATAGTCTTAGCCCAATTATAGATTACATTTAATGATGAGTCAGAATTATCACCTGCATAATTAATACCACCGCATTGATTAGCAAACTGATTAAGCAATGAATAATCATACGAACTATTCGAAGGGTTAAAGATGTTTATGTATTTTTTCAAAACTCTCTCTTCATTAATATCTACAGGTCCTCTGTAGTCAGGAATACAGTTGTATCCAAGTGGTGATTCTTTATGACAACCTTTGTTCAACCCTTCTCTAACTCCAGTAAATCCAAACATATTTCCTAAACCTTTTCTAAAACCTCTTCCAAAACTTCTAGCATAACCTCTATTTCTTTTTCTATTTTTCTTGATTTTTTTTCTCATTTTTCTTGCGATAGCTTCAGATTCAGCATTCAATGCTGAAGCGCTATTATTTATAGACGAAGCGCCTTTATTTAATGCTGAAGCGCTATTATTTATAGACCAAGCGCCTTTATTTAATGCTGCAGCACCATCATTTATCGGTTCGCCAAAGTCAGTAGAGTTTCTAAATTGTGAAAAAATATTTTGCGTATCTTCCGATAAATTATTTAATACATTATCTACATTGTCATCTGACATATTACTTAAAACATTTCTTGTAAAACGAACTCGGTCTTCATCTGTAAGTTGTGTCAATGCATTAGTAAAATCGCTTTCGTTAGCATCTATACCCAAATTTTCAAGTCCTTGTGGAATTGTATTGAGATCATAACCTATATCTGAATGATCATGACTTCCTTTTGGATGATGGACTTTATGCCAATTATCTAATATTCTCGCTAATTTTCTGGTTTTATTAAGTTCTTTAACAAGTTCATTGTTCGTAAATTTAAGATTAGTGTTTTTAAGTCTTAACTTTTGTATGAGATCTTCTAATGACAGTTTATCAATCTCACATGAATTGATACTGTTTTCTAATTCACGCAAAGTATCTTGTAAAGCATTTTTTTCTTCTGCAAATGCCGTTTGTATCTTTTTAACCTCATTTTCCATTTCTATTTTTTTTTGTGGATCCCCATATTGATAACTTTCATCTATAGCATCAATCATATCAGTAGCCGCATTGTCAAGATTTTTATTATAAACGACGATTACGTTGTCACCATAGTATCCCTTTGCAAGGTCATTTCTCTTGGTGGATTCTTGAGATAAGTTACCGTACTTTTTGTCTACACTCTTTTTTTTAAAAAAACCAGATTTTTGAGATAATTTTTTTCCCTTTTTTTTCAAAGACTTAAATGGATTTTTTGACTTCTTCTTTTTTTTCTTTTTTTTCCCTTCTCTAAATCCTTCCAATAAATAGTTCATTATATAATAGCGTATATTTATTTATTATAACATAATCTAAAATACTCACTTGTAATAGCAGTTTTACTGGATCTTATAATTTTACATAATTGTTCAGGTCTCAATCCTATAACAGTAGCCACAGGATCAAATCTACTTATTTCGGGAAATTTACTGTCGTTTACAATATTATATTGTTTTTTGATATCGTTTTTTTCTTCGTTAGACATTATAATGTGTTCTGGGACTAAAACATGATTTAGTATATTGTACTGAAGCCGTTTCAAACTAATTATGGATATAAATATATTTTGCTGTTCCCATAATTGGATTAAGGTGTTCTTTATAGAATCATTGATGTCGTCTTTTACAATAATTAATAATTCATCTGTTTTATTTAATATTTCTTCTAAATTGAATAAATCCTCTGCTATTTCAAGAATATTATTAGGTCTTAATGATTTTCCTAAATAATATTTTACAAATATTTTGTTATTGTTGTTCTCTAGAAGTAAATCTAATTGATTGTTATTGAACATAACGTTTATTTCGTTAATACTGAATTCATTGTAGTCATCCACATTGAATTCTCTTTGTTGGAGTATTTCTATGAGTGTATTTCTGGACTTATATATATTAAGAATAGATTCACTGGAAGTCATTATATATAATAAATCAAATATATTTAATTTATTTCAATTATAAAATATTAATGCTCTTTTTTTCTACATTAGAGGGGTCGGTTTTAGACGATTCGTCTTTTTCTTGTGGCTTATCATCATTTTCTTTTGTTATAAGTAAATTCAAGCCTTCGTCAGAGGGGACAAACGGCGGGCTTGGCTCATCTGTAGAGGAAGGAACAAACGGCGGGCTTGGCTCATCTGTAGAGGAAGGAACGAACGGCGGGCTTGGCTCATCTGTAGAGGAAGGAACGAACGGCGGGCTTGGCTCATCTGTAGAGGAAGG
>Ga0160422_10000956_pt1 | contig 17847 bp, 11 predicted proteins | sample Fk160mmetaG_FD_108192 | JGI IMG/M metagenome (GOLD analysis project Ga0160422, IMG submission 108192) | Marine microbial communities from the Central Pacific Ocean - Fk160115 60m metaG | ecosystem: Environmental > Aquatic > Marine > Oceanic > Photic zone | place: The Central Pacific Ocean... | reverse complement strand
TGTTTAGTATCTTATAGTTTTACAATTATTGTCGTTGTTCTGATCTAGGGTGTTTTATAATGCCCATACAACAGGCACTACTTATAACGGATACACAACCAGCTGTTCCTGGTCAAGCTGAATGGACAACACCAGGAACATATAACTGGACAGTTCCTGCTGGAGTGACAGAAGTATCTATTCTATGTGTAGGTGGAGGTGGAGGCGGTGGATCTGCTTCTCCTCAAGATGCTGATGGTGGAGGAGGTGGTGGATTAGCGTATAAAAATGGTGTTTCTGTAACACCAGGACAAACTCATCAAATATATGTTGCTGAAGGTGGTATTGGTGGATCAGGTGGAGGAGCAGGAAATAGTGGTGGAAACTCAACTCCATCAGCATCTTTATCTCCTGTAGTTGCTTATGGTGGATCTGGTGGTTCTGGATCTGGTGGACCTGGTGGATCTGGTGGTGGAAGAAATGGTGCTGATGGTGGTGGTAATGGTGGGCAAGGTGGTTCATGGAATCCTGCTCAAGGTGGTGGCGGTGGTGCTGGTGGATATACTGGAAATGGTGGAAGAGGAGCAAGTTCATATCCTAGTGGAACAGGTAATGCAGGATCAGGTGGAGCTGGTGGTGGTGGATTCCAAGCTGGTGGTGGAGGTGTAGGAATATATGGTTCTGGTTCTAGTGGACAAGCATCAACATATTCTCAAAGTAATTACAAAGGTTTTCCTGGATCTGGTGGTAAGGGTGGATATACTAATAGTTCTGGTCCTAATGGTTCTGCTGATGATGGTGCAGGAGTATTTGGTGGAGGAGGTTTTGGAGGAGGTTCAACTGGAAGAGGTGGTAAAGGTGCAGTAAGAATTCTGTGGGGTGGTGGTAGATCATACCCTAGTAACGCTGCTTCTGTGAATGAACCATCAGGACAACAAGAATATGTATCACCAGGAACATATACTTGGATTGCTCCTTATAATGTATCAAAGGTATCTGTAGTAGCAATTGGTGGTGGTGGAAATGGAGTAAGTTCAAATGCTAGAGAAAGAGCTGGTGGTGGCGGTGGACTTGGATATAGAAATGATATTGCAGTAACAGCAGGACAATCTTATACAGTAGTAGTTGGAGATACTGGGGGTGTTACTGGATCTAACACTGCTCAATCTGGTGGAGATTCATATTTTATAGACACATCTACTGTTAAAGGTGGTGGTGGTACTGGTGGTGGTAATGGTGCTGGTCAAGGTGGAAATTATACGGGTGATGGTGGTGGAAATGGTGGAAGAGGGGGTCAAGGTGGAACCTTATCTTCTGGTGGAGATGGAGCTGGTGGAGGAGGTGCTGGTGGATATGCTGGAGATGGTGGAGTTGGTGCTTCTTTTAGTGGTGGAGCTGGTGCAACTGGTGCTGGTGGAGGCGGTGGCGGTGGCGGTTGCCAAGCTGTAAATTCTTCTGGATATACTACTGGTGGTCAAGGTGGTGGCACAGGAATAAAAGGTCAAGGTGCTAATGGTGCTGGTGGTCCACAAACTAATGGATGGTCTGCGTCTGGTTCTGCTGGATCTTCACATGGACAAAATAATAATCTATATGGTGGTGGAGGTGGTGGATCTCCTGGTGCATCTGCTGGTGGTAATGGTGCAGTGAGAATTATATGGGGTTCTGGTAGATCATATCCATCTACAAATACAGCAGATGTTTAGGAGGAAGATATGACAATACAACAGATGTTAATGAGTACTGATATTGCGTCGCAGACATATTGGTCGAATACTATTACCCATCCTGATGGTGGTGAGGTAACAGTATATGATCATACTGTTGATCCTGAAGGTAATATTTTTGTTTGTGGTGGTATTAATATGGCTACCAATACTCCTGGTAGTGGAATTGATGGATTCGTTTATAAGTTATCTAATGCTGGTACTTTATTAAAATCGGTACAACATGATCCTTCAACAAACGGTAGTAGTGCTCAGTTTACTGGTATAGTTTCTGATTCTCTAGGCAATGTTTATGTTCATGGTGGTCAGGGAAGATGTATTAAGTATAATTCCGATCTTGATATTCAATGGACAACTAGAACTTATTGGGGTAATGGTTATACTATTAGCAATAATGATACGTTTGCTAATGGATGTATGCAACTTGTTAGTGATAGCACTATAAGAATTGCTGGTCCATATGGAAGTTATGGTAATACTGCTAAATTTGATATTTCTACTTCTGATGGTACTTACTCATCAGGATATTATAATAGTGTCAATGGTGGTAATCAGGCATTTACTTTCTGGTATGGTGCTAATGTTACTGGTGGAGACATGTATCTATGTGGTAAAAATTATTCACCATCTGGAACTGGTAGTGATCACTATTGGGTAATCAATGGTAGTGCTGGATTTACTAACAGTTATAGATTTTATAATAATGGTACTAATTGTGTGGCAAGATGTATCGCAAAAGATACTGTTAACAATAGAACATATATTGGTGGAGACATGGGTGGTTATGGCATGATAACCAGAGTGGATAGTTATAATACAAGTTCATCTAATCAAGGTACAAACTGGTGGAGGAGAGGTGATACTTCAGACATTATGGATATGGCATTAGATTCTTCGGGAAATCTTTATGCTGTAAATTCAAATGGAAAACTTCTAAAGATAGATCCTAGTGGAACTCTTATTTACTCAAAAGCATTATCTGGATCTCTATCAAAAATAACTATCGATTCTAATGATGATGTATGGATAAATTCTGATGGTTCTGGGGGTGTGATAACAATTTACAAACTTCCTTCTGATGGATCTGGTGTGGGATATTGTAATTATAGTAATGCAGGTTACACTCTCAATAGTTATTCTTATCAATATCAAGACCAGAGTAGGATTCAATATGGTGCTATGGGCAGTTCTTTTGATGCAACTGCTGTGTGGGGTGGTCTTCAATCTCCTAGTGAATCTACTTCAACTACTGTAATTACTCCTTCTAGTAATAAATGTCAAATTCAAAATGTTATAGGACAAGTACAATTTACAGAAAGTGGAACATATAGTTGGACTTGTCCTGCTGGAGTTTATCAACTTTCTGCGGTTTGTATTGGTGGTGGTGGTCGTGGAGGAATTCAGGAATTTTCTTCTTCTGGTGGTGCTGGTGGTGGTGCTGGATTGGGATGGAAGAATAATATTTCAGTAACACCAGGTCAATCTTATAGTGTTGTTGTTGGTGCTGGGAGTCAAGATTCATATTTTATAAACAATACTACCGTGAAAGGTGGAAAGGGAGGAAACGCTGAAGATTCTGGAACAAGTACCTTTACAGGTGGAACTGGTGGATCTTATGTAGGAGATGGTGGTGGTAACGGTGGAAATGGTGGAACTAGTGGTGGAACAGACGGTGGTGGAGGAGGAGGTGCTGGTGGATATTCAGGAAATGGTGGTGCTGGTGGATCTGGTGGATCAGGTGTAAGTGGTGGTAATGGATCAGGTGGAGCTGGGGGTGGAGGATCTGATGGTTATTTCAATGGATCTCCTGGACCTGGTGGTAAAGGTGGTGGAACTGGGATATTAGGTGAAGGTGCTAGTGGGAGTGGGGGAATTGGTAATGCTCAGAGCAATGGACAAGATGGTTCTCCTGGATCTGGTGGTGTTGCAACAATGTTTGGTGGTGGAGGTCGGGGATCATATCAAAATAATCCATCTACTGGTGGTGCTGGTGCAGTAAGACTTATTTGGGGTAGAAATAGATCATATCCATCAACAAATACTGGAGATGTACAACCAAAAGAAGGGGAGCAAGAATATACAGAAGGTGGATCATATAGTTGGTTATGTCCTGATGGTGTATATCATGTTGCTGTAGTTGCTGTTGGTGCTGGTGGTGCTGGTAGTGGATTTAATGCTTTCTCTGGATCTTATGCAGAAGGAAATGGTGGTGGAGGGGGAGGACTTGGATATAATAATGATATTCAAGTAAATCCTGGTACTAGTTACACCGTGGTTGTTGGTACTGCTGGACAGGTACAGACTTTACCATCTTCTGCTGGTGGATCTCCCACAAATACTAATGGAGATACTTACTTTATTTCTGATAATATTGTTTGTGGTAGAGGTGGAGAAAATGCTTTGCCTGGTACTTCCAATGCTGCTGGTGGACAATATGTAGGAGATGGTGGTTCCTATGGTGGAGATGGTGGACAGGGTGGTAGTGATGCTGCTGGTGGTGGCGGTGCTGGTGGATATGTGGGAGATAATAATACTCAAGGTGGTGGAGATGGTGGAGCAAATTCTGGTGGTGATGATGGATTTGGTGGCGGTGGTGCTGGTGGAAGTTCAGGATTCAACCAAACAAATGGTGGTGGAGGAGGAGGCGTAGGTCTTCAAGGTCAAGGATCGAATGGTATTAAAGGAGGTAATTATACGATTGTTAATGGTCAATACTATGCTGGTCATGGTGGTGGTGGATCTGGTGGTGCTAGTGTTGGTAGTGGTACTGGAATAACTACTTCTGTTAGAGGTGGTTCGCCTGGTGGTGGATCTGGTGGTTCTAGTAATAATACTTCTAATAGTGGTTTATCTGATGGAGTAACTGGATCTGATGGTGCTCTAAGAATTATATGGGGATATAATAGAGAGTTTCCAAATACTAATACAACTTCTGGTTCTACAGGTCAGGATGATGCATCTCCAGGACAGGCAGAATTTACAACACCAGGAACATTTACTTGGACTGCACCTGCTGATGTAACAAAAGTAGCAGTTGTTTGTGTTGGTGGTGGAGGAGGAGGTCAAGCTTCTGCACAAGCATGGAATGGTGCGAGTGCTTGTGGTGGTGCTGGTGGTGGACTTGGATGGAAAAATAACATATATGTAACACCTGGTGAAACATATACTGTAGTAGTTGGATCTGGTGGCAATGGAATTCCTGGAGGATCTGGTGCACCTGGATCAAACGCTACTAAAAATGGTTCAGATTCATATTTTATAAATGCACAAACTGTGAAAGGTGGTGGTGGCAATTCTGCTGATAGAATACAAAGTTCTGTTGGTGGAAATTATGTAGGAGATGGTGGTGGTAATGGTGGAAAGGGAAATATAGGATCATCATATGCTGGTGGCGGTGGCGGTGGTGCTGGTGGATATTCAGGAAATGGTGGTGATGCTGTAGCACCATATCCAGATACTACTGGTACTCCTGGTAATGATGGTCAAGGTGGTGCTGGTGGATCAGGTGGTGGAAGTGTAAATGGTAACTATGCCGCCTTTGATATATGTGGTGCTGGATCAGGTGGTGGAGGAGTAGGAATTTTAGGTGAAGGTCCTAGCGGTGCTGGTGGTACTGGTGGTAGAACAAATACTTCTTATGGAACTGGTAATGCTGGTGGCGGTGGATCAGGTGGACAACAGGGTAGTGGTGTGGGATTAGGATATCAAGGTCAAAGACTTGGAGCCACCTATGGTGGTGGAGGAGGTGGTGGAGGATCTCAGTTCTCGGCAGAACCTTATCATGCTTACAATGGTGCTGATGGTGGTCATGGAGCAGTGAGAATTATCTGGGGTTCTGGTAGAGAATTTCCAAATACAAACACTGGAGATATATAAGACATGGCAATACAACAAGCATTAATAGTATTAGGAATAGTACCAGATTCATATGAAACATATGATTCTCCTGGTTCTTATAGTTTCAATGTTCCACCTGGCATAACAGAACTTTCTGTTATGGGAATTGGTGGTGGAGGTGGTGGACAATTAGATCAAGGAGTTGCTGGTGGAGGTGGAGGTGGATTAGTTTGGTCTGATAATGTATCTGTATCACCTGGTGAAATATTGAATGTATATGTTGGTGCTGCTGGTACTGGAGCCACATCTACTTCTATCGGACATACTGGTGGAGAAAGTTATATAAGGAGACAAAATGGAGATTATGTTTTAAGATCTTTTGGTGGAAATTCTGGAATTGGTAATACTGTTTTTGGTGGAATTGGTCTTTATAATTTTGGTAACGGTAAAGTACTTCAAGGTGGTAATTCAAATACTTCAAACACTGGACATGTAACTGCAGGACAATCATATAAATCTTCACCTCGTGCTGGAGAATTTAGTACAACTGGTATTAGTACAGGTGATGGTGGTGGTGGATCTTCTGTAGTACCAAATCAAACTGGTAATATTGCAGGTATTGGAACTAATAATATTGGTGGAGTTGGTGGTAAATCTGGTGGAGGTGGTGGATGTGGACTGGATCCAGTAGGTTATGTTTTTTATCCTAATACTGGCAATGATTATATTGATATGAAATTTGGTGCTGATACTAACGCTGGTAGTTCAAATTATACAAAGTTAGTTTTTGATCCTCCTTTAACAAATGTTAGTGTCGTTAATATAGCTGGTGATTTTCTATCTCCTATTGGACATAATTTAGGTTCTGGTGGTAGTCCTAGTGGTGGATGGTTTAATTGGCCAAATGCAACTGGAACTATTTCAGGCACTACACTTTATAATGGACCAGAGAAAACAATTAATAATATTGCTTTTAAAACTAATGAAGGTGGTTATATGAGACTTGCTACACTTAGTGTAGTCAGTACAGCAAGTGGAACTAGTAATTATCCAGGACAACAACTGGAATATAAACTTGATGGGACTGGAGTGTTACAAACTGTTTTTGGGCAAACAAAACTACCGACTGTTGTTAGACAAGATGTTACAACTGGTAATGAGGTAAGCACTGGACAAAATAATGAGAAAGGTGGAAGTGGTAATACTGGTGCTGTTAATATTGGATGGGGAAATTCTTATTTGATAGGAGGTGGATTCCCCTTACTTGATGGTAAGAAGAGTACATTCTTCAGGGGTAATACTACTAATGATTATTTTGATTACACTCCAGGCACATCTGGTAATTTTACAATGGGTACTGGTAATTTTACTGTTGAATTTTGGTTTAAATCTAATGCTTCTAGTCAAGTACCTTTTGCGGTATTTGTTGAGGGTTATGAATCAAGTCCTTTACTATCTCAGGTATGGGCTATTCAAGCAGACTCTACTGGTAATAAATTAGTATGGATTGAAAGTGGTAATATTAGATTTACATCAACAGTCGATACATTAGATTCTAATGTTTGGGTACACCATGCCTTTGTTAGGAGTAGTAATACGATAACTTACTATAAGAATGGTGTAAGTAGAGGAACCTATACTACTAGTTTGAATGATACTGATGTTAATACTATAAGAGTTGGTAACTGGTCTAATGTTACTAACTATAATATTCATGGATACATATCTAACCTTCGTGTTTTAAAAGGTATTTCTTTTTATACTAAGAATTTTACACCTTCAGTACAACCTTTATCTGAGGTTACGGGTACAGTATTATTAGATCATAATAGTTCACTTCTTAATAGTGCTTATTGGGGACCTGGTAATGCTACTGGAACAGTTGTACAAAATGATGCACCAACTGCTTCTACTGATAACCCTTTTAGTTAATGTGATAAATAAGTAAAAAGTAGTCATTTAGATGGCAAGGAATAGAGAATTTTCTCAACTTGGTTCGTTTGTAGTTGTTGATGATAACACTGGTAATATTGCTATTACCACTTCAGCAACACCGTTGGTTGGTATTGGAACAACAAATCCATTATATAAACTCGATGTAAGAGGAGATGTTTATGTAGGTGGTGGATTAACTGTTGCACAAGATATTGATTTTCTTGGTAATCTTTTTAAAGATGGTGTTAAGTTTGAGCCTGGTGGTGGAGTTGGTGTTGGATCAACAGCAGTTAATCCACAGACAGGTATAATTGATCCTAGAATTGGAGTAGGATTTACTGATATTAATTTTGTTGGTGCTGGACTTAGTGTTACTGGGTATGGTACTACTCTTGTTGTTGATTTTAATAACCTTTCTCTATCAGTAGATGCCACAGTACCTTCTCTTCAACTTATAACTTCTGGTATAACTTTAGTTAAGAATACAAGTTATGCTGCTAATACAACATCAGGATCTTATACCGTAAATTTACCCTCTAATAGACAGACTGGTGATTTTGTTGAACTTCATGATGCCGAATCTAACTGGGACATAAATAATCTTATGGTTGCAACTCCAAATAATGAGCAGTTTAAAAACTATGAAGGCGTGATTGATTCTCCGTTAGCATGTGATGTCGCTGGTGCTGCTGTAAAATTAGTTTGGACTAATACTTACTGGAGGGTATTTGCATGACAATGTTTTTGAGCGAGAGTATTGACTCCTCCAAAGGAGGGGGTCTTTTAGTATCTCAGCAAAATAATTTTTATGTACATGCTTTGAGAAGAGATGCTGATGGTATGTTAAGGTATACCAAAGTTAAAAGTACTGATTCTGGATATGTTGCTGACTTTCATCGTTTAGATGGAACACAATATCCAGACTTTTTAGACGGTGTTGATTACGTAGAAGAAACTACCGAAGAGAAAACTTATTTAAATCATACACAAGATAAATACCAACAGTTCCGATTTGATTTTAGGAGAACCTCCTATCATATTGATGACGATGGATATCTAGTTGTAAAATTTGGTGATCATGATTATTCCGCAGGACCAAAATAGGAGATTAAAAAACAATGGCTGAATTTAGACTTGGGAGGCTAAAGTTTAATTGGAGAGGTAATTGGGCAATTAACACCGCTTATGTCATAGATGACATTGTTAAGTTTGGTGCTAATACTTACGTATGTAAGACGAATCATACTTCTACTACGAACGAAAATCTCTTTTATATTAACGATGTAACTGCGAATTGGTCTTTACATACTGAAGGTATAGCGAGTAAAGGTGAATGGGTATCGGGTGCTTACTATAAAATTAATGATGTAGTTAAGTATGGTAATACACATTACAGAGTATTAGAAGGATTTTCTACAGGTTCTTTTGATGTTGCCAATCTTGGTGCTAAGCTAGAAGAATATTTACAATCATTTAATTATGAAGATACTTGGAGTTCTGCGACAGAGTATCAGACTGGTGACGTTGTAGCATATGGTGGATATACTTATGTTGCTACAAGTCAGAATACAAATAAGATACCATCTCTTAATCTAGCTGCTGATTGGGATATTCTAACAACTGGTTTCAGTGTTATAGGATATTATGATTCTGCTTACGACTACAGTGCAGGTAATGTTGTACAATGGGGTGGAAATAGTTACGTTGCGATTTCAACTAGTACGAATGTTGTTCCAACAAATGATACTAAATGGAGTTTAGTTACTAAAGGATTTAATTGGAAAGGTGCATGGAGTAACACCGTAACTTATCAATTAGGAGATGTTGTAAAGAGATTAAGTAATAGTTATATTGGTGTTGCTACTGCTGGTAGTACGAATGAAGATCCTTCAACGGATGCTATTGGTGCATATTGGGATGTTGTAGCAGAAGGTGCTGCTAATAATGTGATGACAACCGAGGGTGACTTGGTTTACTACACCACAGGTGCTTCAAGATTACCTGTAGGAACCAATGGTCAAACACTAACGGTAAGTTCATCTGGTGTACCTGGATGGGAAAATAATAGTGTTACTCACCCAGTTTACTATGTAACTGAAGAGGGTAATGATAATAATAGTGGAGAAAATATTAGTAGATCATTTGGTAGTCTTAAACATGCTTGTGGTATTGCCACTGGACCAGCAACAATCTATGTAAAGGCTGGTACTTACGAAGAAGAATTACCAATTGTTGTGCCTACTGAGGTGTCAATTGTTGGTGATAACTTAAGAACATCAAGAATTAAACCTAAAGCTGGAAGTGCTCACTATCAAGTTTTAACTTTAGCTAGTAGACCAGAACCACAATTCAGTGTAACTAATGCGACATATAATACCAATACTGGTGATTTAGTATTAACAATTGGTACACATACACTTAATGTTAATGATAAGATCAAACTTGCTGAAGAATCTTTAATATTCAGTTGTAACTATAACGGTCAAACTGGTTCTAATGCTCAGAAAGCATATCCAAGAGCAACTGGAGCAAACACTCCTAGTGGTGCTGACTATGCTTATGATAAGGCATTACAAATTTCAGCAATAACATCTAATAGTATTACTATTAACGTTAATAAGGAACCTAATCAAGCAATTAGTATTAGTAATACACATACATTTGTTTCTGCTACTGCTAATGGAGTCTCTAAGACTAATCCATATATTTCTTATGGTACTCATATTTCTAATGGTGCTGGCACAAAGGTTGCAAGTATTCTTTATGCTGATTTCCATGAAACAAAGGTTCATATCAGACCAATCAGTGGTGGACTATGGGATACAAATGATACCTGGGAAAATCTTGGTAACGATATAGCAATTAATTCTATTGAATCAAGAAGTAATGCTGAATCAACCATGTTCTTCTTGAGTAATAAGACCATGATTAAAGACCTTCTAATGGAAGGTATGACTGGTTTTGTTCAGGCAGGTGTTGCTGCTACTATAACAGGAGCTATTAATAATACTATTGTTACGGGTACAGGATTCTTCCCTGATTTGGTTGGAACTACTGTAGCAGGTACTGGTGTTGATGCTGGATCTAAAGTTATTAACTTTATTAGTGAGACATCAATTGAGGTTGATAAAACTCAAACTGTAAACTCTACTCCACTTACTTTTACAGCACAACCTTCAGATATTAATAACGCAACAGTTAAAGGAACATTCGTTTCACTAAATCCTGAGACTCCTATTTTTAAGTCTCCATATATTTCCAACTGTTCTTGCCAATCAAAAGGCGGTGTTGGTGCGATTGTAGATGGTAATGTTCATAGGCAATTTTCTGATGATGGTCCTACTCCATCTAACAAATCAATTGTGTTTGACTCATTCACACAGATACATGATGATGGTGTAGGATTCTGGATTACTAATAACGGTGCTGCTGAATTAGTTTCATCCTTCACTTACTATTGTCACATAAGTTATGCTGCTACTCGTGGTGGTAGGATAAGATCACTTGCTGGAAACAGTTCTTGGGGTAATTATGCGATTGTAAGTTCTGGATTCAACCAGCAAGAGAAGCATAGAGCAGGTCAAATTGAAGGATTAATCGTAGAATTTGATAAAGATACTAAGGTAATTGGTGGTAATGGTACTGATCCTAATGACTTTGCTGTTGGTGAAAGAATTAGGGGTAATACTTCAACTGCTCAAGGTTATATTAACTCTATTCAGGGTGGTAATAAAACTGAGTTGTTCTACTCATTAATTAGTGCTGGTCCTGCTGGTGTTGGTACTGGATTTGTTCCTGGTGAAACAATAACAGGATTAACAAATGGTACTACAGCAACCTTAATCAATAATACTGATGCTAATAGAGGTCAGTCTGGTTTTGCGATGGTTTGTTCTGGATTAAGTACTTCACCAACTCTTACTGCTAACGGTAGTATAGAATTTGTTACTGGATCTGGTAATGGTGGATATAATAACACTACAATTACTGGTGCTGATGCATTTACATTCGTGATTGATGGTGTAAGTCAGACTGGTGCTGATGGTCGTGGTACTGTTAACATTGAAAGAGGTCAGTGGTCAACATCTGGTGCTGCACATACTGGTGGAACTAAGGCATTTACACATTACCCAGTTCAAGATGGTGAGGCAACATTCTTGACTCCAGTTGCTTCTGGTGATACTACAATTAACGTTAATACTATTACTGGATTTGCTCCTGGCGAATATGCTTTAGGACCTGCTGCTAATGGTTTTGAGTTAATGAAAGTTCAAAGCATTAACTCAGCAACACAGATGGTAGTATCAAGAGCACAAGATGGTGCTGGTGTTGCTACTGCTTATAGTATTGGTGATAAGATTGTATCGATTGGAGCAACAACTAACCTTATTAATAGTGTTGAAGTTTGGAAAGACTTTACTCCATCTGATGATCATATGAGATTGGTAACTCCTACTCCATTCACTAAGAATGATTATTATAAGGTTGATGATGAATTTGTTAAGGTAACTGGAATATCAACAGATGCTACTGGTATTACTGTTCTAACACTTGTTGAACAGAAAGCTGCTAAAGCGTTTGATGAACAGAACATTAAGATTCGTTATCTCTATAGTCAGGCAAGACTAACTGGACATGACTTCTTACAAGTTGGTACAGGTGGAACAGTTACAACTAACTGGCCTGATGTACCTGTGGTAGATCCAATTCAGTCGAATGAAATTACTGAAGGGTTCCCTGGTCGTGTATTCTATGTTTCAACTGACCAAGATGGTAACTTCCGTGTTGGTAAATACTTCCGTGTTAACCAGGCAACTGGTTCTGCAACATTGAATGCTAGTGCGTTTGATCTATCTGGTCTAACTTCATTGAGATTGGGTTCAATTGGTGCTCAGTTGGGTGCTTCAATTGATGAGTTCTCTGTTGATGGAACACTATCACAAAATAGTAATAGTAAGGTTCCAACTCAGGCAGCAGTTAGAACATACGTTGGTGTACAAACTTCTGGAGCATTGGCAGACGCTGTAAGTCGTGCTGATGCTGGAATTGCTACTGCTAAATTCCAGTCAGACGTTAACACATTCTTCATGGCTGCAAACAGCTAATGATAATATCTTTATAAATACAAGAAAAGGAACATCTTAAAAAATGGCATCTGGAATTTTGGGGCAAGCTGCTCCCTCTGCTAGTACTGATACTTCTGTTTACACAGTTCCTGCGTCAACTCTTTCTGTTGTTAATATAAACGTTCTTAATCGTTCAGGTGCTAACCCTGTTGATGTAAGAATCGCCCTAGCAGCGTCTGGTACTCCAACATCTTCGGAGTATATTGAGTATGATGTCACGGTTCCTGCGAAGGGAGTTGTTGAAAGAACTGGTATAGCATTACAAGCTGGTAAAATAGTTGTAGTACAATGCTCAACAGGCGATACTACAGTCAATGTTTACGGTTTAGAACAATCAGTATAAGAGGAATGATAATGTGTACAACATCACAAACGTTGAGGAGGATTTAACCCGATGGCAATTGATGTCTTAACGTATAATGCCTTACAAGAGGTAAATCAAGAATTAAAGGCTGAGTTAGCTGACTTAACCGCACAAGTTACTGCTGTTAGTGGCGGCGGTGGCGGTGGCGGTAGTGAAAATGCAACAGCAATGGATGTTGTTGAACACTCTTCAATGCTTCAAGCTAACCAGTGGTGTAGGATACCGCAGCAACCTGCAGAGGGAGGTAACTTCACTAGTGGAGTTATGGTTTGTGATGCTACTGGATACTGGAGATGTAATTGTAACTGTACTTGGACTGTTCCTTCTGGAACAACTTGTGCTAGATTCCAATTATGGGGTGCTGGTGGTGGATCTAGTGAAGCAAGATGTTGTACTTTCTCACCAGTAGGTGATACTGGATCATACGCTTCTATTATTATGCCAGTTACTGCTGGAGATCAATATACTCTTTGTGCTGGTTGTGCTTACTGTTGCTATTCTCATGGTGATGGATATAATCAAACTAGAGGACAAGCTAGTTATGTTCAAGGACCAGGATTAACCAATCTTTGTGCTGAAGGTGGTTGGGGTTCATGTGTTTATAAGCAAATCCAAGATAGAAACGATCAAGTATTCTCTATTAAATGTAACTATTGCTTTAATAGTTTCTTAGGTGGATGTATTTGTAGAAGTGGTGCTTGGGTATGTCATGAATTTTCTACTCCTGGTGATGGATATCCTGAAGGTATGTTTGATAATTCATATATGCCTTGGTTGTCTTGTCAGGTTAAGGCATATGGAACTGGACCTTCTGGAACAGATGTTTGGAAGATTCGTGGTCAGTCTTCTTACATGGCATATGACTATGCTTTCCCAATGAGATATTGGGCAGCAACAGTTTATGGATTCCCAAATTGCTGTCAAGGTGAAGGATCCAATGGATGTTGGGTTTGTGATAACTGTGGTGGATATTGCCAGAGTGCTTGGCAAACAAGTTCACGAAGAATACCTGGCGTTGGTGGATGGGGAACATCTAGATGTGCTGGTAACACTTGTTCTTGTGGTGATTCTGGTAGAATGGGTGGAGTTTGTGTCTCATTTAACTAATATATTATGAATATAAATAATATCAAAGAAAGTAGGTTGACCTTAAAGGATTATTAAAAACAATGGCTAGAATTACACAATCATTTACCTATGCTTTGCCTGAAGAACTATATGTTTCTGGCATTTCTACTACAAAGACTGGAAACTATACTTACATAGGACCAGATCAATTTGATGTAGAGATAAATGGTCAAGGTGAGATAGTTATGATAGATGCTACGGCATTTCCTTCTCCTGATAGGAGGAAAACTATTAATGCTAATGAGGCTTCTCAATTACCAGTTGCCTATTTGGCTAGAGGTCATGTAGATGAAGATGATTTTGAGTGGGTAGAAAATTATACAGACGAAGTTTTAGATAATGGAGATGTATATAAGGTTCTATCTAATCCAGATCTAGAAGATGCTTATGAGAAACCAAAGTGGGATGAAGCAACTGGTAAGTGGGTTATAGAACAAACACTTAAAGCTCAACAGAATAGAGGTCTTGCTGAAGCTGAAAGAAGAAAGTCTTACGTAGAAACTTATTATGCACAATATGATTTTGGTACAGATATAGATGCCAAAATAGACGCATATCTTGTTGGGATAACATCATATATAAGTGCTAACCCCCCATATAAAACTTGGAAGTATACTACTTTACCAACACCTCCTGCTATTCCTAAGATACCTGCTGCTGTGATGGCAGAGTTTGCAAAGGTTCCTATGCCTCATCAATTTACATTGGGTGGCGGTCCTACTCTAAACTTCCCAGATTCAAACGCTTAAGGAGGCATAATATAACATGGATGTATTAACTTATAGTGCTCTAAATGAGCAAGCCTCACTTCAGAAGCAAGTAGCGGCCAAGCAAAAAGAATTATTTGATCTTAAAGCAAACGCTGGTTCTGGCGGTGCTGGTGCTCCTGATGCTGAAGATGCTAGTAAGGCATGGTTATGTGGTGACTCTAGTATAGAAAGGTATTTACAGATATGTCCTGAAGATGTAGCCAAATGGTCATGTATACATGAAGGAGATGGTTGGACTGGAAATCTTCAGGTATCTAATGAGGATGGTTATTATCGTTGCGGATGTAATTGTACTTGGACTGTTCCTTCTGGTGCTACTAAGGCTAGATTCCAATTATGGGGTGCTGGTGGTGGAGCAAACCATCCAAGTAGATGTTGTGGTATAACACCATTTGGAGCTACTGGTGCTTATCTATCAGTTATTATACCTGTAACATCAGGTCAAAGTTACACTCTTTGTGCTGGTTGTGCTTATTGCTGTTATGGATATGCTCAATCAGGTTCTCCACGTAATGCTGGATGTCCAAGTTATGTACAGGGACCAGGATTATGTTACGTTTGTGCTCAAGGTGGATCTGGTAGCTTAAGTATTTTCATGGGTGCTAGATATGGATACTGCTACAACTGTGCTCCTCCTTGCTTGAATGGTTCTGACATGAACTACTTTGTATGTCATGAAGGTGGTACTTGGTGTAGAAACAGTGGATGTACTGGTGGATTCTGGGATTATGTTTCAGATGCTAACTATTTTGGTACTACTAACATATCTAATCCTACTGGTGAGAATGTAATTTATGGTCTAAGAGGAATGTTCCAGAAATGGTGCGTTCATAGTAATAACTATGGTTGCTTCTGGCATCCTCCAGTAAAGGGATATGAGACAAATAGTTCGGGTAATCAAAACCCCTGCTACAAGCAAGGTTTTGATAATGGAACTACATGTTGTGGTAGAGGATTTGATGCTTGGACTGGTAATGATACTAGATTAAGAATTCATGGTGCTGGTGGATATATGTCGGTTGCTCATGGTGGTTGTCAAGACCATTGTGGATCTTCTGGTAAGTACGGTATGGTCTGTGTTCAGTGGCAGTAAACCAAAATTAACTTTTTATTTCAAAGATGGTGGGAAAAAATTCCCGCCATTTTTTTTGTCTGTAGGGTTGATAGGTGGTAATAGCATTACATAACATTCTTTTCTTTGTTGACTATATAAGTTAACAATGATATAATATTAAACATTGAGGTTTGACTTGAATGAATAAAGCATTTTTCATTAATGGTGGAGCAGGGCGTGTGCTTTGTTCTATGCCAGCATTAGAGAAGTACGCAGAGAAAAATGACGATTTTATAATCGTTGCTGAGTCTTGGGGGGAATTATACCTTGCCAATAAAAAATTAAGAGATAAGGTATATCAAGCAATGCATAAAGGATTGTTTGAGAATCATTTAAAAGATAGGAAGATTATATCACCAGAACCTTATAGGGTTAATCAATATTTTAATCAGAAGTGTAATTTAATACAGGCATTTGATATTGAGATTAATGAACTTGATGATGTAAGAGAAAGTGGAAAGATAAATTTAGAACTTAGTAAGGAGGAGCAAATACTTGGACATAATATTGTAGGTGAAGTAAAGGAAACATTAAAGAAGAATAAGGTCGTAGTATTTCAACCTTTTGGACAATCTTGCAAACAGGATGGACAATTTATTTTTGATACTAGTGGTAGAAGTTTTGAGATGGCTAATGCTCTCAAGTTAATTGAGGAACTTAGAAAGAATTATGCTGTTATATTGATGAGTGAGATACAAATTCCAGGATGGGAAGGTCTTGGAATAGCGTGTCCTAAGAATATGGATCTTAATAAATGGGCAGGAGTAATTAATGCTGCTGATTATTTTGTTGGATGTGATAGTGTAGGACAACATTTTGCTCACGCTATGAATAAACCTGCTACTGTTGTTATAGGTTCTACTTATCCAGAGAATATATCATACCCTAAGAATAAGAAGTTTACTATTATTGATAATGGTAAGGATGTTAGGAGATATAGTCCTATTAGAATGACATTGGATATATTTACTGATAGAAATAATGAAGACTTGATGGTACTAGATGATTCTGGTATTAAGAAGATTACAAAATCAGTTAAAGATAAGATAGGAGTTAGTGTTAAATCTAATGAAACTCTTGGGTTAAAACCTGAAGCTAAAAATTCTGCTTTTGGTAAGTTTGGTAAGTCTACAGGAGTTGATAAAGCACCTACAGTACCAGCACTTAAAGATTCTATGAAACCATATTCTGGTTTTAAGAAATCTAAAACACCTTTAGAAGGTGGTTTTATGAAACCTTTAACCAACCCTAAACCTATAGATAAAAGTTCTAAGAAAAAACCAATAGATCAGTTATTGGATATAGAAGCTAAGGCTGTTAAGTGAGGAATTAATTATGCATGTAATAGTATCGATTAATCGTGGACACAATAGTGCTACCACTCTTATGGTTGATGGTAAAATAATTTGGTATTGTGAGGAAGAGAGATTAAGTAGAAATAAGTATGATGGATCACCTCTCATGGGATTGATGAAGGTGTTTGATTATGTTGATCATATAGATGAATTGGTTATTTGTCATACTCATAGGCATGGTCCAGAATTGGATTGGACTGGAGAAGATTTATATCAAGGATTTATTAGAAAAATATCTAGGGGTAAATGGGAACCTCATATAACTTATATTGATTCTATTCATCATGAACTTCATGCTCATCTTGGTTTTGTAAATTCAGGTTTTGAAACTGCTGCTTGTGTTATTGCTGATGGTGCTGGTAGTTTCCTAACAACTGATGCCATTGATTCTACAATATATGAATTTGAAACTATATTTAAAGCTAAATGGCCTCTTGAATTTGAAGTAACATATAAACATCTTGGTAGTAATTGGGCTATTGGTGTAATGCCTTTGGATGAGGAGAAGAAAG
>Ga0160422_10000955_pt1 | contig 17849 bp, 26 predicted proteins | sample Fk160mmetaG_FD_108192 | JGI IMG/M metagenome (GOLD analysis project Ga0160422, IMG submission 108192) | Marine microbial communities from the Central Pacific Ocean - Fk160115 60m metaG | ecosystem: Environmental > Aquatic > Marine > Oceanic > Photic zone | place: The Central Pacific Ocean... | reverse complement strand
GCCGTTTCATCGATGGTGAAGTTCACCCGGTGCACAGGCATGAACACCGCATCGATCTGGAGGAGATCGATGGCACTGGTGTCTTCGCTGTGACGATCAACGGGGCGATAACCAACACCGCGTTCGACATGAACCTCGAGCTCAAGGCTGTAGCCATCGCTGACGGTGGCGATCACTCGCTCTCCATCAACCACCTGAACCTGCGATGAGAACTGCAGATCACGGGCCTTGACCGTGGCGGGACCGGCGATGACCAGCCGACCGATCTCCAGTTCGCTCGTGCGGCTGTTGACCGTGATCTGCTTGCAGTTCAGCAGGATGTCGAGCACGTCCTCCCGAACCCCTGGAATGGTGGCGTATTCGTGATTCACACCGGCGATGCGCACGGCGGTCACGGCAGTGCCTTCGAGGTTGCCCATCAGCACCCTGCGAAGCGAGTTGCCCAGGGTTGTCGCCTGACCACGCTCTAGGGGGCCGATGAGAAACACACCGGTCTGGGAGCGATCGTCAGCGATCTGATGCTCGATACGGTCGATCTGGTATTGCAGCACGGTCTGAGGCGGGGGAGAGAGGGACCTGAACGGAAATGCGTTGTTCAGACGCGACGACGCTTGGGACGGCGGCAGCCGTTGTGCGGCAGCGGAGTGACGTCGCGAATCAAGGTGATTTCAAGGCCTGCGACCTGCAGCGCCCGGATTGCGGTTTCGCGGCCAGAGCCCGGACCGCGCACGAGCACCTCGATCTGGCGCATGCCCTGCTCGAGGGCACGTCGTGCCGCTGCTTCGGCAGCGGTCTGGGCTGCGAAGGGAGTGCCTTTGCGTGCACCCTTGAAGCCACTGGCGCCTGCAGAGGACCAGGCGATGACTTCTCCAGTCGTGTCCGTGATGGACACGATTGTGTTGTTGAACGTGCTCTGAATATGGGCAACGCCGTTGGGAACGTTGCGCTTGGCCTTCTTGGGGCCGGATTTCTTGACGGTTTTGGCCATGGGCCTTGGGTTGGAGGGGGCTACTGGAACAGTGGGATCCGATCGGCCGAAGCGGTGTTACTTCTTCTTGCCGGCCACGGTCTTGCGTGCACCGCGACGGGTGCGTGCATTCGTGCGGGTCCGCTGGCCTCGCACCGGAAGGCTCATGCGGTGGCGGCGACCACGCAGACACCCGATGTCCTGAAGGCGCTTGAGGGCCATGCCCTCCTGGCGACGCAGGTCACCCTCGATGGTGTAAGTCTCAGTGGCTCCGCGCAGTTTCTGCACGTCGCCGTCTTCGAGATCCTTGACCCTAGTGTCTGGATTGACACCGGTCTTGGAAAGGATGGTCTTGGCCCGGGTGGGGCCGATTCCGTAGATGTAGGTGAGGGCGACTTCGATCCGCTTGTCGCGGGGAATGTCGACACCAGCAATCCGTGCCACTGAGCAATTAATCGAGGTGGACAATGGCTTCCTCTGCTAGGGAAGCCGATAATTCAGATCGGCAGGATCAGACCCTGCCGGAGAGCTTTGACCCAGGCTTCAGCCTTGGCGCTGCTTGTTGCGGGGACGCTTCTTGTTGATCACGTAGATGCGACCTCTGCGCTTGACGATTTGATCGTCAGGGCTGATTTTTTTGACTGAGGAACGCACCTTCATGGGGCGAAGCTCTCCAAAGTTGCAAACAGCTACCGTACCACAGCGGGTCAAGCAAGAATTGCTTCAATCCGCGTGGTGATGGACTCAACGCTGCCGTGGGCATCCACGGAGACCAGCAGGTTTTTGCTGCGGTAATGATCAATCAGAGGGGCAGTCTGTTGCCTGTAGACCTCGAGTCGATTGCGAATGACACTCTCATTGTCATCCACACGGCCACGGCCCAGCAACCGTTCGATCAGCACGGCGTCATCGAGTTCCAGCAACACCACCGCTTCAATCGTCTGATTGAGTTCCTGCAGCAACGGTTCGAGGGCAACCGCCTGTGCAACGTTGCGGGGAAACCCGTCGAGCAGCCATCCCTGACCGTTCAGAGCAGACAGCTGAGCCTTGACGATGGCGAGCACAAGATTGTCGCTCACCAGTTCGCCGCGGTTCATCACCGCCTCGGCTTCCCTGCCCAGCTCGCTGCCGGCCGACACTTCCGCTCTGAGCAGATCACCGGTGGAGAGATGGCGCAGCCCGCGGCTTGCGCACAGGCGCTCCGCCTGAGTGCCCTTGCCGGCGCCGGGTGGACCAACAAACAGGAGGCGTTGCTTCATGGGGACTCGGTGGGATGGTGGTGGATGGACTGTCTGAGGTGGGGTGAGCAGACCTACTGGCGCACCAGACCCTCGTAGCGCTGGGAAATCACATAGGTCTGCACCTGCTTCGCGGTGTCGATGGCGACGCCAACCAGGATCAGCAGTGATGTGGCACCCAGACCCTGGAAGGTCTGCACATTGGTTGCCCGTTCCACGGCTGAGGGAATGATTGCGACCGCCCCGAGGAACAGGCCGCCAAGAAGGGTCAGACGGTTCTTCACGCCTTCGAGGTAGTTGGCTGTCGCTGTTCCCGGGCGGACCCCCGGGATGGCAACGCCGCCACGTTTGAGGTTGCTGGCCACATCAACGGGGTTGAAGGTCAGCGATGCATAGAAATAGGAAAAGCCAAGAATCAGGGAGAAGAACACCAGGGCATAGGGCCAGGGATTGGAACTGCCAGGGTTCAGGGCTGTCGCGGCTCGAATCAACCAGGGGTTCTGGCTGATGTTCGCGATGGTGATGGGAAGAAAAATCAGGGCTGAGGCGAAGATGATCGGCATCACGCCACCGGCGTTGAGCTTGAGCGGCAGATAGCTCTGACGGTTGGGAAGCACAGCGCCACCTCCCACCTGACGCTTCGCGCTCACGATCGGCAGGCGTCGTTGCCCCTCCTGAACGAAGATGATTCCCACGATCGTGACCAGAAAGACCAGCACCAGAATCACGATGCCGAACACGTCGTTGCGGTCGCCGGTCTGCGCTTTCTCGATGGTGGAGCCCAGGGCCTGAGGCAGCGTCGCCACGATGTTCAGGAAGATCACCAGTGAAGCCCCCTGACCGATGCCGCGTTCCGTGATCACCTCGCTGAGCCACATCACGATCATCGATCCGGTCACCAGCGCGAGGGCGGTCTGCACAACGAAGACACCGCTGGACAGTCCATCAACGGCGTAGGGGCGAAGGATGAAAGCGAAAATCACGCTCTGGATCAGACCCCAGCCGAGCGCGACATAGCGCGTGATTTGGGCGAGTTTGCGTCGACCCGCCTCACCTTCATTTTTCTGCAGATCCTCCAGTTGCGGCAGTGATGCCGTAAGCAACTGCAGGATGATCGACGCATTGATGAAGGGCAGAATCCCGAGGGCGAAAATGCCCAGGGTGGAGATGCCGCCTCCTGTGAAGATGTCCAGGAAGCCGATCAGTTGACCTCCCTGCTGGATGAATTGCTGAAAAGCCTCGCGATCAATGCCCGGCATGGGGATGTAGATGCCGAGTCGCACCAGCATCAGCAGGCCCAGTGTGGTGAGAACCCTGCCTCTCAGCTCGGGGTTCTGCACCAGCTGGGTGATCACTTCAGTGGCGCTGGGGTTGCGTCCCCGACTGACGAGCATGGAACAGAGGTTGAGTGAAGTGGGCTTGATGCAGCAAAGCCGTCCGCGGATCGCAATCCGGCGGACGGCCCAGACCTTAGAACTGCGGAGGGGGATCCCGAAGGATCTCAGTCCAGCAACTCGCAGGTGCCACCGGCTGCTTCGATCTTGGTCCGGGCTGAAGCCGTGAAGGCAGCTGCCTGGACTGTGAGTTTGGCGCTCAGATCTCCATTGCCGAGGATCTTCAGCGGATGCTTGGGGCTGGTGACGATGCCGTCCTTGACGAGGGAGTCGAGGTTGACGGTGCTGCCGGCCTTCAGCTCATTGAGAGCTGCGACGTTCACGACGGTGAAGTGCTTGGGATTCACCAGCGGGAAGTGCTTCAGCTTCGGCACGCGTCTGTAGAGGGGCATCTGGCCACCCTCGAAACCGGGGCGGGTGGGACGGCCTGAACGCGACTTCTGGCCACGCATGCCGAAACCGCAGCTCGCACCCTGACCAGCCGCGATGCCGCGGCCTTTGCGCAGCTTGCGACGACGGGCGCCCTTGTTGGATTTCAGAGAATCGAGTCGAAGAGTCATGGGGAATCAGGAGTAGATCTGCTCGAGGGAGATCCCCCGTTCCTTGGCTGTCTCCTTGTGGGTGCGGAGACTGTCGAGCGCCACCATGGCGGCCCGAGCGTTGTTGAGGGGCGTCTTGCTGCCAAGACGCTTGGCCAGAACATTTTTGATGCCGGCAAGTTCGAGAACGGTGCGGATCGAGCCGCCCGCGATCACACCGGTACCCGGCGCTGCAGGGCGGATCAGGACGCTTGCAGCTCCGTCACGGCCGTTGGAGAGGGTCGGGATGGAGTTGTGGCGGGTCAGAGGCACTTTGACCAGGTGCTTCTTGCCGTCAGCGACGCCCTTGCGCACGGCGCCGATCACATCACCGGCCTTGCCGACGCCGACGCCGACCTGACCGCGCTCGTTTCCGACCACGACAATGGCCCTGAAGCTCATCTTCTTGCCGCCCTTGACGGTTTTGGACACGCGGCGGATCTGGACCACCCGCTCCTGCCATTCGGAGTCGCGCTCCTGATTGCGCCGGTCTCCGCGGCGTCCGCCTCGGCGGTCGCCGCGATCGCGGCCTCCACCGCCACCACGGCGCTGTTCCTGCTGGCCTTCAGCGGCCGCTGGAACATCTGCTGCCGACGGCACGTCGTTGGAGTTGGTCTGGGGGTTGGAATCGGTCATGTTGAGAGCAGGATCAGAACTGAAGGCCCGCTTCCCGGGCGGCGTCGGCGAGGGCTTTGACCCGGCCGTGGTACAGGTTGCCGCCGCGATCGAAGACCACCTGTTGGATGCCCTTGGCGAGGGCGCGCTTGGCCACCAGCTCACCTACGGCAACGGAGGCATTGCAGCTGTTGGCGTTGGCCTTGAGGCCGGTGCGCAGGTCCTTGTCGAGAGTGGACGCGGAGCAGAGGGTGCTCTGGGCGTCGTCGTCGATGACCTGGGCGTAGATGTGGCTGTTGGAGCGGAACACCGCCAAACGGGGACGTTCGGAGGTTCCTGTGAGGTGACGACGCAGGCGCCGGTGGCGCTTCTGTGTCTGTTGCTTGCGGGAGAGGATTGACATGGTGGGGAATGAGGAACGGTGTCTGGCCGTGGATTACTTCTTGCCTGACTTGCCTGCTTTGCGCAGAATCCACTCGCCCTCGTACCTGATCCCTTTGCCCTTGTAGGGCTCGGGAGGACGGATGGCGCGGATCTTGGCAGCTTCATTGCCCACCAGTTCCTTGTCGATGCCGGAGACGGTCACCTTGGTGTTGTTGTCAACCTTGAAGGTGATGCCTTCGGGGGCCTCCATTTCAACGGGGTGGCTGTAGCCGGCGTTGACGACGAGCGTTTTGCCCTTCACCTGGGCGCGGGAGCCGACGCCGATGATTTCCAGGCTTTTGCTGAACCCACTCTCCACACCAACGATCATGTTGGCGACCAGGGCTCTGCAGAGCCCGTGGCGTTCGCGGGAGGAGCGTTTGGTGCTTGTCGGAGCCACCACAATGGTGTTCTCCACCTGATTCACGCTCACCCCTTCCGGCAGTGTGCGCTTCAGTTCGCCCTTGGGCCCCTTCACAGTGACGGCCAGCCCGTTCAGGCTCACGGTCACCTTGTCGGGGATGGGGATGGGGGATTTACCGATACGAGACATGGTTGGGGCTCCGGATCAATAGACGTAGCAGAGCACTTCACCGCCGACGCCCTGTTTGCGGGCATCGCGGTCGCTCATCACACCCTTGGAGGTGGAGATGATCGCCACCCCCAGTCCACCGAGGACCTTGGGAAGTCCACGGGTGTTCTTGTAGATGCGCAGGCCTGGTTTGCTCACCCTCTGCATGGAGCGGATGGTGGGCTGGCGGTGCTTGCCGCTGTACTTCAGCTCCAGCACCAGATTGGTGTGGACGCCTTCGCCTTCCTCGCTGATCTCGGCGATGAAGCCTTCCTGCTGCAGCACTTTGGCGATGCTGCGGGACATGCGGGAAGCGGGCACTTTCGTGCTCTGGTGACGTTTCTCACTCGCATTGCGAATGCGGGTGAGCATGTCGGAAATAGGGTCGTGATTGGCCATGGTGGTTTCCGAGGAGGGCTCAGTTGCTGCGGAATGGCATTCCCATCTCGCGGAGGAGGGCCCGGCCCTCTTCATCCGTACGGGCAGTGGTCACGATGGTGATGTCCATGCCCCTGATGGCATCGATCTTGTCGAAGGAGATTTCAGGGAAGATGATCTGCTCTCTCACCCCCAGGGTGTAGTTGCCACGTCCGTCGAAACTCTTGGGACTGACACCGCGGAAGTCGCGGATGCGCGGCAGTGCCAGGTTGATCAGACGCTCGAGGAACGCATACATGCGATCGCCGCGCAGCGTCACGGCACAGCCGATCGGCATGCCCTGACGGATCTTGAAGCCGGCGATGGCTTTCTTGGCACGGGTCACCACCACTTTCTGGCCGGTGATCTGCGCCAGTTCGTTCACCGAAGCCTCAAGGGACTTGGCATTGGCGGCTGCTTCGCCGAGTCCCCGATTGACGGTGACTTTGACCACCTTGGGAACTTCGTGGACGTTGGAGAGACTGAGGTCTTTCAGCAGTTTCGGCTGAATGGTCTCCCGGTAGCGCTGTTTCAGTGACATGGCTGGGGGATGAAACTTCTGGGCTTGGTCAGAAGGCGGATCGGGGTGATCAGTCGATCACCTCTCCGGTTTTCTTGAGGCGGCGCTTCTTGCTGCCGTCCTTTTCGGTGATCAGCTCGACTCGGCTGGCCACTTTCTTGTCGTTGGAGTAGAGCATCACGTTGGAGGCATGCAGGGAGGCTTCCTCCGTGACGATCCGACCGCTCTCACCCTCCTGGGTGGGCTTCACGTGTCGGGTGCGCATGTTGACGCCCTGCACGATCACGCGGTTCTCATTGGGCAGGGTGCGCAGCACCTCTCCGGTCTTGCCCTTGTCCTTTCCGGTGATCACCTGAACGGTGTCACCCTTGCGCAGACGCATCTTGATGCGCTGCGTGGTGCCGGATTTCGAAGTTGCAGTTGCCATCTCAGATCACCTCCGGAGCGAGGGAGACGATTTTGGTGAAATTGCGGTCGCGTAGTTCACGGGCCACAGGACCGAAGACGCGGGTTCCCTTGGGGTTCTTGTCGTCGTTGATGATCACTGCCGCGTTGTCATCGAACCGGATGGAATTCCCGGTGTCGCGACGCAGAGTGGCTTTGGTGCGGACCACCACAGCCTTGACCACATCTGACTTCTTGACGCCCCTGTTGGGCATCGCGTCCTTGACGGCGGCAACGATCACATCACCCACGTGGGCGTAGCGACGGTTGGTTCCCAGCACGCGGATGCACTGGATGCGTTTGGCGCCGCTGTTGTCAGCGACGGTGAGGAAGGATTCCTGCTGGATCACTTGCTGACCTCCTCAGCCTTGGGGCTGTGGCTGAGAACCTCGGCAACAGCCCAGCGCTTGTGACGGCTGAGCGGGCGGGTTTCAGTGATGCGAACACGGTCCCCGACGCGAACACTGTTGTTCTCGTCGTGAGCCTTGTATCGGGTGGTGCGGCTCACCGTCTTCTTGTAGATGGGATGGGGGAAGCGGTTCTCCACCGCCACCACCACCGTTTTGTCCATCTTGTCGCTGACGACGGTGCCGACCCTTTCCTTGAGTGCCATGGGTATGAAGCGGAGGATCAGGAGGCGGTGGAGCTCTGGCGCTCCTTCTGCACCGTCAGCAGCTGGGCCAGCTTGATGCGGCTCTGCTTGAAGCGGTGGGTGTTGGCCAGCTGCCTGGTGGCCTGCTGGAAACGCAGATCGAACAGCTCGCGACGGAGGCCGTCGATCTGTTCGGTGATGTCTGCGTCGGAGAGCTGACGCAGCTCGGAAGCATTGGGACGGGCCATGGTCAGGACTCCACGGTGGCGGCAGCAGCGGCCGGTGCATCAGCACCGGAGGACTGCTCTTGTTCATCGCGGATGATGAACTTGGTCTTCACAGGGAGCTTGTACTGCGCGAGGCGCATGGCTTCCTTGGCGATTTCGGGGGTGATCTCATCACCACCCATCTCGAACAGGATCCTGCCGGGCTTGATCACCGCAACCCAGAATTCGGGGTTGCCCTTACCGGAACCCATCCGGGTTTCAGCAGGACGCATGGTGACCGGCTTGTCAGGGAAGATCCGGATCCAGATTTTGCCGCCACGCTTGACGTAGCGGGTCATGGCTCGGCGGCTGGCCTCGATCTGGCGCGAGGTGATCCAGCCGCACTCCTGGGCCTGCAGAGCGAACTGACCGAAGGCGATGGTGTTGCCACGGGTGGCGACACCGCGCATGCGGCCGCGCTGCTGCTTACGGAATTTGACGCGTTTTGGACTCAGCATGGTTCAGGCCTCCTGTTCACCCCTCGTTGGAGCGGTCTTCGAACTGTTGGGGCCTGCGACCGGCCCGACGCCGTGGGGTGGCCCCCACAGGCAGCTGCTGCTGGGCTTCATCACCCAACACCTCGCCCTTGAACACCCAGACCTTGATGCCCAGCACGCCGTAGGTGGTGCTGGCCACCTTGGTGGCGTAATCGATGTCCGCGCGCAGGGTGTGCAGGGGCACCCGCCCTTCACGCGTCCACTCGGTGCGAGCAATTTCGGCACCGTTGAGGCGTCCTGAAACCTGAATTTTCAGGCCAAGAACCCCCGCACGCTGTGCCCGTTGGACCGCCATGCGGATGGTGCGGCGAAAGGCGACACGCTTTTCAAGCTGCTGTGCGATGTATTCAGCGAGGAGGAATGCGTCAGCATCAACCCGCTCAACCTCAACCACGTTGATCCGCACCTGACGGCTCAGATCACCAACGGTTTTCTGGATTCCTGAGCGCAGCTCTTCAATGCCGCTTCCCTGACGACCCACCAACACCCCTGGGCGGGCGGTCTTCAGTTCCACTTCGAGCTGGTCGGCCTTGCGGGCGATCAGCACATCGCTGATCCCTGCGGAGCCGTATTTCTTGTGGATGAACCTGCGAATCCGATCATCCTCCTGGAGGAGGCTCGGATAACTCTTGCTGGGTGCGTACCAGCGGGACCGGTGCTCCTGGGTGATCCCCAGGCGTAAGCCGGTTGGATGGATTTTGTGTCCCATCAGTCGGTGTGCTCGGGGGTCAGGAGTCGGTCTGTGCTGCCACAGCAATGCTGATGTGGCAGGTCTGCTTCTTGATCGCGTAAGCGCGACCCTGGGCGCGGGGCCGATAGCGCTTCATGGAAGGACCCATGTCGGCGCTGGCCTGGGAGATCACCAGGGTCGAAGGGTCAAGGCCGAGATTGTGCTCGGCATTGGCCACTGCGGAACGCAGCACCTTGGTGATGGGCCCGGTGGATCGGTAGGGCATGAACTCGAGCATGATCAGCGCATCGCGATAGCTGCGTCCGCGGATCTGATCGAGCACCCTCCGCACCTTGGAGACGGAGCCGCGGATGAAGCGGCCGTGAGCCTGGGCGGTGGTCGCCGTAGGGGATGACGTGGTCATGGTCTCAGCGGCCTCCTTTCTTGTCTTTGATGTGGCCCTTGAAGGTGCGGGTGGGGGCGAATTCGCCCAGCTTGTGACCGACCATCTGCTCGGTCACGAAGACCGGAACGTGGGTCCTGCCGTTGTGAACGGCGATGGTGTGGCCGATCATCATCGGCAGGATCGTGGAGGCCCGAGACCACGTCTTGATCACCGATTTGTCATCGGCGGCATTCTGCTTTTCAACCTTGCGAAGAAGGCTGTCAGCGATGAAGGGGCCTTTTTTGAGTGAACGTCCCATGGAGGGTTAAGCGAACGGCAGAACAGTGAGGAACATCAGGAGTCGCGTCCGCCACGGCTCCGCTTGGACGTCTTGCGACGCTTCCGGAGGACGAACTTGTTACTGGGCTTGTTGCGCTTGCGGGTCTTGAGACCCAACGCGGGCTTGCCCCAGGGGGTCACCGGCCCTGAGCGGCCGATGGGGGCCCGACCCTCACCACCACCGTGAGGGTGGTCGCAGGGGTTCATCACACTGCCTCGAACCTGAGGACGACGGCCGAGCCAGCGGCGGCGTCCGGCTTTGCCCAGGCTGGTGTTGCGGATCTCAGAGTTGCCGACCTCGCCGAGGGTGGCGTAGCACTCACGCCGCACCAGGCGAACCTCGGTCGACGGCAGCTTGAGGGCCACGTAATCGCCTTCCTTGGCCATCACCTGAGCGCTGGCACCGGCGGTTCTCACCATCTGACCACCACGGCCTGCATAGAGCTCGACGCAGTGAACACTTGAGCCCAGGGGAACGGCCGACAGGGGCATGGCATTGCCGACCTCGATGGGTGCATCGGGTCCGGAGACCACGGTCTGACCGATGGAGACCCCTGCAGGCGCGAGGATGTAGCGCTTCTCGCCATCGGCGTAGAAGAGCAGCGCCAGTCGCGCGTTGCGATGCGGGTCGTAGTGGATGGCGGCGACCTTGGCGGGCACGCCGTGCTTGTTGCGACGGAAATCGACGATGCGGTACTGCCGTTTGTGCCCACCACCGCGGTGGCGGCAGGTGATGACACCGCGGTTGTTGCGGCCCTTGCGTCGGTGCTTGGACACCACCAAGGAACGCTCCGGCTTGCGGCCGGTGACCTCACTGAAGTCGGTGACCACCCGGGTGCGGGTTCCGGGGGTGTAGGGGCGGAAGGTACGGATTGCCATAACGATTCAGACCCCTCAGGACTCAGGGAAGAGTTGGATGGAGCTGCCCTCGGCAAGGCGCACCACGGCCTTCTTGACCTGCGCGCGTTTGCCGGCAAATCGGCCGACCCGACGGCTGCGGCGCGGGGGATTCATGGTGCTGATGCCGGTGACCTTGACATCGAACAGCTGCTCAACAGCAGCTTTGATATCCGGTTTGGCAGCTCGGTGATCCACCTCGAAGGTGTACTGGTTGAGTTCCAGTGCACGGGTGGCTTTTTCAGTGATCAAAGGCCTGCGGATCACATCCGCAAGGCGTCCGGTGAAGCGCTCAGTCATCTCCGTAGACCTCCTGGATGGTTGCGAGTGCCTCCTCGCCCAGCACCAAAGCGTTGGCGTGGAGCAGGTCGAAGACGTTGAGTTGATCGGCCGCGATCAACTTGACCTTTTCGAGATTGCGCACGGAGCGACGCACCACCTCGGATGGAGACGTGAGCACGATCAGCACCTTGGCATCGGCGGCGATGCCGAGACGACCGAGGGCATCGGTGATCTCGCGCGTCTTCGGAGCCTCGAGGGTCGCGCCGAAGTCCTTCACCACGGTGACGTCATCGATGCGGGCCATCAGCGCGGTGCGCAGGGCCAGACGGCGCTCCTTGCGATTCATCGCAAGGTTGTAGCTGCGGGGCTTGGGGCCGAAGACGATGCCACCGCCGGGCCGCAGCGGTGTGCGAATGGATCCCTGGCGGGCGCGACCGGTTCCCTTCTGCTTGTAGGGCTTGCGACCGCCACCACGCACTTCCGAACGGGTGAGGGTGCTGGCGGTGCCCTGACGGCTGTGGGCCTGCTGGCGGAGCACAGCACGGTGCATCAGATCGAGGGCGGTGGTCTCCTTGGCCACCTTCAGGTCGAGGGACGCCTTGCCGGCTTCCTTCCCCTGCCAGTCACGAACAACACAATTGGCCATCACTTACCTCCTTTGGCGGGCTTGGCACCCACGCGATTGGCGGGACGGATGTTCAACAACGATCCGGGTTTGCCTGGCACTGAGCCCTTGACCACCAGCAGGTTGCGGTCGCTGTCCACCTTGAGAATGGTGAGGGCGCGGGTGGTGGTTTTCTTGCCGCCGTAGCGGCCGGCCATGCGCTTGCCGGGGTAGATGCGTCCGGGTGTGGTGCCGGCGCCGGTTGACCCGGGCTCACGGTGATTCTTCGAACCGTGGGTCATCGGACCTCGGCTGAACCCGTGGCGCTTCTGATAACCAGCGAAGCCACGGCCCATGGTGTCGCCACTGACGTCCACCTTCTGGCCGGCTTCGAAGTCGCCGACGGTGATGGCGCCACCCAGCTCAAGACCGCTCAGGTCATCGACGCGGTATTCACGCAGGTGACGAAGCACTTCATCACCTGACTTGGCAAGGTGACCCTTGGCGGGCTTGTTGATCAGCTTCTCGCGGGTTTCCCCGAAGCCGATCTGAACGGCTTCATAGCCGTCGGTTTCTGTGGTTTTGAGTTGGGTGATCCGGCAAGGTCCCGCCTCGATCAAGGTGACCGGGACGGCTTTGCCTTGCTCGTCGAAGAACTGGGACATACCCAGCTTCTTCCCAAGGATGCCGATGGACATGGGAGGTAATGACGCCAGCGTGGACAACCCCTGTTTCCGTGGCAGAAGCCCAGGAAACATTGGCCTTGATGGGCGCTGATCGGAATGACGCAGTCATGGCCGGATTGGAAAACGAAAATCGTTTTCGTCGTCCGGATTGGGGCTAGCGAGCGAATCAGCTGGCTGGGACTTGCCCGACTGTCAGGTCGGTAGTTTCCCGGCAGCGCAACAATCGAAATCGCTGAGCTGCTCTGGCCTGGGGATCCGGCGCACACGCCGGACCTGCTCTTGGAACTGGAGGCCCGGCTAGCGGACGGGCACAGATCGTCAGAGCAAACAAAGACACTACATCACAGCCTCCCCGACCCCTTAGACCGGATCAGCTGCCAGACTTGTTGCATCTGGATTGTTTCCATGCCGCTGCTGCTTTCAGGCCGGGGCTTCCGCCGTGAACTGGAATCCGCCGGTGTGATGGCGGTGCATGCACCCCTTGAGGGTGGCGCGGAAACGCGGTTGCTGAGACGTCTGCGTGCCGCCGGCTATCGCACGCAGATCACCTCGGCCCGTGGTCTCGGCGATCCGGAGGTCTTTCTTTTTCAGAAGCACGGTGTGCGGCCTCCACACCTGGGCCATCAAAGCGTGGGCCGCGGCGCGGCGGTCGGGGAGGTGCAGGAGGTGATGCCTCAGCTGGGCGAACTTCTGCTCGGAGACAAGCCGGTGGTCCTCTGGTTGCTGGAGGGGCAGGTCCTCTCTCGATCCGAGTTGCTGTCCCTCTGCGACCTCTGCAGGCGTGAGCCCAGGCTCAAGGTTGTCGTTGAGATGGGTGGAGCCAGAAGTCTTCGCTGGCAGCCGCTGACCCGGCTGCTCGGAGCCTGAACGCCATCGCTCTGCCGGTCACCGGCATCCCTCCGGCCGGTGATGCAGCTCTGCAGCAGGGGCGGTGGGTCAAGCTGATCTGCGGCGCCAGCAATCAGGATCTGGCGGCAGTGGCCGATCTGTGCGCTGTGTACGCCGTCGCCGGTGTGCATTGTGTGGATGTTGCGGCGGACCCTGCCGTGGTCCATGCCGCCCGCATGGGGCTTGACTGGGCCCAGGACCGCATGGGGCATTCCCCCTGGCTGATGGTCAGTGTCAGTGACGGGCGGGATGCCCATTTCCGCAAGGCGGTTTTCGACCCATCGCGCTGCCCGCCCGAGTGTCCGCGTCCCTGTGAGAAGGTCTGTCCGGCCGATGCCATCCATCCAGGCCCAGGCGTTGACCCCGGTCGTTGCTATGGCTGCGGCCGCTGTCTGCCGGCCTGCCCTCTCGGCCTGATCGACACGTCAGATCATCGGATCGGCCTGGAGGATCTGGCCCGGGTGCTGGCCGAGCTGCGGCCGGATGCGCTGGAGATCCACACCGCACCAGGCCGCATCGAGGCATTTCGACAAACCCTTGACCAGGTCGTTGCGGCGTCTGTGCCGTTGCGTCGTCTGGCGGTGAGCTGCGGTCTTGAGGGGCATGGGCTTCGTTCCGAGGATCTGGTCCGGGAGCTCTGGGGACGGCATGAGGCACTGCGACGGTGTGGATTCAGACCCTTGTGGCAACTGGATGGTCGACCGATGAGCGGCGATGTCGGTGCCGGCACTGCACGTGCTGCACTTCGGCTCTGGCAGCAGGTGCGAACCAGCGCGCCTCCGGGACCACTGCAACTGGCGGGAGGCACCAATGGCGCCACGATCGGCCTGTTGGAGGGCCTGGGTTTGTCGCGCTCCAGTGGTCCTGCCGGCGTGGCCTTCGGAGGCATGGCCCGTGCTCTCATGCAACCGCTCCTGCAGGAGGCCGAGGCGCGTCAGAGCACCCTTCGCGACTGGCCCATGGGCTGGGAAAAGGCACTCGCCCTGGCCCGTGAGCTTGTGCTCCCCTGGCTTTCGCGCCCCTGAGCTGCCCCGCACAGGGGCTCTGTCCTGCTAGAAGGCAGTCATGGCCTGAAGACCACCGGGGCCAGGGCCATGAGTACCGAGCGCATCACCGATGATCTGCAGCGTCTGCTGGCGTTGCTGCCGACCCCGGTTCAAGAGGCCCTTGAACCCTCTGATCGACGCGATCAGCTGCTTGAAGTGGTGCTGGATCTCGGCCGGGTGCCTGAAGCCCGTTATCCAGGCAGGTCGCTGGAGCTCGGGCATCACTGCCTCGAGCGCAGCGATCTTCTGGAGATGGTGAACCGCCTGGGTCAGTTCGGCGCCGACAATCGTGCGGGGATCGAGCGCACGCTTCATCGCATCAGTGCCATCCGCAATCGACGTGGAGAGGTTGTCGGTCTCACCTGCAGGGTGGGTCGTGCCGTGTTCGGCACGGTCGCCATGGTGCGTGATCTTCTCGACACCGGTGAGTCGCTGCTGTTGATGGGACGCCCGGGCGTCGGCAAGACCACCGCCCTCAGAGAGATTGCCCGGGTGCTTGCCGATGACCTGCAGAAACGGGTGGTCGTGATCGACACCAGCAATGAAATCGCCGGGGACGGAGATATCCCCCATCCCGCCATCGGCCGGGCCAGGCGGATGCAGGTGGCCCGACCGGAACTTCAGCATCAGGTGATGATCGAGGCCGTGGAAAACCACATGCCGGAGGTCATCGTCATTGATGAGATCGGCACTGAGCTTGAGGCATTGGCAGCGCGCACGATCGCTGAGAGGGGCGTGATGCTGGTGGCCACTGCCCATGGCAACGCGCTCGCCAACCTGATCAAGAACCCGACCCTCTGCGATCTGGTGGGTGGCATCGAGTCCGTGACCCTCGGAGACGAGGAGGCCCGGCGGCGGCGCAGTCAGAAAACCGTTCTGGAACGCGCCGCAGAGCCCACCTTTCCGCTTGCGGTGGAGATGCACAGTCGCCATCGCTGGGCGGTGCATGACGACGTCGGGCGCACGGTTGATCAGCTGCTGAGAGGGCTGAGCCCCAGGCCCCAGGAACGTGAGCTGATGGAGAACGGCGCTGTGCGCCTCGTTGAGACAGCGCCAACGATGCCGAAGCCCCCGCAGCGTCGGTCGAACCTCGCCGTGCTTCCCACCCCGGACCCTGCGCGTGTCGGCTCCCGGACGACTGGGCCCGGGGGCGATGCGGCGTTGCAGTCATCGCGCTCCGGCGACGCGGTTGCGTCCCCAACGGAGGGGGCGTCCCGGTCTGCTCAGCTGCAGGTGCTGTGCTGCGGTCTCAGTCGCCAGCGTCTTGAGGAGGCCGTTCGCTGCCATGGATGGCCGGTGAACGCAGTGGAGGATTTGGCAGATGCCGATGTGCTTCTCAGCGTCCGTCAGGGGCTCGGGCGTCACCCCTCGCTTCGGCGCCAGGCGCGTGAGGCCGGCGTGCCGATCCTGGTGATCAAATCCGATTCCCTCCCTCAGGTGGAGCGTGCGCTTGAACGGCTGCTCAGCCGTCGTCACCAGCCTGAGGATCGCCGGGAGTCCTCCGATGCGTCGGGTTCTCCTGATCGGGGTGACGCCCTTGCGGCGCTGGAGGAATGTCGCCTGGCGGTGGAACAGGTGGTGATGCCTGAGGGCCGCCCCGTGGAGCTGCTGCCCCGGGATGAGACCGTGCTGCTGATGCAGGCTGATCTGGTGGCCCGTTACAGCCTCCGCAGTGATGTCTATGGTTCCAGCGATCAACGTCGACTGAGGGTTTTTCCCCCCTGAACGACAAACAGTTGGCCACGATGGATTGACGAAGGTCACTCCGCTGTGGGTAACTGTTTGTGCACCAGAGCTGACCTCCGCAGGGAGTCTCAACCCTGGAGTCAATGGGCCGTCGCCAAGTGGTAAGGCAGCGGGTTTTGGTCCCGCCATTCCTAGGTTCGAATCCTAGCGGCCCAGTTTTTCCGGATCACCGGCGTTGCCCCCCAACCTCCTGGTCTTTGATTTCGACGGGGTGATCGTTGACGGGATGAGCGAGTACTGGTGGAGTGCTAGGCGTTCATGCCAGACGCTGCGTCCGGGCATCGATCTCCCCCAGGAGACGCCTGAGCGCTTTCGGCAGCTCAGACCCTGGATTCACCACGGCTGGGAGATGGTGTTGATCGCAGCCCTGCTCTCCGAGCCTGACGGCCCCCTTGATCGGGTTGGACTCTCCGGCTTTGTGCGCGATTACAGCGCGCACTGTGAAGCGGCACTGGCGCGTTTCGGGTGGGATCCGGCACTGCTGCAACAAACCCTCGAGTCGGTTCGCGCCGATGCCGTTCAGGCCGACCGTGGGGCCTGGCTGGCCCTTCATCAGCCCTATCCGGGCGTGGTGGAGCGGCTGGCGGCTTTCACCGCCGAAGGGCTTGCCTGGTCCGTGCTCACCACCAAGGGGCGGGACTTCACCGCCGAGCTGCTCTCCGCCATGGGGCTGACCCCCGCACGTCTCGACGGTCATGAGTCGGGTCCGAAGCCCCAGGTGCTGTTGCGCCTCGCACGCGAGTGGACCCTGAGTGGTTTTGTGGAGGACCGCCGCCCCACGCTGGAAACCGTTCGATCAACGCCTGGACTGGAACATCTGCCCTGTTGGCTCGTCAGCTGGGGCTATCTGCGACCGACGGATGGCGAAGGCCTGCCCGATGGCGTGCGGCTGCTCAGTGCTGAATGCTTCGCATCCCCCTTGGCGGAGTGGCCCTGATTCGATAACGTACATCTGTACTACGTGAGACAGATGGCCCGAGTCGGGGCACTGGATGGTTTGTCCAGTCTCTGAATTCGCCGGGTCGGCGGTTTGTCCGCCGTCCCGCTCAGCTGCCTGCGGCGTCCTTCTGCTCCTTAACTGTTTCAGCCATGCCAGCCGACGTGAAAGCCACCCAGTCCTCCAGTGGAGATCTCCGCCCCGGTGAGCGCGACAAGGCGCTCAACCTCGTGCTCGGTCAGATCGAGCGCAATTTCGGAAAGGGATCGATCATGCGTCTCGGGGATGCATCCCGGATGCGGGTGGAAACGATCTCCACCGGTGCGCTCACGCTTGATCTCGCTCTGGGCGGCGGATACCCCAAGGGACGTGTCGTTGAGGTCTACGGGCCCGAGAGTTCCGGCAAAACCACTCTGACCCTGCACGCCATCGCCGAGGTTCAGCGTCGGGGTGGGGTGGCGGCCTTCGTGGATGCCGAGCATGCGCTCGACCCCGTCTATGCGGCGTCCCTGGGTGTGGACATCGAGAATCTGCTCGTGTCCCAGCCCGACACTGGGGAGATGGCGCTGGAGATTGTGGATCAGCTGGTGCGTTCCGCCGCTGTTGACATCGTGGTGGTCGACTCGGTCGCCGCGCTCACGCCCAGGGCGGAGATCGAAGGTGAGATGGGTGATCTGGCTGTCGGCAGTCAGGCCCGTCTGATGAGCCAGGCAATGCGCAAGATCACCGGCAACATCGGCAAGTCCGGCTGCACGGTGATTTTCCTCAATCAGCTGCGTCTCAAGATCGGTGTGACCTACGGCAATCCTGAGACCACCACGGGTGGTAACGCGCTCAAGTTCTATGC
>Ga0160422_10000953_pt1 | contig 17880 bp, 15 predicted proteins | sample Fk160mmetaG_FD_108192 | JGI IMG/M metagenome (GOLD analysis project Ga0160422, IMG submission 108192) | Marine microbial communities from the Central Pacific Ocean - Fk160115 60m metaG | ecosystem: Environmental > Aquatic > Marine > Oceanic > Photic zone | place: The Central Pacific Ocean... | reverse complement strand
TTTTAAATTAATAAGTTTTCTTGCTGGTAAAATTTCAAAAGAATTAAAATTAGATTTTAATAGAGAAATTAAATATTTGGAAACTATTTCAGGATCAATATTTTCAAAATCATCTAAGGAATAGTTATCATCAAAATAAGAAATGTAAATTGAGTAATTTTCAGAATTATAATAATGATTTAATTTTTCATCTACTTGAGAAAGTAAAGGAAAAGTTGAAAATGACAGAAAAATAAATATTATTAATTTCATTTATAAAATATTTTATAAATCAATTCAGCCATTAAGGATTGGTTACTTGATTTAATTTGTTTTAGTCCTTTAGAAATTAAATCTAGATCTCTGATAAAATTTATGATAATAAACAGTTCTTTTAAATTATAGTTTTGATTTGCTTTTACGTATGATCTAGCTACATAAGGATGAACGGATATTACAGATGATATATTATTCGCATCAGTTAAATTTTTAGATTTGACAACCAATAATTTTGAAAAAAAATTATACATATAAATAATTAATTGTTGAATCGGATATTTCTTTTCATTTGATATAAAATATTTAATTATTTTACTGCATTTAATTGAGTTTCTATCTACTAAACTGTCTTGAAATTCAAATAGATTATATTCTCTATTAATTCCTATGTATTTAATTATATCTTCTTTGGTTATATTATTATTATCAACATTTGAATAAATTTTTGATAATCCATTATCAATCTTTTCTAAATTATTTCCAATATTTTCAATTATAATAAATAATCCTTCATCTGATATTGAGTAATTGTTTTTTTTAACCTGAGATTTTATCCAAGCAGGTAATTGATTGTCATATATTTTATTTTCTTTAGAGCTTGAATCTAAAATAGATGAAAAATTTTCGAATGCCTTAAACAGTTTAGATCTTTTATCAATAGTCTTATTATTTAAACAGAATATTAATGTAGATGTTGGATTTATATTATTAAAATAATTTATTAAAACATCATTTTTTTTTTCATTATTTCTCTTAAATATGTCAAGCTCCTGTGATTCCTTGATAAGAATTAATTTTCTATCAGACATCATAGGAAAACTTTTACAAGAATTGATAACATTTTCAATTGAAGTGTCTCTACCATAAAGAATTTCTAAATTAAATCCTTTATGCTGATCTTCAATAAAATTATTTTCAAAAAATGATGATATTTTTTTAATAAAAAATGTCTCCTCACCCATTAAAAGATAAATTTTAGAAAATTTATCTTCACTCAAATCTTTAGTAATTTGATTATAACTCTGAATCATTAGATTATTTCATAAAAGTAATTAGTTTTTTAATAATATTGTATGTTATTAATTATTAAAAAAAGATATAATGAAAAATTTTGTAGAGGAACTTAAATGGAGAGGTTTAATTCATGACATTACACCATCTACAGAAGAATTTTTACTTAATAACTCATCATCAGGATATATTGGTTTTGATCCAACTGCAGATTCACTTCATATTGGAAATTTAGTACAGATAATGACATTAGTTCATTTTCAAAAATGTGGACATAAGCCTATAATATTAATTGGAGGAGCAACTGGAATGATTGGAGATCCATCTGGAAAATCAAAAGAAAGAAAATTTTTAGATGAAAAAACATTAATTGATAATCAAAATAAAATAAGATCTCAGTTTGAAAAGTTTCTAGACTTTTCTGGGAATAATTCAGCCAGCATAGTTAATAATAAAACTTGGTTTGAAAATTTTAATTTACTTGAGTTTTTAAGAAATGTTGGAAAACACATATCTGTAAATTACATGATGGCAAAAGATTCAGTGAAAAATAGACTTGAAACAGGTATTTCATTTACTGAGTTTTCTTATCAGCTTATTCAAGGTTATGATTTTTATTGGTTATGGAAGAATAAAGACGTAAAAATTCAATTTGGCGGATCTGATCAATGGGGAAATATACTTACTGGAAATGAACTTATAAGAAGATTAGAAGGAGGTGAATCCTATGCACTTACTACACCATTAATTACTAAATCTGATGGTGGAAAATTTGGTAAAACAGAGGATGGAAATGTTTGGTTAGATGAAAATAAAACAAGCCCTTATAAATTTTATCAGTTTTGGATTAATGTATCTGATGAGGATGCAAAAGTTTTTATTAAAATTTTTACTCAGAAAAGTAATAATGAAATTAAAAAATTAATCGTAAATCATGATAAAGAACCTCATTTAAGAATTATTCAAAACGCTTTGGCTGAAGAAATAACCGAAATTGTTCATGATAAAGAAAAGCTTAATATTGCAAAATCAACCTCTAGTGTTCTATTTGGTAAATTTTTAAAAGAAGATTTTGATAATTTAGAAGAAAAAGTGATGGAATCGCTTTCTACTGCAGTACCATGTGTTATAATAAAAAGAGATAATTTGTTAAATGATTTTAAAACTATCTTAACAGAATCAACAAATTTTGAAATTTTTAAATCAAAATCAGAACTTGTAAGAATGATTAAAAATAATGGTTTGAGTATTAATAAGAATAAAATAAATAATGAAGATTATATAATTTCCGATAACCTAAAATTCAATAAATATCTTCTTTTACAGAAGGGTAAAAAAAATTATACTTTTATTATTGTCGAATAAACTTATATTTGTGGTAAAATTCAATCAATTATGCAAAATTCAAAATTAGTTTCTGTTATTATTTTCTTACTTTTTGGTCTAACAATCCTTTTTTCATTTGCTTCTAGCATATTTTATGTTGTAGAGTCAACCGAAAGGGCCGTGATATTTTATAAATTCGGTCAGGGATTAGACAAAAAAAATGTTATTCAACCCGGTTTTAATTTCAAAGCTCCGTGGAATGATTTATATAAGTTTGATATTACTGATAACCTTGTAGAGGAAACAATCGATGTTTTAGACGGTAGTGGTTTAAGTATTAATGTAGATGTTACAATGAATTTCCATCTTAGATATGATAGTGTTGGTGAAATTTATGAAACATATCAATTTGATTATTTAAGAAGATTAGTAAGACCTGTATTTAGATCTACTGTTAGAGATGTTATGGGAAGATATACTGCTGAAGAAATTTATTCAACCAAAAGAGCTGAAGTAGAAAATCTAATAGAAGAAGAAGCCAGTGAAGTTCTACTTCAACCTGGTAATAATATTGTAATGAAATCTTTACTAATAAGATCAATAACTTTACCAGCTCAAATTAAGACTGCAATTGAAAATAAATTACAACAAGAGCAAGAAGCGCTAGCTTATCAGTATAGATTAGAAAGAGAAAAAAGTGAGGCAGAGAGAAAAAGAATTGAAGCAAAAGGAGAAGCTGATGCTAATAGAATTGTAAGTAATAGTTTAACTCCAAACCTTCTTAAAATGAGAGGAATTGAAGCTACAAGTAGATTGGCTGAATCTCAAAATTCTAAGGTTGTAGTTGTTGGAAGTGGAAAAGATGGACTTCCTATTATTTTAGGGGGTAATAATTAAAAAATGAGTGAGTCAGCATCATTAAATTTTAACGGTAAAGAAATTAAATTACCAATATTAACTGGATCAGAAAATGAAAAATCAATTGATATTTCAAAAATCAGATCTGAAACTGGGCTGATAACTTTAGATAAAGGTTTTAAAAATACTGGATCTACAACAAGTAATATCACATATTTAGATGGAGAAAAAGGTATTTTAAGACATAGAGGTTACTCTATTGAGGAATTAGCTGCCAAATCAACTTTCACTGAAGTTTGTTATCTATTAATTTATGGTGAATTACCTACAAAAATTGAATTAGATAATTTTGAAAATACAATAAGAATTCACACTCTTGTTCATGAAGACTTTAAAATAATTTTAGAAGGCTATCCTTCAAAAGCCCATCCAATGGGAATATTATCTTCTTTAATAACAAGTTTAACTGCATTTTATCCTGAATCTTTAGATCCTAATAGATCAAAAGAGTTAGTTGATTTAAGTATTGCTAGAATTTTAGGGAAGTTTCCAACGTTTGCAGCATGGTCCTTCAAAAAAAGAAATGGTCACCCAATAATTTATCCAGATAATAGTTTAGACTATTGCTCGAATTTTTTAAAGATGATGTTTGAATTACCATCTGAGTCATATGTACAAAATTCTGTTATTACTGATGCATTAAATAAATTATTAATTCTTCATGCAGACCATGAACAAAACTGTTCTACTTCAACCGTTAGAATAGTAGGTTCAGCTCAATCAAGTATCTACCCTTCTATTTCTGCTGGAATTAACGCCCTATGGGGTCCATTGCATGGTGGTGCTAACCAGGCCGTTATAGAAATGCTTGATTCAATTATAAGGGATGGAAATAATATAGATAAATATATTAAAAAGGCTAAAGATAAAAATGATCCTTTTAGATTAATGGGTTTTGGACACAGAGTCTATAAAAATTTTGATCCTAGAGCAAAAATTATTAAAAAAGCTGCTGATAATGTATTAGAGAAACTTGGTGTTAGTGACCCAGTTCTAGATCTAGCAAAACAACTTGAAAAAATAGCACTTGAAGATCAATATTTTGTTGATAAAAAATTATATCCTAATGTAGACTTCTACAGTGGTATCATTTATCGTGCCCTTGGATTTCCGCCTGAAATGTTTACAGTTATGTTTGCTTTTGGGAGATTACCTGGTTGGATTGCTCAATGGAAAGAAATGAGAGAAAATAAAGAACCTCTTGGAAGACCAAGGCAAATTTATACTGGTGAAAAAAAGAGAAGCTATACTGATATAGCAAAAAGATAATTAATATTTTCTATCTAATATCTCCTTCATAATTATTGCTTCTTTTAATGACTTTTTATTTTTTAATTTTTTTGATAAAGTTATTCCTTTTGGTTTTTTGTTGATTCCCCTTTTTCTGCTAAAAGATGTTTCTTTTTTATTTAATTTATCCTTAACAATTGGGTCTTTCTTAGCTTTCTCAGCTTTCTCATCTTTAACTTCAATTATTTTTTCATCACTTTCTAACTCTATATTCTCATCAATTTTTTGATCTATTTTATTATCATCATTAATTTCTTGAAATGCTGTTTTAAATATTTTATCAATTGATAGATCGTTAGTATTATTAGGTTGTTTTTCAATTGTATTGGGTTGTTTTTCTTGTGTTTTTTTCTTCTTATTAAAATAGTTTGATAACCATGCAATTAGTGCAAATATTAAAGGACCTATAAATTCAGCAAAATCAGAAAAATCCATTGTTATATTATTATATTTAGGTCAAAAATAAATGATAATTATTTAATGCGATTAAATAAATTAGAAATTAAAGGTTTTAAAAGCTTTGGAGATAAAACTACCATAAATTTTGATAGTGGAGTAACTGGAATTGTAGGTCCTAATGGCTGTGGTAAATCAAATGTCGTAGATGCAATAAGGTGGGTTCTTGGTGAACAAAAAACAAGTTTATTAAGATCTGATAAAATGGAAAATATTATCTTTAATGGATCTAAATCTAGAAAAAAATTACAATTAGCAGAAGTATCAATATCATTTGACAATACAAAAAATTTAATTCCTACAGAATATTCAAATGTTACAATAACTCGAAAATATTTTAGATCAGGAGACAGTGAGTATTTCCTTAATGATGTCAAATGCAGGCTTAAGGATATCACTAATCTCTTTTTAGATACTGGAATTTCTTCTAATAATTATGCAATCATTGAATTATCAATGGTAGATAATATTTTAAATGATAAGGATAACTCTAGATTACATTTATTCGAAGAAGCTGCTGGGATATCAAAATTTAGAAAGAGAAAAAAAGAGACATTAAATAAGATAAAACAAACTGAACAAGATTTAGATAGAGTTGAAGATTTAGTTTACGAAATTGAGAAAAACTTAAGATCATTAAAAAGACAGGCAAAGCAAACTGAGAAATATTACAGATTTAAAGAAGAATATAAACTAATAAGTATAAATGTTGCGCTAGAAATTTCTAAAAAAACAAGAGATGTTCTTAAAGAGAATAAAGAAAAATTAATAAAAATTGAAAATGAAAACACAAAAGTTATATCTGATTTAGCAAAAAAGAACTCAAAGTTAGAAGCTGCTAAATCTTCTTTAATCCCTTATGAAAAAAAACTTATACGTTTTCAGAAAAATTTGAATTCTGTACTTGAAAAAATTAGAAACTTTGAGGAGTCTAAAAGAATGAAATCTCAAAAAGCTAAAATGTTAATTGAAAAAATAGAAGACTTGAGGGAAAGAATTAAATACGATACTGAAAGTAATAAAAGATCAGAGTTTTCAATATCAAGTATTCAAAAAGAGATTTCAAAAAATGAAGATCAACTTAATAACATCATAAAAAAATTAAAAAAAACAAAAAAAGATTATAAAAAGTATGAAGAAGAACTACAGGATAAAAATGTAAAGATTACTGATATAAAAGAGGTAGAAGATCAATTTAGAGAATTAAATTATAATCTTGAATCAATATCAAATAAAAGAAATCAAGTTGAAAGTTTATTGTCCTTAGAAAATATCGATAAAAATTCAATAATTGAAAAGATAAAATCTATTGATAAAGAAGTTGAAGAATTAAAAAAAGGATTTTATGTAATCGAAAATCTCTTCAAAAAAGAGAATAAAGAAATTATTAGAATTAACAAATTATTTACTGAAAAGTCAAAAGATTTATCAAATGATGAAATAACCTATAATTCATTAAAAAGTAATGTAGAATCACTAAAAAGAGAAATAGAATATAAAAATGCCACTTATGAGTCAAATAAGAAAAGAATAAATGAAAACATTAAAAATTTAGATATTTCTGAAAAAGAGGTTGTTAAAATTGACTCTGATTCGGATTCAAATGATAATTCATTAATTAAATTATATGATCAAAAAAATAAATCTGAGAAAGATTTAGAAAAATTTGAAGATGAATACTATAAATTAAAATCTACAATTAATTTAGATGATTCATCAATAAAAGAGCTTCAAAATAAAAAAGATATAAATATTAATATTATTGATGAATTAAAATCAAACATACACAATAACGAAATAGAATTAAACTCTGTTGAACAAAGAATATCAATTGAATTTGATCTAGAATTGAAAAAATGTAAGGCAGATAAAAATTTCTTTGATCAGAAAAGTGTTGAAAAATTCACTGAAAGAAGGGATAAACTTAAAGAAAAAATTGAAAAAATTGGTCAGATAAATCCATTAGCTATGGAGGCTTACAATGAAATTAAAGAAAGACATGATTTTATCAATAAAGAAAGAGATGATTTATTAGAAGCTAAAGATTCACTTTTGAAAACAATTGATGAAATTGATATTGTAGCAAAAGAATCATTTTTATCATCTTTTGATAAAATCAAAAATAATTTTAAAACCGTTTTTAGATCTTTATTTACAAATGATGATGATTGTGACTTAGTTATAAATGATGAAGATAATCCACTAGAGTCATCTATTGAAATAATGGCAAAACCAAAAGGAAAGAAACCACTAACTATTAATCAACTTTCAGGTGGCGAGAAGACATTAACAGCTACTTCATTACTTTTTGCAATATATCTTCTTAAACCAGCTCCATTTTGTGTATTTGATGAAGTTGATGCTCCTCTTGATGATGCTAATATTGATAAATTCAATAAAATTGTGAATAAATTTTCTAATTCCTCACAATTTATTATAGTTACTCATAATAAAAGAACAATGAATAATGCAGATATAATTTACGGAATTACCATGCCTGAGCAAGGTGTGTCTAAAGTGGTTCCAGTAGATTTAAGAAACTTAAATGTATAATATGAAAAATGACGAAAAATCAGTAATAGGAGGTGAATTTCTTCTAAATGATACTGACTCAAAAAATGTGTTCACAATGGAAGATTTTGATTCTGATCAGAGAATGATGGCAGAATCATGTATAGATTTTTTAGAAAGAGAAATAATTCCTCTAACAGATAAAATTGATAGTAAAAATCATCCAGAACTAATGCCTAATTTATTAAAAAAATCTGGAGAATTAGGTTTGCTTGGATTATCAATTGCAGAGGAATATGGTGGTATGAACATGAGTTTTAATACAAGTATGTTAATTGCTGATATTGTTGGAATTACTGGCTCATATTCAACTGCATATGGAGCTCATACTGGTATAGCTACTCTTCCTCTAAAATATTATGGAAATGATGATCAAAAAGAAAAATTTTTAAAGGGGTTAGTTTCAGGTGATATTAAAGGTGCATATTGTTTAACTGAACCTGATTCAGGTTCTGATGCAAACTCTGGTAAATCAAAAGCTAAACTTAATTCAGATAAATCTAAATATATCATTAATGGTCAAAAAATGTGGATATCTAATGGTGGTTTTGCTGATCTTTTTATTGTTTTTGCAAAAATTGATAATGATAAAAATCTAACAGCTTTTCTAATTGAAAAAACTAGAGATGGAATCACTATGAATCCAGAGGAAGAAAAACTAGGAATAAAAGGATCTTCGACACGTCAAATATTTTTTAATGATGTAGAAATACCTGTTCAAAATATGTTAGGTGAAAGAGAAGGTGGTTTTAAAATTGCATTAAATGTGCTTAATATAGGAAGAATTAAATTGGGTGCAGGAGTTTTGGGTGGTTGTAGAGGCATTATTGATAATTCAATTAAATATTCTCAAGAAAGAATTCAATTTAATGTTCCTATAGCGTCTTTTGGAGCAATTAAACAAAAACTTGCTAAAATGGTAGTTCAAACATTCAGTTGTGAGTCAATATGTTATAGAGCAGGCGATGATATTGAAAAAAAAATAATTGAACTTCAAAATGATGGAAAGGAATTAAATGATTCAGAATTAGAAGCTATAGAACTATTTTCTGTTGAATGTGCTATTTCAAAAATATACGGCTCAGAAATATTGGACTTTGTTGTTGACGAAGGCCTACAAATATATGGTGGTATGGGTTTTTCAGAAGATGCACCAATGGCAAGACCATACAGAGACGCTAGAATTTCTAGAATATATGAAGGAACAAATGAGATAAATAGAATGTTGATTGTTGGTACCCTATTGAAAAGATCATTAAAAAAGGAAATTAATTTATTAGAAGAAGCTATGAAGCTTATAAATTCTAACAAAATAGAATCATGTATTTATGATGAAAACAAACATTTTAAATCTACATATGATTTAATTTCGAATCTTAAAAAGTGTCTTCTTTATATATTAGGTAAATGCGCAATGCATTTTGGAGATAAAATTAAATCAGAGCAAGAAGTTATGATGAATTTAGCTAATATGATAATATCAATTTATGTTATAGAATCAACTATAAAGAGATGTGAAAAAGTTTATAATTCAACAAAAAATGAAATTTTAATTGATATTTCAAAATCATCTATTTATTATAATTTATCATCATTTAGAAATAATGCGATTGAATCTATAATTTGTTTTATGGAAGAAAATAATCAAGATAATACTGAAAAATTAATTGAATCAGCAATTAATTTCAAAAGATTTAATATTAAAAATATTAACAGAAATATTGCAGATTATTTTCTTGAAAAGAAAAATTATAAAATATTTAATAATTTTTCATGAAAAGAGGATCATTTAATTCTAGACTAGGTTTTATATTAGCTGCGTCAGGTTCCGCTGTTGGCTTAGGTAATATTTGGAAGTTTCCATTTGAAGTAAGTAATGGAGGAGGTGCGGCATTTCTATTAATGTATCTCTTTTTCTGTTTCATTTTATGTTTTCCTGTTATTGTATCCGAAATAGCTATTGGTAGGAATACAAAAAAAAATGCTATTGGTGCATTTAATGAAATGGGTAAAAGAAAATGGAACTTTATTGGAAAAATGGGAGTTCTCTGTGGGGTGTTAATATTATCTTTTTATACTATAGTAGCTGGCTGGGTATTAGGATACGTATTTGAAATGATTACAGGTAACTTTTCAATAGCTGATAATTTTGGAAATTATGTAAATAATACAACAAGTGTTTTACTATATGCAGTTTTATTTATGTTTCTTACTGCATTGATAGTTTCAAGAGGTGTAGAAAAAGGCATTGAAAAAGCTGCAAAAATATTAATGCCATCATTAATCTTTATTATACTTTCTTTAATAGTTTACGCTTTAACATTACCTAATTCAATTGATGGCATAATTTTTTATTTGGTTCCTGATTTTTCACAAATTAATCTAACTGTTGCAGGTAATGCTTTAGGACAAGCTTTTTTCTCATTATCACTAGGAATGGGAATGCTTATTACTTATGGAAGCTATATTGATGATAAGAATAATATAATTAGTTCTGCAACATTAATAACATTAACTGATGTCGGGATTGCTTTTCTAGCAGGTTTAATTATTTTTCCATTTGTATTTTCCTCTGGAATTGAAACAGAAGGTGGTCCAGGTTTAATTTTTCAAGTTTTTCCGCAGATTTTTGAAAATTTAGGTGATATTACTGGAATTATTGTTGGATCAACCTTTTTTATATTATTATCATTTGCTGCTATTACTTCTACAGTTTCATTATTAGAAGTACCTGTAAGTTATCTTGTTGATGAATATAAGATTGAAAGAAAATTTTCAGTTTGGATTGTTGCATTAGTTATACTTTTAATAGGTATACCTTCTGCATATTCACAAGGAAAAAGTGAGCTATTTACTAATTTTATTACATATTTTGGTGCTGATAAGCCTATTGATTTCATGCAGTTTATAATTGATGTCTCAAATGATACTCTACTACCATTTGGTGGTTTTCTAATTACTATATATGTAGCATATGTTTGGAAAAAAAATAACTTAAGCGATGAAATTTCAAAAGGTAACCCATATTATAAGGGTTCATTTATGGAAAAATATATTAACTTTTCTGTTACTTTTATTTGTCCTTTAATCTTAGGTTCAATATTCCTACTTACTTTCTTAAATAAATTTTTTGGAATTTAGTTATTCGAATCTCAGTGACTCAATTGGATCTAAAGAAGCTGCTTTTTTTGCAGGAATGTAACCACTTAGAATACCTACAAGTGTACTTATCAAAATTCCCATTGTTATCCATAACCAAGGTACAATAAAACTTCCTCCTCCTATGTATATTGTTACAATATTCCCAAAAAATATTCCTAATGTAACACCCCCAATACCACCTATTAAACAGATCATAATTGATTCTATAAGAAATTGATCTCTAATAATCTTAGGCGTAGCACCTATGGATTTTCTAATTCCAATTTCTCTAGTTCTTTCTGTTACTGAAACTAACATTATATTCATTAGACCAATTGATGCACCTAATAAGGTGATGAAACCAATAGTGAATCCACCAATTTTTAGATATGTTGAAATTTCATCTAGTTCAGAATCTAATGATTCGTTTCTCTCAATATCAAAAGAATTTTCAGATCCTATTCTGTCTCCTCTATAAATTTTAAAAAGATTTTGAGAATAATTTATATCATCATCAACAACATCTAAATCATTTACTTTTATAGTGACTTCATAGTTTGCGGTAGGTCTTAACTTTCTTGAAGTTTCAATTGGAATAATTATCCTATTATCCCCTCCTCCACCAAATGAGCTACCTTTCTCTTCTAAAACACCAATTACCTGAAATTTATTTCCTCTTGCTGAAATAAATTTATTTAATGGATCTTCATTATTTTTAAAAAGATTTGATTTTAATTTTGATCCAATAATTGCAACAAATTGTCCTCTTTCATTTTCTGATTTTGTAAAATTTCTACCTTTTTCGATTTTTAATTGAGTTACATTAACTAAGTTATGGTCACCGGCTTCAACAAAAACATTTGGATTTGTTACTTCAGATTTATATTTAATTTCTGCAATTCTTGTTACAGTAGTGCTAACAGTAGCAGTACCAGCACCATTATATTTTTTTAGAAACTCAGTAATTTCTCTGTATCTTATTGGAGGATAATTTTTTTTTACTACACCTGATTCTTTTCCTCTATCATTTCTTAAGCTTCTAATATAGTATGCGTTAGAGCCTAACTCTGAAAAACTGTCAGAAACAGATTTTTTAATACCGTCTATGGAAGTTAAAATACCAACTAAAGATGCGATTCCGATTGATATTATAGCTGCAGTTAATAATACTCTAAGTTTGTTAGATTTAATAGATGAATATGCTTCTAATAAATTCCAATTTACCCCAATTAAAATATTAATAATTTTTTTCAAATCTGCAGTTTAGGCAAATTTATAGAAAAAATTATAGAGCTGCTTTCGTAGTTGAAACAATTACAGATGCTATCTTATATGGATCACCATTTGATGCAGGTCGTCTGTCTTCTAACCTACCTACCCATCCATCCTCAACTGTGCCAATAGGTATCCTAATTGATGCTCCCCTATCAGAAACTCCGTATGAAAACTTATCAATGGATTGAGTTTCATGTAATCCTGTAAGTCTTTGATCATTATCAGCGCCATATACTTCTATATGCTTTTGAATGTTTTTTCCACCGAAACCATCACATATTTTATTAAAAACTTTTTCATCACCACATGTTCTCATTATTTCATTAGAGAAGTTTGCATGCATGCCCGAACCATTCCAGTCACCATGAATAGGTTTAGGATGTAAATTAATTGTAACACCCCACTTTTCAGCATTTCTTTCAGCTAAATACCTTGCAACCCAAACTTGATCACCAGCATTTTTAGCTCCTTTTGCAAAAACTTGATATTCCCACTGTCCAGTAGCAACTTCTGCATTAATGCCTTCTACATTTATGCCAGCTTCTAAGCATTGATCAAGATGTTCTTCAACAATATCTCTTCCAAATGCATTAGCAGCACCAACACTACAATAATATTGACCTTGTGGTGAAGGGTATCCATTCTCAGGAAAACCAAGAGGGAGGTTTGTTACAGGGTCCCATAAAAAATATTCTTGTTCGAAACCAAACCAGAAGTCATTATCATCATCATCAATTGTAGCTCTACCATTAGATATATGAGGAGTTCCGTCTGCATTTAAAACTTCAGTCATTACTAAATAACCATTTGATCTGTCTGGATCAGGAAAAATAGCTACTGGCTTAAGTAAACAATCTGAATCATTTCCATCAGCTTGTTGAGTTGAACTACCATCAAAAGACCACATTGGACAGTCTTCAACTTTACCGGAAAAATCTCTTTCTATTCTAGTTTTACTTCTTAATGATTGAGTTGGCTGAAATCCATCCAACCATATGTATTCTAATTTAGATTTATGTGACATACTACTATTAATATTTATTTAAAATTTAATCCGAAATTATAAAAATTATTTGTGTGAAATTGAATGTTGTTAAAGAAAATTTACGTATCATATTAAAAAATACAGATCTCATAAATTACCTTGTATATCAATGTATTATTTTAAGAAAATTGTAAAAAATATAGGGTAATTTTTTAATTTTTTAAAATATCAGAAAAAGCTTTTTTGAACTTGTCTATTTTGGGTGAAATAACATAAGAACAATATGAGTTATTAGGATTTAATTCATAATAATTTTGGTGATATTGTTCGGCAGGATAAAAATTTTCTAGTTTTTCAATTTTGGTAACTATAGGGCTATTCCAAGCACCTGATTCATCAAGTTTTTTAAGAGTTTCTTCTGATAATCTTTTCTGATCAGCATCATGATAAAGAATAATAGAACGGTATTGAGTACCTACATCAGCGCCTTGTCTATTAAGAGTAGTTGGGTCATGAGTTCTCCAAAATATTTCTAATAGTTCTAAATAAGAAACTATAGATGGATCATATGTTATACTTACAACTTCAGCATGGTTAGTTGTTCCAGATGTAACTTCTTTATATGTTGGATTTTTAGTATCTCCAGCAGCATAGCCAGAAACCACATCACTTACACCTTCTACTAATTCAAAAATAGCTTCAGTACACCAAAAACAACCAGATCCAAATGTTGCAGTTTTTAAATCCATATTATTAGAATTAAGTATGTAAAAAAAAATTAAAAATTTCATTTAGTAACAATATTTTTTTTCTATTTTTTTTGCCTCTAAATTATTTAACGACGAGGCAATTGAAAAGTTTTTACAGGCATTTTGATCATTTTTTAATTTTAAATAAACTAGTCCAAGGTAATAATATGACTCAGAAAAGTCTGAGTTAAGAGATACAGATGTTTTAAATGACTTAACAGCTTCAGGGAACAAACCTTGATATTGTTGAGACCTACCTAATAAGTAATAGGCATTGTGTAAATCAGGATTAATTTTTATAGCCTTTTTTGAATATAATTCCGCATCAAGATATTTTTTTTCTCTAAGACTATTTATTGCTAAACTTAATATTGCATTTACATTATCCTTATCAATACTTAAAACTTTATTATAATCAGATAATGCTTTTTTATATTCACTTATTTCTTCATATGATCTTCCTCTTCTGTATAAAGATTTTGTATCATTTGGCTTTAATTTTAAACTTTCAGAATAATATTCAATGGCTTTTCTATAATTTTTATTTTGATAATAAGAATCTGCTAATCTTGATTCTTCAGAAGCACATGAAAATAATAAAAAAGCTAAAATAAATTTTTTCATATTAAAATATTATATATTTTAGGCAAACCTAAAAACAATATTTGATATGTCTAATATTAAACTATCAAAATCAGAAGAAAATTATTTAAAATCAATTTTCAATCTTTCAGAATTTGGCAATAAACAGGTATCAACTAATTCCATTTCAAAGATATTAAATATTGAGCCAGCTTCAGTTACAGATATGATAAAAAAACTTTCAAAAAAAAATTTAATATATCATGAAAAATACAAAGGAAGTACTATTTCTAAATCTGGAATAAAAATCGCATTACAAATAATTAGAAGACACAGGTTGTGGGAAGTGTTTCTTCATGATAAACTAAAGTTTAATTGGGATGAAATTCATGAAATTGCCGAAGAATTAGAACATGTTTCTTCTGAAATGCTAATTGATAATTTAGATAAGTTTCTAAAATATCCCAAAATAGATCCACATGGAGATCCTATACCCAATAAATTAGGTGAAATTGACTTTGTTGATAAAATTTCCATATCAGATCTTAAAATAAATGAGAAAGGTATTGTTTCTAGAATAATTAATGAAGATGAAGAATTTTTTAATCTTCTTAAAAAACTAAAAATAGAAATTGGATCTGAAATTACTTTAATAGATAAAATTGATTATGATAATTCAGTTGAGATTCTAATAGATAAAAAGTCAGTTATAATATCTAAAGACATTTCTAATAATATAAAAATTACAAAAATATAAAATGGATAGTATTATTAATTTTTTTGGAGCTCAATCCTCACCAATTATTCAAGCTTTATATGCAGGATTATTTACTTGGATATTAACTGCAATTGGTGCTGCACTTGTATTTATGTTTAAATCTACAAATAGAAAATTTTTAGATGCAGCATTAGGTTTTACAGGTGGAGTTATGATTGCAGCAAGCTTTTGGTCTTTATTATCTCCTGCAATAGATGCAGTTGAAATTCAAAATGAATTAGGTAAATCTAATTTACCATCTTTTCTTCCTCCAGCAATTGGTTTTTTTCTTGGTGCTGCTTTTATGTTTTTTCTAGATAAATCTATTCCTCACCTTCATATTTTTGGAAAAATTGAGGAAGCAGAAGGGCCAAAGACCGATTTAAAGAAAACTTCACTATTAGTATTGGCAATAGCAATTCATAATATCCCTGAGGGATTAGCAGTAGGTGTAGCCTTTGGAGCATTAGCTTCACCAGAATTTTCTTCTGTATTTAGTTTAGGCTCAGCAGTAGCATTAGGTATTGGAATAGGTATTCAGAATTTCCCTGAAGGCTTTGCAGTCTCAATGCCTCTAAGAAGAGCAGGATTTAGTAAAATAAAATCATGGAAATGGGGACAATTATCTGCAATAGTTGAACCAATTTTTGCTGTTATTGGAGCTGCTTTTGTAATATTTGTTTACCCTATTCTACCCTATGCATTAGCATTTGCAGCAGGAGCAATGATTTTTATAGTGGTTGAAGAGGTAATACCTGAAAGTCAAAGAGGTGGAAATGTTGATTTAGCGACTATGGGACTTATTTTAGGGTTTATAGTAATGATGTGTCTTGATGTCGCATTAGGTTAAAAATTTCAATTTATTTTTTTGTATTTGTAATTACTACTTTTAGTAGTTTTGCTTTAAATGAATTTAAATGATACAATAGTAGCTCAATCAACCCCTTCTGGTGAAGGTGCAATTGGAATAATTAGATTATCAGGAAAGGATTCAATTACAATTATCAATTCATTATTTACATCAAAAGATTTAAACAAAGTAAAAACACATACTATTCATTATGGAAATATAGAATTTAATAATATCATAATAGATGAGGTACTCGTTTCAGTATTTAAGGAACCTAAATCATATACAAAAGAAAATATTGTTGAAATATCTTGTCATGGATCAAATTATATTATTAAAAAATTAATATCAGCTACAGTAGAATTAGGTGCTAGAGTTGCAAATAAAGGTGAATTCACTTTCCGCTCTTTTTTAAATGGAAACATTGACTTATCTCAAGCTGAAGCAGTTTCTGATCTTATATCTTCAAATTCTGAAAACTCTCATAAAATAGCTATAAATCATATTAAAGGCGTGTTTTCTAAAAAAATAAAACAACTAAGAAAAGATTTGATAAACTTATCAAGCTTACTTGAATTAGAATTAGATTTTTCTGAAGAAGATGTTGAATTTGCAAATAGAGATAAACTCGAAAAATTATTAGATGAAATTGTATCATTTAATAATATGCTACTAGACAGTTATAAATTAAACAATGTTATTAAAGATGGTATTAATGTCTTAATACTCGGCAAACCTAATGTTGGAAAATCAACAATACTTAATAGCTTATTAGAGGATGATAAAGCTATAATTTCTGATATACCAGGAACAACCAGAGATGTGTTGGAGGACACTATAACTATAGGAGGTAATTTATTAAGGTTTATTGATACAGCAGGGATAAGAGACACTGATGATAAAATTGAGAAAATAGGGATTAAAAAAGCACTCAATCAAGTAGAAAAAGCATCATTAATATTATATGTAATAGATTTAAAAAATACAGATTTAAAATCCATTAAATCAGAACTAAATTCTGATTTTCTTAAAAACAAGAATGTTATTGTTATAGGGAATAAGAATGATTTAAAAATAGAAAAAGAAATCAATGAATATTTTATTAACAATAAATTACTACAAATATCTGCTCAAAAAAATGATGATATTATTAATTTAAAAAATTCATTGAATTCATTTATTAAAGAAAATTTAGTAAGTTCAGATTCATCAATAATGATAAATGAGAGGCACTTTGCTGCATTAAATAATGTAAATAAATCTATTTTTAACGTTAAAAAGAATTTAAAAAATAAGTCAAATACTGATTTATTAGCTTTAGATATTAAGTATGCACTTAATCATCTTGGAGAGATAACCGGTGAAATATCTAACGATGAGGTTCTTGGTAATATTTTTTCAAAATTCTGTATTGGAAAATAAAAGTAGTGACTCTACTACCTAAAATCACCCTTTAAACTACTTTAAACGCACTTTACTGTATTTGCACTTTATACATTCTGTACATATATTGTGTCAAAAGAGTGACTCCAGAGTGACTGTTATCTTCACTTTTGAGTTTAATATAATTGATGAAAATATGAGATATAAATTAGTAATTCGTAGTCATAAAAATACGCAATCTGTTAACATAGTTTGTACCCATAATCGTAAGCATTTAGATTCAAAAAGTTTCACAAGAATTCCACCTCACGAATGGTGTTGTTTAGAG
>Ga0160422_10000952_pt1 | contig 17911 bp, 16 predicted proteins | sample Fk160mmetaG_FD_108192 | JGI IMG/M metagenome (GOLD analysis project Ga0160422, IMG submission 108192) | Marine microbial communities from the Central Pacific Ocean - Fk160115 60m metaG | ecosystem: Environmental > Aquatic > Marine > Oceanic > Photic zone | place: The Central Pacific Ocean... | reverse complement strand
TGATGTGCAATTCATGACCTTCTACAAGGTAAATAACTGAAAACCAAATAGTAACATAATGAGAAAATTACTCGCATCTAAAACATTGGCTGGGGTTGCCCCGTGGAAGTTTTTGCTTCTCTCGGCAACTTTGCTATTCACTTACGCAATTCCCGCGCATGCAGACAATCACGAAGAAGCAGCTCCTGCTGCCGAAGAAGCACCCGCTGAAGAAGAAGCTGGTCCGGTTGACGACTACCAAGGGTTGCTGGACCATCAGGGCGAATATGCCCCTGCCTTCGATTTCTTCACAACTTCTATGCTTTGGACCTGCATTGCGGCTGCCCTTGTATTTCTCATGCACCTGGGATTCGCAACACTTGAATCAGGTCTTTGCCAGCAGAAAAACGTTGTCAACGTTCTCTTTAAGAATGTTTTCATCATTTCGATTGGCGTTATCACCTACGCAGTTTGTGGCTTCAACACCCACTATCCGGGAGACTTCAATGGCTGGTTCAGTTGGGGAAGCATGATTGGAGATCTAAATGCCGATGGTATGGATACTTGGGGTTACGGCGGATTAAGTTTGGCAATGACCGGTTTTGGAGATTTCATCTTCCAAGCCATGTTTGCTGCAACCGGAGCAACGATTGTTTCCGGAGCAGTCGCTGAGCGCGTCAAGCTTAGCTCCTTCATGATCTTCGCATTAGTTTTCGTAGGATTTGCCTATCCCGTAGCTGGTTCCTGGCACTGGGGCGGAGGAGTACTTGCCTCGATGGACTTCAAGGATTTCGCAGGATCGACCGTAGTGCACGCATTCGGTGGGTTCGGAGCCTTGGCCTGTGTCATGGTTCTGGGACCGAGAAAAGGGAAATACACCGAAAATGGCATCAAGCCAATTCCCGCACACAGCTTTCCCTTAGCCGCCATTGGGGTTTTCTTGCTCTTCTTCGGTTGGTACGGCTTTAATGGCGGTTCCGTTTTATCGGCCGACCCCACTTATTTGGGACTCGTTTTCACCACCACAACTCTTGGCGCTACCGCTGGTGCAATCGGAGCGATTGCAGTATCCTGGGGGGTATTGAAAAAACCCGACCTTTCCATGGCCTTAAACGGACTTTTGGCTGGATTGGTTGGAATCACGGCAAATGCGGACGTGATTGGCGTAGGCGGAGCTTTGGCAATAGGGCTTATCGCCGGCGCATTAGTGGTTGGTTCCATTATCTTCTTCGACAAAATTAAAATCGATGATCCAGTCGGAGCCATCTCGGTTCATGGAGTTTGCGGCATTTGGGGAACCGTTGCCACAGCAATATTCGCAGACGGTTTTGATATCATTGTGCAACTCAAGGGCGCTCTCCTTGTCAGCGTATTCGCCTTTGTTTTCTCCTATGCCGTATTCATGATTTTGAAAATGACTCTTGGAGTTAGAGTCAGCGAAGAGGAAGAAGAGCGTGGACTCGACATATCCGAACATGGCCAGGAAGCATACGGTTCCTGATCATCACATTAAAATAACAACAAAGGATTTATAAGATGAAATTAATAAAAGCCATCATCAAGCCATTCAAGCTTGAGGAAGTAAAGGATGCCCTCTCCGAAATCGGAGTTGAAGGCATGACCGTTTCCGAAGTCAAGGGCTTCGGAAGGCAGAAGGGGCATACTGAAATCTATCGAGGAAGTGAATACACCGTGGATTTCCTACCCAAGGTTAAGATTGAAATAGCCATTGCCGATGACTTGGTGACTAAAGTCATTGATGCAATAGTTGGAGCATCTCAAACCGGTAAAATCGGTGACGGAAAAATCTTCATTCTTCCAGTCGAAGAAGCGGTTCGCATCCGTACTGGAGAAAAAGGTGAAGAAGCTCTTTAAACTAGGTTTATTTAGCACAACATAGCAGGTTACACCATTCAAAGGGTCCGATTCATCTGAATCGGACCCTTTTTTTTGTGATCCATTTTATCCAATCGAAAAGATAACGAATGGAATACACTTCATTATGCATTAATTTTTGTCATTATTTAATGAATTTTATTCATGGTATGAAAAATGCAGACATAGTTTCAGTCAAAAACACCTAACATGCTAAAAATGGAAACCTTGAAATTCTTAAAACCTTATTGGATGGCCTTTTTCCTGATCATCTTCAACCTCTCGGCCGTCGCTCAAAACGCGAGTTCCGAAACTGATTTAGAACCAACCAACGTTACTTCGGTTGAATCGGTAAACATGGTAGAGAAAGATACCGTCGAACCTACCCCCTTAAATAATGGAAATACCGCCTGGATGCTGACTGCTACGGCACTCGTGCTTTTCATGACCTTACCCGGACTCGCTCTTTTTTACGGCGGTTTGGTTCAGTCTAAAAACGTTTTGTCGGTTCTGATGCATTGTTTTGCCGTTGCCTGCCTTGCATCCATCATATGGATTGCAGTCGGTTACAGCCTTGCCCTCACTCAAGGCGGATTTGGTGAGGATGCGAGAGGTTGGATTGGGGGAAAAGGCAAATTCTTCCTCAATGGTGTCTTTGAGGAATCAATGAATGGAGATTTTCCCGAGTCCGTTTGGATTATGTTCCAAATGACTTTTGCCATCATCACTCCCGCTCTCATCGTGGGAGCTTTCGTCGAGAGAATCAAGTTTACCGCCGTTATGCTATTCAGCGGCTTGTGGTTAATCGTGGTGTATTGCCCTGTCTGCTACTGGGTATGGGGCGGAGGATGGTTGGCCCAGGCCGGTGTGATCGATTTTGCAGGAGGTATCGTAGTTCACGCCACCGCAGGAGCTTCCGCTCTTACTCTAGCTTGGATGCTTGGCCGCAGGAGCGGATTTCCCCGCAATCTCAAACCGCCGCATTCTCCGGGAATGGTAATGATGGGAGCCGCTATGCTCTGGGTCGGATGGTTTGGGTTCAATGCCGGTAGCGCCGCTGCAGCTAATGGTGATGCCGGAATGGCCATGCTCGTCACTCACATTTCCGCAGCCACCGCGAGCTTGGTATGGATGTTCATCGAATGGAAGAAAACGGGCAAGCCCGGTTTGGTTGGAATCGTAACCGGTACCATCGCGGGACTGGCCACCATTACTCCGGCATCGGGAGCGGTTGGACCAATGGGTGCCGTCATCATTGGCGCCGTTGCCGGCTTGGTATGCTACTTTGCCTGTGGATTCGTCAAAGAAAAGCTCGGAGTTGACGACTCTTTGGACGTTGCCGCGGTTCACGGAGTCGGTGGAATTCTTGGAACCCTGATGGTCTCCTACTTGGGGCAAACCGGAGTTCTCGGAGGACAGGGAATAAGTCAAAATGAAGACGGCGCATACCTAACCTGGAAAGAGCAATTTGCGGTTCAGGCAGAGGGATGCCTCGCCGCAATCGCCCTTTCAGTGGTCGCGACATTTATCATCGTAAAAATCGTATCCGCAGTCACCGGAGGAATCCGAGTTTCCGAAGAAGATGAGACAAAGGGGCTTGACCAAGCGGCACATGGAGAGAATGGTTATTCTCTGAACTAAATACACCCCCAATTATTTTTTCACTATAATGAAACTTATCAAATCAATCATTAAGCCTTTCAAGCTCGAAGACCTCAAAGATGCCCTGTCTGAAATTGGGATCGAAGGAATGACCGTTTTGGAGGCCAAAGGTTTCGGTCGCCAAAAGGGACACACGGAAATCTATCGTGGAAGCGAATATACCATCGATTTTCTACCGAAGGTTTTGGTGGAAGTCGTGGTTCCCGATGATCTTGCGGACAAGGTCATCGATACGATCGTGAAAGCCGCCAAAACCGAAAAGATCGGCGATGGGAAAGTTTTCGTGCTTCCTGTCGAACAGGCGGTCAGAATTCGAACGGGCGAACAAGGCGAAGAAGCTCTTTAATCCATTCTCACAGCGGTTTGATTTTCAATCAAACCTTTTGTTACTACAAAGCCTCCTACAGGAGGCTTTGTAGTGTCCAGAGCAACCAAGCGACCGTTGCATACAGCGGAAACGCCATGAATTGCTTGAAAGTATCCATCCAATCACCCGGTTTTGGAAGCTTGGAAAGCAAACTGGGAAAATAAGAAAAAACCAAGTAAGGAAAAGACAAACCCACGCCGATGAAGGTAAACACAAGGTACGCCCTAGCCCAATCCATGGTCAAGGCAGCCCCTATGGCAACACCCAAAAAGGGTGCCATGCAAGGAGTTGCAACTACCGTTGCAAGAACACCTGAAAAAAAGGATCCAAGGTAACCGTCCTCCTGCGCGGACTTGCTCCCTAAAGACGTAAGAGATGCTCCAATTTCAAAAAGCCCGCTCAAGCTCAGGGCAAAAACGAGTAGAAAGACAGCGAGGGCAAAAACAAAAATAGGTTCCTGCAACTGAAATCCCCAGCCAAGTTCCTGCTCCAAAGTTTCTCTCAAAAACAAAAGCGCTCCCAAGAGAAACCAAAAGGACAAAAGCACACCTAGGGTAAAGAATAATCCGTGCCTTTTGATCCTAATTCGGTTTTCTCCCGATTGCCTGACGAACGCCATGATCTTCAAACCAATGACTGGGAAAACACAGGGCATAAGGTTCAGCATCACTCCTCCCAGCAAGGCAAACCCCAAAATAGCCCAAAAGCCGTCGGCCTTAGGATTCAAGTAAGCTTCTTCCGTCTCCAAAACGGTAAGCACGATCTTTTCCGTCAGAATTTCCGGCATAAGGATTGAGCGCGGATTGGACGGAGCGAATTCCGAGGGAGGAAAGTAGAGGTTCAGCGGAACTCCCTCCCGACCGTGTTCCTGCAAAGCTTCTAAAATAATGGGGCCCCTTTTGGTCCAATCGGCCCGTAAGGCAACAATCTCAGAATCCCTGAATCCCTGAATCACCCGCTCCGATTTGAAAACTCTTTTGTTAACTTGGCAGGACAGGCACCATTTGGCGGTAAAATCCACATACACCCCCCGCCCCTCTTCCACCAATCGGCTTTGCAGTTCGGGTGACCAGGTTTGCCAAACTATTCCGTCAGCGGCCACCGACGACTTGGGAAAGCCTATCCAAAGACCCGTACCAAATATAATGAGAGCCAATACCTTTCCGCTTGCCTTCCGTTTTCGAGAATGAACCGGTTGGTTGGTTTTCCCATAAACCCAAACTGCCATAGCGACTAAAACCATGGCTAGGAGAGTCCATAGTGTTTGCAGGTCATTCTGCGCCCTCTCGTTTTGTTCCTTCGAACCCGAAGCGGAGGGAGTCATGGGTTTGTCGAAACTCGATAAGGCGCCCAGACCAATTTCAACCAGCCAACCAGAATCACCGTGGGCAAGAACGCCCCTAAGTGAATCCGAAGCCTCTACCGTGGGATTCATTGCTAAAGGAACCCTGAGAACACCATCCTTCTCGGTGAAGGAGAAGGTCTGCTCAGAACCATGCTCAATCAAGTCACCTTCGGGGAAAAAGTAGAAGGAGCTGGGTGAGAATTCGCTAAGGCTTTGTCCGGTGAAAGTCAAAATCCATGCCTTATCTTGTAAAGCCAGAGAAGCTTTCCACTCACGAGGAAGCTCTTGGGGCAAATCGCGCATTGCCTGAGAAACCTTTCTGGAAACCGATCGGTCAACTCGAGTTTCGCCCTCCGTTTGAATCTCCAACTTGAATTGCGAATCAAAAGGAACGCAATTCGATTCGTTACACAAAAGCGTTGAGAATTCACCTTCGACGAGAAGAGGTATCCCCACATCCCAATCTGAATCAAGTTCGAGCTTGGCCAACAAAGAAAATTTTTCTTCTAGAACGTAACTGCTCAAGTCTTCGAATTCATAAACCTTAGGAACGGGGAAACCTAGTTTTCCAATGGTCACCCCGTCAGGAACCTCCCACTTAATGCTCGTAGGAAAACCGGTTTCTCCAGCAGTTTTCCAGTAGGCGTGCCAACCGGAACTTACCTTTACATCCAAGATCAACCAAGTGGAATCACCTGGTCTTAAGACGGATGCATCCGCTGCTATTGAGATATCAATCAAATCATTGGAATCTTGCCCCAAACTCCAATGATGCGTCGCCAACAAAACAAACAAGTAAGTCAAAAACTTCGCCACATGTCTTAAGAATGAGAAAGACCCTTCATGCGCCTTATTGGAATTGCTTGGACTCATCTGAACCAATCCCTAAATCTCAAACTAAGGAAAATTCGGATTAACCACAAAACTTCCCTTGGAACTTTCCGCAAATTCTCGAACCGTGTTCGTTAAACCAGTAGGCCAAACCGAATGATCCGGAAGGGATAAGAAGAAATGCGTCTTGGGTATTTTATCAAAGGAAACCTCAAGACCGGTGAGAAAATTGTCGAAGGCTCGTTCCCATGGAATTTGGGAACTGGAAAGAATCATTTCTTGTTCTTCCGATATACCCAAACGCTTGAGAGCGAGTGGTTCGATATCTTGGGAATCGTTGGATGGAGCTTTGTAGGTCGGAAGAGAAACGTACCACTTGGTTGCAGTTTCACGAAACAAAGGGGTGATGGTTGATTTGGTCTCATTTTGGGCGGAGGATGCAATTTCCCTTAAGGATGGGTTAATTCCAAGCGCCTGATAATGAGAACGCGGCACTTCCTTTGGGGAAAAGGCTGGCAGATTTCCGGAAAGAACGAAGACGAGGTCGGGATCAAAGCTAATTGCAGTTGTCAATCCGTACCAAGGTCCCACTACTCCAGGCAAAGGCTTGGCATAGAGTAATTCCTTGGGGTAATATTGATTGCGGTTTTCCTTGAGCGTCTCGGATTCCGAACCCAAACCCGCAATCCAGTCGATGGCGTATTTCTTGTTTTCCTGACTAGCTCGCAAAATCGTTTTCCCCAACGAGGAAACTTCTCGCAAATTCCAGTAAAGAAGTAGGTTGAAATAAGAATTAGGAGATAAGTTCACGATCGATGAAAGTAACGCATCTTTCATTTTTTCGAATTTCGGAATGGCCCCCTCTCCATCTACCATGTAGAGCCCGGCATCCAAAAGAAAGACCACATGCCTTCCTTCATAAACTTCGTCCAAGAACATGACTTCAGAAGCAAGATCTGAGGGTTGGACGGGCGGCAACATCTCGGCCGCCGGCAATTCAAGGGGGCTTGCAAGTAAATTTTCCAAGTCCAGGGGATCATCCTTAGAAGCTACAATCGATGCACTCTCAAGAAGTTCATCGCCAACGGCTGCATCGGAAGATTCGGTCTCTTCCTGAGAAACTTTCGAATCCTCGAGGGCAGACTGATTTAATGGCGAGTCAATTTCCGGTATTTGCTCTTCTTTCGCCATCGCCACGGGGGAACGGGTCTCTTCCAGATAACGCATTACACCCCATACGATTAGACCGCTTAAGTTGACCAAAAGACTAATGGCCAAAACCGTTTTGGTAAGTGGCCCAGCCTTACGAATCTTGCGAACCCGCTCTCTTTTCTGCCCAAACTCAGGTTCGAAAATTCTCCCACCGTTTTTGATCAAATGATCGTGCCAATCCTGAAAATCCTTCTCGGCGACCCCATATTTCTTGCACTGCTCCTCTTTCGGAACGTTGCGGATGATGGATTCCAATACGATTCGTAACTTTTGTTCTCCCGACAACTCAGCCATAGGTAAATGCTTAAGGAAGAAAAGAGGCTTTCGCAACCGTCAAAGCGCTTACGGCGGCCGTCTCCACACGCAGAACGTTACTTCCGAGGGAAAAACCTTCGACTCCCATCTTTTCTGCAAGGGCTTCCTCTTTGCCCGACCATCCGCCTTCCGGACCAATCAGCAAGGCAAGATGGTCATTTGCCTGATCTTCGCCAGTAAAACAAGAGACCGTACTTGATAAGGAAGCCAAGAATCTCCTCTCTTTTTCCTGATTCTCAGACAAAAAGTTCGAAAACGAAATGGGTTCGTCAAGCTTTGGCAACCAGGGGTTCCCTGATTGCTTACAGGCTTCCATCGCGTTTCGATTCCACTTCAACATCTTGGACTTAAACTTCAGGGGATCATAACGAACCTCGGTCCTATCCGTAATAAGAGGAGTGATTCGGTGTGCCCCCAACTCAGTAAGCGGACGGATCAGATCATCCCATTTTTTTCCTTTTATCAGGGAAACGGCGACCCGAATCAGTGGCAGGACCAAGGGACAACGCTCGATGGAATCAATGCGGATTCGGATGCTCTTTGAGTTAACCTCAAGGCATTGAACCTGAAAACGATCTCCCATACCATTCAAGACCTCCATGCTTGCTTCCGGTTCCAGTCGTAAGACTTTTGAAAGATGATGACTTTCCTCATGAGGGAGCGAGATCTCATCCCCTATCATGGTAGCCCGGACGTCGTGGACGAAAGATCTAATGATTCTTGGCATCGATAAACTAGTAAACTGGAATCATGCCTTCTTGGCAATCTTCCAAGAATCCTACAAAATAAAGCAAATGAACAAAAGAGCGATCTGGATTAATGAGAATTAGCGGTGGGAAAGCAAAGGGAATTCAACTTTCGGTGAGCAAAGCCGCAGGACTCCGCCCCGCAACTGAAGCGAATCGCGAACGACTTTTCTCTTCCTTGGGTGATTTCATCAACCAAAGCCGAACTCTCGATCTTTTTGCAGGCACCGGATCCTATGGCTTGGAGGCTCTCAGTCGAGGAGCTTCAAGCGTTCACTTTGTGGAAAAAAATCAAAGAGTCGTAAGCGCTCTCAAAGAAAACTTGCTCAAAGTTTGCAAGAGTGCCGGGCTAATGAACTCGGCAGGAGCAGTTTCCTCGCGAGATGCCATCGACTTTCTCAAAAAGCCTACACCTCAACCCTTTGATTTGGTTTTTTTAGACCCTCCCTATTTGGATTTTCCAAAATTGGCGGAAAAGGTGTTTTCTCTTTTGATCAGCAATCACTTCGTTCACCGCGAATCCTTGCTTGTTCATGAAGCTCCCGGGGAAGAGCGTACGAACTTTCCCAATTGGATTCAAATCAGAACTCTTGGCAAACCCAAGCGGGGAGCTCCGGTCTTTCGCCTTTTCCAGCCTGATCTCTAGTTTGCAACTTACCAAAAGGAGCTAGCCAGCAGGCTCAGCGCAGCCACCACTGCAGTTTCCACTCGCAAAACCCGCTCTCCCAAATGACGCATCGAGTATCCATATGAACGCAACAGCTTCCTCTCGCCATCTGACCATCCACGTTCCGGTCCCAAACAAAGGGAAAAAGTTCTGCCAGACCTGACTTCTTCCAGAGAAAGAGGATCGCTCGCCTCGTAATTATCTAAGGCAATCCTTTGGCATTCGGTTTCCAAAGACTGGTTATCCAAAGCATTTTTCAAATCCGAAAAACGATCGCATCGTGGGACAAAGCTTGAAAATGCCTGCTCCACGCCACCCTCAATTTTACGAATCCATTCATCGGTCTGCCAAAGGGAACTCCTCGCATAGGATGGCTCACTTTTCTCGGCTTGAAAAAAGGAAAAGGAACCAACGCCTAGGGAAGTGGCCTGATCTAAAATCTTTCGGCAAGTTTGAGGTCGGCATTGGGCTACGACCAAAGAAATAGGATATAGATCATTGGAATGAGCGGTTAACCAAGTGAGCTCAAGTTCGATCGCTCCATCCTCACGGAGGTAAACCTTTCCCTTACCCTTCGGGCCATTACGGACCGCCAAATCGACAAAATCGCCATCTTTCACCCTAATCACTTTCCGAAGATGAATGGATCTTGAATCACTTGCCTCCAGGCAAAGCTTCGAAACCGCCTCCCGCAAAAGAAGAAGATTCAAAGAGAACAGAGCCAAAGAGCCTGGTAGGGACGTAATTCCAGCCCCGCCTTGGTCCATTTTAGATCACCACCGCTAATCAGGTCTCGAGCGCTGCCCTTGGGGAAATAACTTTCAATGACCTCCATGGGTTCGACCTTACTGGGGCGAGGCTGAAAGTTAAAAAGACAAACCACCGTCAGACTTTCATCGACCGATTTCCTTTCCAAAGCGAAGATTTCAGCACCCAAATCCAAGATTGCTTGAGTACCTTCAGGATGAAAAGCCGGGCACGCCGACCGACGACGGAGAGTTCTCGCATACCATTCGAAGACCTCGGAGGGACTCCCCTCCCCCTTCAATATGGCGTCCAGTTCTCCAATCTCCCATTTCTTACGATTGATGGTGCGATTGTGCCCAGTCTGCCTTACCCCATTACGGTTGTTCGAAGAGCCGCAGAGGGAATGAAAATAAATCGCAGGAATTCCCTTCATTGCCAGAGCAACGGCTTGAGAGCATTGAAAACGAGCTTGCCCCAATTTCTCATCCTTCGGATCGGATAAGGCGGAAAAGTAAGTGGCATTCAATTCATAAGGAGATTCGGTTCCATCCTCTAGCTTGCGCATCGACACGAACCCTCCTTTCTTTCGCACCTCTTCCGCCAAGCTGAGAATTTCCTCATGAGGCAAAATTCCTTCGAGCGGACGAACTCCAATCCCATCATGACTGGCGGTGAAATTCAAAAAATGACAACCTTTGGGTGGCGGAGAAAGATTTCCAGCCCACTCGGTCAAGTGCTTGGAGGTTCCTCGAAGAAGACCGTGCAGAAGCAAAGGTGGCAAAGAAAATTGATAGACGGCGTGTGCCTCATCTCCCTTTCCGAAGTAGGAAACGTTTTCCTCATGAGGAACGTTCGTCTCCGTTAGGATCAAGGCTTCAGGTGCGACAATTTCAAGGAAATTTCGAATCAATTTGATGACTTGATGGGTTTCGGGCAAATGAAGACAGTTGGTCCCGATTTTTTTCCATAAAAAGGCAACCGCATCCAATCTTAGAATTCGGCACCCGTGGGAAAGGTAAAAGAGAATGATGTCCAAAAATTCGAAAAGCAAATCCGGACAAGTCCAATCGAGGTCCACCTGATCGGCGCTGAAGGTCGTCCACACCTGACGCTCCCCCGCTCTCGTCTGGTAGGGAGTCAACAAGGGACTGGAACGCGGGCGCACCACTGCGGAAAGGTCCGCATCCTCATCCCCCTCCATGATATAGTTTGTTCCGGGTTCGATCCCGGAAACGTATTCCTTGAACCATGGGCTTTTCGAGGAACAATGGTTGAGGACCAAATCGAACATCAGTTCGAATTCCTCCGACATTCTCGAGATGTCATCCCAGGTTCCGTTCCGCTCATCGACTTTTCGATAATCCACCACAGAAAATCCATCATCCGAAGTCCAAGGATAAAAAGGCAAAAGGTGAATCGTGGATATTGCACCCTTCAGTCTGGCAGTACAGAATTCTCGCAAAGTGACAAGCGGTCTTTCGTCAGCGCTTGAAACCATGTCCGCGTATGTGATAAGTACCGCATCCCTTTGGCTCAGTCCCTTTGGCTTCCTTACCCCTTCAACCCCGACCCCATAACGCCCGATCATAAGGTAAAGTCGCTCCAACAAATGATCGGCTCTTTCCAAACCATACAACGTGACCAACCGTCTGCGGATCGCCTTCAGCTTGGCGCTCGATATTCGGGTAATTAGAGAAGACGAATGATGTGAGCTCATTTTAGAAATCAGTAACCGGTCAAACTGGCGATGAAGGCGCGTAAGATTCCTCGAACCACGGAATAGGAATAGAATTGCCTGGCGACTTCGTAATTATGGTCGACGATTTCCTGCCTCAACTCAGTATTACGCAAGATCTGATCCACTCTTCGGGCAATGGAAGGAGTGACGAATCCATCCATCGTAAGGAGCCGAAAACCCTTGGGTTCTATATCCCGAACGAAGATTGAATAACGATTGATAAGGACGGGTTTGCGAAAGTAAATGGCTTCGAGGAGGGCGTTGCCAAAACCTTCGTAGGTACTCGGGTAAGTAACGAAATCCGCATGATGGTAAAGATCCCAAAGGGTGTAGATTTTTCTTCCCTCGGAATCCCTTTGTCGCACTTCACCGACACGGTGGGCAACCACCCTCATATCCACGCCCTCTTCCTTGGCCAACTGCTCCAGCATGCCCAGGTATTCGTAACCTTCGTCACCCGCTTCGTGCGAAATAACCAATTTGCACCGGGGTTCCTTTAAAAGACTCACCAACTTGATTGCTTGTTCGATTCCTTTTCGAGGAACCACACGGGTCGGTTGCAGAATGAAATAGTCGTCTTCGCTCAATCCTATCTCCTTACGAACGTCCGTAGCGTATTCATCGATGTGAGCGGGAGGATTGTCGAAATCAAAGACGTTCGGAATTACCAATGAGGAGCAACCTTTGCGTAGAGCAAGTTGCTCCTGAGCTTCCTGGTTGATCACGACATCTCGCATGTTCGAAAGTTTTGGAGGAAAGCTCATGTCAAGATATTCGGGAACCGAGTTGACTGAAAAACGCGTTCGTTCCCAAAAGAAATCATGGTGATGAGCGATCGCGGGCATTCGGGTTTCGGAGAGAAATTCCGTCACCGCGATTCCCAAGGGAAGATGCATCGGAATGGCCAGACAGTTCTGCGGAATCAGAATGTCGATGTCATACTTGTCCACGAATCGATAGAGAGTTCCCTTAAGGTAATTCGCCAGAGCCAGAATTCTCTCGGTTACGAAGCGATCCCGTTGGTCGGAATTCCAAATCCTTCTATTGATCCATTGGTTTTCCGGAAAACCAAAATAGGCTTCCGGCACGACGTAACTGATATCCGGATTGCGATCGCTCTGTCCGCTGTACCAATAACTGACGTGCCTATCTTCCCAAAGCACCTCGGCCCATTTGGCGCTCTCCAGGGATACCCCGTCCTGTCCGGCAAATCGAGTCGATATGAATCCGATGTTTTGAGCCATGATCATTGAGTTGGAAAGACTTTCACCATTTCATTGGGTGATGCATGAACTGGACCTCTTTTTCAACCAATAAAAAAAAGATTTAAAGTTTATCATGGCATGATTGGACGGATTCGCTTAATGCGAAAGTAATGACAATTGATACCACATCCAAGGAATTGACTCTGGAGAGCCTCTTAAAGAAGATTCCTTCTCTCATTGAAAATCTCAGGGAAACAAGGGATACCTATTTGACCGATGCCGTCCTCATGGGCGAAATACCCGCACCCACTTTTGGAGAGGAGGAGAGGATTCGCCTCGTTCTGGACCGCTTTCGGGAAAATGGATTGGATGATCCGGAGATCGATGATTTTGGAAACGCATCGGGAATCCTGCCTGGCGCCGAGGGACGATCCTCCATTTTAGTTATGGCTCATGCCGACTCCGTTTTCAGCCCGGAAACCCGCCACGTCATCAACGTTGGGTCCGATCATATCACAGGCCCCGGTATCGCCGATAATGCCATAGGTATGGCGGCAGTCGTCGGATTACCGAAACTTTTGGACCGCTTGGGAATCAAACTCAAGGACGATCTTCTCCTTCTGATCAATGCCAAAAGCTTGGGTCGGGCCAACCTTGAAGGAGCTCGGGGATTTCTCGAAACCAAGCAGCGCCCGATCCGTGCTGGGGTTTGCGTCGAAGGAGCGGAACAGGGCAGACTCAGCTATTCCGGACTTGGCGCTCTCCGGGGAGAGATTACCCTCCGCCTCCCAAAAAATTACGATTGGAACAGTTTCGGAGCAGCCGGTGCGATCAGCCACATGACCCGTTTCGTCAGCCAAATCATGGAAATTCCAGTTCCTAAGGAACCCAAGACCAAATTGGTTTTCGGAGAACTTCATTCGGGATCGAGCTTCAACACATCGCCGAGAAAAGGATTTCTTCGCTTCGAAGTCACGAGCGAAGGCGACGAGGTTATTGAGGAGATGGAAGGCAAGATCAAAGAGCTCTGCGAACAATACTCCCTGGAAAGCGATACCAACGTCGATTTGGAAGTTGTCGCAAAACGTCAGAATTGCGGAATTCCATTCACCCATCCCTTAGTCAAGACAACTCGGTCCATAATGGCGGAATCAGGCATTACGCCGAAAGTCGACCCAAGTACCGGTGACTTGAATGTCCTGATCCGCGCAGGTCATCCCGGAGTCACCGTGGGGCTGACAACCGCGGAAAACTTACGCGAAGACAACGAAACCATTCATTTGGAACCGCTTTATGCGGGAATGGCCCAGCTGATCACCCTGCTTCAGGCGATTGACTTGGAGCTTTGCGAATTATGAGCGAGAAAAACCAAAATTGGTTGGACAAGAACACCTTTCACCACGGTGAATTTTGGGACATCCTCAAACTTGTCGAAGAAAAGGAGAAAAAGGGGTTGAAAATCTCTCTTTGCATTCCGACTCTCAACGAAGAAAAAACCATCGGCAAGGAGGTTCTGATCCTTCGCTCGGAACTCATGGACCGCTACCCTCTGATCGATGAGTTTGCGGTGATTGATTCCGGCTCGTCGGACAAGACTCTCGAGGTGGCTCGCAATTTCGGAGCCGACGTCTATCTTGCCTCCGACATCCTTCCTGAAGTCGGAGACAAACGCGGCAAAGGGGAAAACCTCTGGAAAGCGATTCACCAATTGAAGGGAGACGTCATCTGCTACGTGGATGCGGATATTTCCAATATCCATCCTCGCTTCGTATACGGGTTGGTCGCTCCTCTCATAAGGAGAGATGAAGTTCATTATGTGAAAGCGTTCTATGATCGACCTCTGAACTATTCATCGGGCCTCCGTTCCAGCGGAGGCGGAAGAGTTACAGAAATCCTCATCCGCCCACTCTTTTCACTGTTCTACCCTGAACTCACCAACATCGTACAACCCCTGTCAGGCGAATACGCCGCAAGACGGGAAGTTCTTGAGATCATTCCCTTTCCCATCGGATACGGAGTCGAAACTTCTCACCTTTTGGATCTTTACGAAAAGTACGGATTGGAAGCTTTCGCCCAAACCGATCTTGACCGTCGTGTTCATCGCAACCAAACCACCAATGCTCTCGGCAAGATGAGCTTCGGAATTCTGCAAACCTTTTTCAACCGTCTACACCTTCAAGGCAAGATCGATCAGATCCCCGACATGGAAACCTTCTATCGCCGCTTCGAAGTGGAAGACGGGGCTTACAGCCAAATCGTTCAGGAAGTAGTTGAAGAGGAACGTCCTCCGATGATCGAAATCGAAGGATATCTAAGGAAACGGGACGGTTCCTGAACTTACCGGTTCGCCATGAAGGTCGCCATCGTGCACTACCATTTGGAACCCGGTGGCGTAACCAAGGTCATAGAAAACACTCTATCGGCTTGGAACCAGACCTCCTTGGATATCCAAACCGTTGCGCTGAGCGGACGACCTTACCGAGGGAAGGTCATTCCAAATGCCCAAGTAGTCGAAGGACTGGACTATTCCGATGCCAAGGGAAGCATCGATCCCAAAATCCTTGTCCAACGCATGAAAGATGCAGTCATGGATGCTTTGGGTTCCCTTCCCGACCTTTGGCACGTCCACAATCATTCTCTTGGGAAAAACCCCGCGCTCACAGCCGCAGTCAGTTGCTTGGCCGATCAAGGTGAATACCTGCTTCTGCATCCTCATGATTTTGCGGAAGACGGTAGACCGGAAAACTTTCTTTCCCTTCAAGAAGTTTACAAACAAGCCTATCCAACTTCCGAAAGAATCCGTTACGCGGTCCTCAACCATCGAGACAAGTCATTTGTCCAAAAGCTCCTTGATAACTCTTTGAGTCAAGTTCACTTGCTTGCCAATGCCATTCCATTCGAAGATTCATCTCCTCCCATACCTTCAGCTGATTCGAAGCTTCCCGAGAACCTGTATCTCTATCCGGTCCGGGCGGTAAGAAGAAAGAATCTTGGAGAGCTGGCTCTTCTTTCCGCGGCTTATCCGGAAAAGCATTTTGCCAACAGCCTCGGACCAACCAATCCAGCTTTTCTTGATGAATTCGCAAATTGGAAAAGCTTTTGCCGAGAACTTGGACTGTCCGTAACCTTTGGTCTCGGAGAAACTGTTTCATGCAGTTTCCCTCAATTGGTCGATCATTCCCAAGCCATTGTCTCAACAAGCGTTGCGGAAGGTTTTGGTCTTGGCTTTCTCGAACCTTGGACCTTCGACAAAGGACTTTGCGGGCGCAACATTCGCGAAATCACACAGGATTTTGAGAAATTGGGTATTGATCTGAACCATTTGTACGAACGAGTGGAAACCGATATAAGTTTGCTGAGTGATCCGAATTCCCTGCCGAAGTTACTCGAAAGAGCCCTGAGCGCCTTCTATGATAACTATGGCAAGACTCCGCCCCAGCATGCAGTCCGGCAAGCGTACGATTCGATGATTGACCAAGGTCGTATCGATTTCGGAAGAATAAACGAATCTTTGCAAAAGGAAATTCTCAGGAATCTAGTCTCCTCGCCCAACGAATTGGAAGATCTCCGCAAACAACTACGCATGACTCCTCCCGGCAAGGATTTGGTGGCCAAGAACAAAGAATCGGTAATCAAGAACTTTGGGCTAGAAGCCTATGCTGAAAGGCTTTTCAAGCTATACCTCGACATCCTTTCCGGGAAGAATGAACAAGTCGCATATGCAGATGGGGAAAGATTGCTCGAGTGCTTCTTGTGCCCTACCAGGCTGAATCTTCTCCGCACAAAATAATTACCATTCAAAGCAAGCTGGTCAGCTCTTGCGCTTAGCTTCGTACAACCTTTTTTCCTTTACCTTGTTTGCTTCCTTACCGATTCGGTCCCTTAGGTAGTACATGCGGGCTTTCATTGTGATGCTCTCACGATCGACTTCAACCTTGTCTATCAAAGGAGAATTGACTGGGAAAACCCGTTCCACGCCAACTCCGGAGGCAATTCTGCGCACTGTGAAGGTTTCGTGAATCCCAGAGCCCTTGCGTGCGATAACGATACCTCCAAAGACCTGAATCCGTTCTTTTCCACCCTCCCGAACCTTCACGTGAACCTTCACTCCGTCACCTACCTTGAAATGGTCGCGCTTTTCTTGCAAATACTCACTTGTGATCTCTTCCAATATTTGATTGTTCATCTTATTTAGTCCTCGTTAATTCATGTTTTGTTTCAATAAATCCGGTCTAAGGGCTGCAGTTCTCGCCCTTCTTTGTTCTTCTCTCCACTTGGAAATTTCCTGGTGATTCCCGGAAAGCAGAACCTCGGGAACTTTCATCCCACGATACTCCGCCGGTCGCGTGTACTGGGGATGGGCCAATAAATTATTTTCGAAACTTTCGTCTTCCAAGGATTCATCATCACCAAGTACTCCCGGAACTTGTCTGGCAACTGCATCGATGAGCACGGTAGCGGGGAGGGCTCCGTTGGTCAGCACGTAATCTCCGATGCTAATTTCGCGATCGACCCGCTGGTCACGAACCCGTTGATCAATGCCTTCGTAATGTCCACTGATCAGCAGTAGATGCTGAGAATCCGAAAGCTCACGAGCCAAGGGAGTGGTCAACGGTTCACCATCCGGAGCCATGTAAATAACTGTCGTTGATTCGTCTGTAATTTCATCAATGGCATCAAACAAGGGTTCGGGTTTGAGCACCATTCCAGCTCCTCCGCCAAAAGGCCGGTCATCCGCCTCGCGATGTTTTCCCTTAGCCCATCTTCTCAGATCGAAGGAATTGATCTCCAAAAGACCCCGATCGATTGCTTTCCCGAGAATGCTTTCCTCTGTAAAACCCTCAATAGTCTTTGGAAAAAGAGAGAGCACGTCGAAACGCAAAGCTGGGTTTTTCATGCGAATCATCGGTTGTCAAAAAATACATAACGGAGGGTTTGAGATAAAGCTTATGAATCCTTTTTCTCATCTTCGGCGGATTCGTCCTCAGCGGGAGTTTCCTCCGCTTCCTCCTCCTTGGATTCTTCCGCGGCAGGTTCCTCGTCCTTCTTCTCTTCCTCGGCAGGTTTCTCCTCCTCGGCGGCAGGTTCCTCCGCTTTCGCCTCTTCGGCAGGAGCTTCCTCCTCCTTGGATTCTTCCGCGACAGGTTCCTCGTCCTTTTTCTCTTCCTCGGCAGGTTTCTCCTCCTCAGCGGGAGTTTCCTCCGCTTTCACCTCTTCGGCAG